>Ga0209489_103850_pt1 | contig 28624 bp, 19 predicted proteins | sample SiratrowhiteBW_FD_187527 | JGI IMG/M metagenome (GOLD analysis project Ga0209489, IMG submission 187527) | Root nodule microbial communities of legume samples collected from California, USA - Siratro white BW (SPAdes) (version 2) | ecosystem: Host-associated > Plants > Roots > Nodule | place... | reverse complement strand
AATTATTACACAGGTTCCAAATGTTGTAGACAGACCTACATGTAAAAAATAAGTGGCTAACACTCTCTTCACCTATATTGCACATCACACATAGGGGGATCACATTAGGAATTCCTAACCTTATTAGCCTGTCTTTAGTTGGAAGCTTATTATGCATCACTCTCCAACTACACAGAACGGATGATGGTTGACCTTTCGTATTCCATAATAATTTAAATGCATCCTCGCAACCCCCTATACCCCCTTGTTAAATGATGTTATAAGCATGCTTCACATTATACTTCTTATCTACACTACCTATCCACTCCCACCTATCTTCATTATCCTTATTAATTACACATCTCTGCAAAACTGTACAAAAATCATCCACCATTGTATGTTCCCACTCAAACCATGCCCTTCTCCAAAAAAAATTCCAATTCCAATTCTGACCTTGCCACTCTCCGAAATCCTGAATTTTGAGATTTTTCTGGATAGAATTTGCATATATTCTAGGATATGCCACCTTGAGTGCGGTTACCCCAACCCAGACATCTTCCCAAAAATAAATTTTACTTCCACTTCCAACACTCCAAATCAAATTCTTGTTGAACCACTGTCCTCCCTCACTATTCCCACTAATGCTTCTAAGATCCCTCCACCATCTAGATTCACATTTTTTTACTGTCAATAGAGTCTAGACTTCTCCAAGATCCATACTTTGAATTAACTATATCAATCCATAATCCTTCTTCCTCTAAGCCCAATCTCCATTTCCACTTACCTAGGAGAGCCTTATTAAAGTTTTCAACATCCTTGACGCCTAAGCCTCCACTCTCTCTGTTTTTGCACACAGTATTCCAACTAACCCAAGCCATTTTTTTTGAATCATGACCCCACCCCTACAAAAATTTCCTCTGTATTCTAATGAGTTCTTTACAAACAGTTTTAGGAACTTTAAACAATGACATGAAGTACAATGGCAAAGCTGAAATAACATATTTTATTAAGGTTACTCTACCAGCCATAGAAATATTCTTGCCTTTCCATTTAGACAATTTGTTTCTAACCTTTTCCACCAAACCATTCCAAAATGCAACTCTGTTATGACTCCCTCCTATAGGTACACCTAAATACTTAAACGGTAACTTCATGATATTACAATTCATCATGACTGCGTATCTCTGTAGATTGACAACATCAATCCGTATCCCTCCAATAGAACTTTTGTTCAAGTTAACTTTTAGCCCAGACGCTAATTGGAAACACCTTAGTATACTTTTAATAGTGACAATGTTTTGGATATTGTCTTTACACAAAAACATAGTGTCATCAGCAAACTGAAGCATACTAATGTGTACTTCCTTTCTACCTATGATTAACCCTTCTAGTAGCCCACACTTTTCAGCTTCCCTCACAGCACCAGACAAACCTTCCACCACAACAAGGAACAAAAAAGGGGCTAGGGGATCCCCTTGCCTCAGCCCCTTTTCCGGTTTAAACTCAGATGTAGGACTTCCATTAACTAACACAGATACAGATGAAGACGCAAGACATCCTTTAATCCATTTGACCCACTTTGCATTAAAACCTAACCTTTCCAACATATAAAATAGAAATTCCCAATTGACCATATCATACGCTTTCTCAAAATCTACTTTAAACACCACACATGACCCTTTTTTTTTCTTACCTCATCTAGCACCTCATTAGCCACAATGACACTGTCCAACAACCCTCTGTTTTCCAAAAATGCTGACTGTTTGGTATCTATAACACTTTTGAGGGCAAGTTTAAGTCTATTTGCAAGTAGTTTAGCAACAATCTTATAGATACACCCTACTAGAGAAATAGGCCGATACTCATCCAGCTTTTGAGGATTTTCAACCTTAGGGATTAAAGTAATAAACGAAGCATTAGTGCCTTTAGGCCATAACCCAAACCTGTGAAATTTTCTTACTGCTCTCATAATATCATCTTTAATTATATGCCAGGACTGTTTTAAGAAATTAAAATTAATCCCATCTGGGCCAGGGCTTTTTGACCCATCACAATCCCATACAGCAGCTTTCACTTCCTCTTCTGAAAAATCCTTAATTAATTCCTCATTAACACTTGCATTAATTCTAGGGAATTCAATATTGTCCAACTTAAGAGTGAACCTCGACTTCTCACTAAATTTGTCCTTAAACTGGTTACAAATACCCTCCTTAACTATGGTTGGTTCCTCACACCAACCATGAGCCATATGTAGCCCCCTAAAATTATTTTTAATTCTTCTCCATTTATTGATTTGGTGAAAATACCTTGTGTTTAGATCACCTTCTGCCATCCATTTGGCTCTAGATTTTTGCTTAGCTAGAACTTCTAATTGATACACTACTAATCTCAGTTCTGCCAATAGCTTATTTCTCTCTAATCTGCCTGCTAATGACAAGTTACCATACTCATCTTCTATATCCAGCTTACTAATTTCTGTAATAATTTTCTGCTTTTTATAATTCATATCACCAAAAACCTCTCTATTCCATAATTTTAAAGCAGATTTCAAACTTTTCAATTTTTCTTTAAGAACCCAAATCTCATCGCCATTAAAATTGCATCCCTCCCAATACCTCTGCACTACCTTATCAAACCCTGCAAAAGACCACCAAACATCAAGTGTTCTAAATGGCTTTGGACCCCAATCAATGGTGTTATGTTTTAAAATAATTGCACAATAGTCTGATAATTGTCTATCCAATATATATTGTTTACAATCAAGCCACAGATCTAACCATTTTGTAGATAGCAAAGCCCTGTCCAGCCTACTCATAGCACTCCCACTAGAACTATACCAAGTATACTTCCTGCCTATCATAGGTATAGCAAACCCGTTAAACGCTTCAGATTCATTACGCCTTAACTTTTGTTGGTTGCTACCCCTTCTTTCCATAGGTTTTCTTACCGCATTAAAATCTCCTAGAACACACCATGCTTGGTCCTGGTCTACCCTTTTCCTATTAATTAATTCCTCCCACAAGACTCTCTTATCATTTGTCTCACATGGGGAGTAAACATTTACTATTGTAGTACATTCGCTTAAATCCCTCCATTTCCCTTTAATAATTATGAACCCTTTTCCACACTCTGATTTAGTAAGGTTGAAATTCAGTGTGTTCCATGCAATTAATATCCCGCCGGCTCTGTTTTGCTCAATAGTGCTAACACATTCCACTGAATTACAGCCCCACCAACTCTTACACAGATTGAGCATTATTCCTTCTTGTTTTGTTTCCTGTATACATACCATATCCAGCTCCTCTTTAATCACTAATTCCTTAATGTAATTACTCTTCCCCACCCCACCCAACCCCCTACTATTAAAGCTCATGATCTTCATAAATCAAGGTTTTGGTTCCCCTCTACTCTATCTAAGCCCATACTAGGTTCTAATTTTTCCAACTCAAGGATTTGTGCTATTACACAATCATCAGATTCAACACTATTAAACCCAATTTGTTTCCCAATGTTCCAAAGTCTAGAAGCTTCATCAGAGAAATTCCTAAGCCAGAAAAGTCTATTGCAATTTCGGATATCAATACAAGAAGAAGAATTAGACGAAAAAGAGTTTGCGCACCTCGAGTGCCTACGCATTTGTGTCGGGCCATGATGATTAAGACTGGTTTGAGTACATGGCCCTCTTGGTTTGGAACTCTCCCCCTCGAGCAGACAGCTCCTCTTGAGCATCACTTCTGGATTAATATCACAAATGTTCATTAACTTCATGGTGCCAGCATTTCCTTCGGGTGGCTTATAAGTAGTCTCGTCATCTTTCACACACGCATGTCTTCTTCGCTTTCTAGAGTATCCTTAACCTTAACCGGGCTCGCATTCCCGCTTGTGAAAGAAGATTGGATAGGATAAACGTGCACAGGCGTTATTGGTTCACATTCGTCAAGATGGGCTACCTCTCCGCTTGATCCTAGTTTCGAAGCATCAGCCACATTGGAAGTTATTTGGGCCATTTCACAAGCCCAAGCCAGCTTTTCCATTTCAAAAGTGACCGTTGGCTTTTGTACCCAACGCATAGGGACAATGTCAGCATCTGCCACCAAACCCTGCTCCTCGAGGCCAGTGTACTGGCATGCATTAATTACCCCTCCCCCGTGCCCTAGTTGGTGACTCGCTGAGTTGGCTGAGATGTTGTTACCGGCCGATTTGCTTCCATGGCACCGTTCCTTCGTGACAGCTTTCGCCTTTTCAAACCTCCGTGCCTCCTCATTATCAGATTCATCGTCAAAAGAGCTACCAATACTGGATTCGGTTTCTGCTTTGTACATTGAAACTTTTGACATATTATCTTCGTTACTATCCACCTCTTCCTTTCTACAACAATAACACCCTTTATTTCCATCTAGAGCGAGTTCTTGTTCCACCACCACTGGGCATAAGACTCCATTAATCTTGATTGTCTTCTTCATCCTAACCTCTGCTTGTAATGGAAGTCGGACTTGGACACATGCATACTCCAGATTTTGCCACTAAGTTGTTTTCATGTCCACATCTACAACTGTACCCATGGTAGCGATGATCTTCTCAAAACATTCTCGGCTCCATAAAGAAATTGGCACTCCCCAAATTCTAGCCCATCTAATATTATTTCCTACTACCTTGTGATTTTCCCAATGAACAATTGATTCAAAGACAGTCTCCAACCAAGCCTTGTTAGCTTCAATTAAAGACAATACATCCTCTTTACTTTCCCCAGTCAGTAAGACAGCATTATCACCCAAGTACCGGATGTGGATGAATCTCATTCCATTAAGCATGAAGCTTTCTTTTAATTTGTCTAGATCATCCATATTTTGTAACCTGCCTACAAAGCTTTTTTCCAGCCACTCCTTCTTCTCTTCAACAACCCGTATCTCTATCCCCTTCCATTGATCATCGTCCTCTTTACCCATATTCACTCCTTTAACCACCTGTGCATACGTTTGATATTTGGTCTTCCTTTTCCACACTTTATGCACTTTCTTTACTTCTTGTTTCCATTTCAGACCTTGGTTATGCTCTGACTTATCGCCTTGATATTCTTTCCAGCTTCTTCCATTACTTATGATACGTTCATGGCGCTTGTATTTAGGAAGATTTACATGTAATTTCCAGTTTCTAATGCGAATGTTATCTAACTGAGACTCAAGCTTTCGTGAATCAGTAACTCCTAAAAACTTACAAATCCAAATATCTGTCCCCAACGATTTAGCCTTTGTGATATAAAAACATCAATAACCCTCCCCCACCTCGCAAAGATTTTCCACAAATCATATTCTCCATAAGCTAGTGGAAAGTGGGAGAAAAAGAAGGCCGTTGAAGACATTTTTTCCTCTGTGTGTTTGGAGTAATATTATTATTTCACCATTCTTCTTGTAATGTTTGGTTTCATCATTCCTATATAGAGCTAAATTTCTTGATATTGGGGTTAGGTTAAATCCTTTAGGAACTCTTATATCATACATGTTTTTCTTCTAATTCATCACTTTAATTTTGTGCTTATGCTTGTTGTGTGAATCCATAACTTGATTATTGATTTTTAAGAGTATTGAAAAATATCTTTTGAATCTATATCTGAATTAATTTATCAGATGAAAACTCATGTATAGAAATAGAACATGATTTATTTGTTATTATTAAGATGCTTGTGTTATGCAAGATTCGTCTAATAAAGAAATTAACAATTAATAAAAAATTCCCAAACTCATTTGTTGAGCAATTAAACTTGAGTAATTTCGCAAATTGATATTGATGATTTTTAGAAAAAAATAATTTTACTCATTGAATACTTAAAAAAAGATTTCAGTCCTCAAAAATGCCTCTTACATGTTAAGTCTGGTCTCAATGCCTATGTTTCAACATCCACTAAAATTTCTAAGGCAAAACTCTAAATCAATAACAAATCTTTGAGATAAAAATCTTAAACCTTACCAAACGATAAATGTTAAATCTTAAACCTTACTGAAAATAATTAAATTTCTCAATTGTATAAAATTGTAGGATACTTTCATATAATATAAATTAATAAATTATTTTATATAAAATAATGGGGATAAAATTTAAATGTAGTCTTAAAATTAGTTTTTCATTAGAAAGATATATTAGGCTATTTTTTAAAAAATGATTGTAGCACAACTCTTGTGATATATGAATTTCGTTTTCATTTTTTTCATATAATATGATGCTCAATTATGTTCTACGTATATTATCTATTATTTTTATTTACATTAAATTATTTTATATAAAAAATAAATAATGGAATTAAATTAAATATTTATATTTATTATTAAAATTAGCTTATCATTAGACAGAAATATTAAACTATTCTCTTTTAAAACTGTAACACAAATTTTTTCGATATATTAACCTAGTGTGCATTTTGTTTTCATATAATATTATGTGAATTCCTACTCTGTGTCTATTAATAATTATTTTTATTTACAACTATATGATATGTTTCTAATCCCGTAGGTGGAATAACCTACAAATGAAGAGTACTTAGTTCTAATAAAGATGACTAATTCCCCCACATAAGCAACCAAAATTGAACTCTATTTGACAATCACTCATTTTGTTTAGATAGGAAGTGAAACTGGAAGAAAATAATTAAAGTGAAAAAAATTAAGAGATCAAACTGGTGTAATTGCTAATGCTATACTTGAAGGCAGGAAAGAAATAAAAGAAATGAGAAAAAGAAAGGATGAGAAGTAATAAAAAAAAATAAAGTGCGGAGATTCTATGATTAAAAAAATTAAAATTAAATAGAGTAAGAGTTGTTTTTTTTAGATTTTTAATTTATTATTTATTTATTTATTTATTTATTATATATACTGTTATTAATGAAATTCCTTTTTGTAACCTCTACCTTTTTATTTTTATGGATGCAACTCATCCAGTTTATTCATTTTATTATTTATAAAAAAATTACCTATCATTTTTGTGTACATTAGCAATAATAAAAGTACTCTTATAAATGCAACCTAATTTATTGATTTTATTATTCATATAAAAACTATTTATTATGACTAATAATGAACATTCACTTTTTTAACTGAATTTATGTCCACATCCTGTTACATTATCCTTATAAACACTGCCCATTTTATTAATTTTTTTTATTTATACAAAAAGCTAAGATATAAATAGTAATGGCCTGAATTATGCTCTATAATTATAATATTATAAAAATTAATATAAATATTATGATTAGTTTTTATAACTTTAAAATAAATTTTAGTAACATTCTTATTTTAATAATTATTATAAAGTTTAATTCACTTTTTATTGTTGCAAAAATTGGATACACATTTTCATAGCCCTATCTTTGGTTAATATAATAAAAATAAACTCCCATAATTGAATGACTGAATATTGTAAAAAAACCATGGATTAATTATGTTGCAGTAGTAAATGTGAACTTTTTTGCATATTTTATTCAACAATTACGCGGACTTCACGGTTTATTTTTAAAGATGGAGAAGAGAAAATTTATATTTCATAAATTAGTAAAGAGGAAGCACAAATGACAGATAAAGATGAGTAAAGAACTTTAAATAAATTTAATGTTTATGTTCTAACAGCTGAATTTTTATTACTATAAACCACTCCAAATAAAAGTTATTTTTTCTTATGAGATTATTCTATTTATAATTTTTTTCTGAATTAAAAAATTATATTCAAATATTGGTTATGAAAAATATTGAGTCTCAAAATATAAGAAATTAATTTTTATTTACTTATTTAACATGTTATTGATATATTATTGATATATCAGACGACTTTTACCACATCTCAGAACTCACCTCTTTACAACATCTCACAACTCACCTCTTTGACAAAATCATGACACTTTGCATGTCACATCATGCTATTTGGTTAAAAAACACTCCATGTTTAAAATAGTTATAAGCAAAAAGTTTTTCTTGACATCAAACAAAAGTGTCTTAAAGACAATTTAAAAAGCGAAGTATTTTAAGCTTCATAAAAATAGCTTAATAACCATATCATCTCAGAAACATACTATATAAGAACATAAGAACAATCTTAATTAAACTTATTATCCATATGAGCAACACATGTGCATGTCATCTTATATGTTAGTTAAGTATCCCTAAGTTCGGGGTTCAGTTTATATTGTATAAGTAAGGCAACGTAATAAATATTACAATATCTAAATAATTAATCTCTAATCAAACTATCTTTGAAAAATTTCTCTTTAATTAGAAGAAAAGGTTAAATATATAATTAAATTCAATTTTAAGTCATAATTGCTATGCAATGATTACTAAATATCTATAATAATAATAATTTCATATGTTCTGAACTTAACTTTAGGTTACATTAATTATTGTAGTTTTATTTCAATTTTAAACAGGTTAAAATTATTATTAAAAAACTAATTAATTTAAATTAATCAGTCTCATACGCAATCTTTTTAAAAAAAAAAAACTAAATTTGAGCACAATATTTAACTATAAAAGAAAAAGATACTATTTCTTTAACAGAGATAAAGGATAGCTTGCATGAGTAAAGTAACACAAACCTTAAAACAAACGAAGGAAAATATGTTGTCATGCTTCTGTTTCTTTCAAAAATTAGAGCTGAGAATTTGGATGAATTAGTAAAATTTTGGATGCAACTAGGCACACAATTGTGATAATTGACAGACTAAAAGTTCACCTAACCCTAGAATTAATAGGCACATAGTATCTACATACTAATACACCAAACAGTTTTGAATTCCAACTGCTGCTAACAGAACACAACTAGAAAGCATGTAAAATGAAGACTTTTTTTGTGAAATGTATTTTAATGCTATTATAATTAAAATGTACATAACAAATATAGGCAGAAGCATGCTCAATAACATTCATTGCAAAAACAAATATCAAAACTAAACCATATTCATTCAGTAAGGAAATCTTTTGTAAAAGAAATATCCAGATACCGAAGAGAGATTGAGTAGTACTGTGTCTTATGAAAGGCCAGGAGATATAGTGTTACAATTTAACAAAATTAACAATATATCATAGCTAAAATTGATTTCATACTAAAAATCTAACAACCAAAACTCTTCAACCATGGAGAAAGAAAAGTTTGCTTACTGCACCATTCAATCTCCCTTCTTCCTAAATGAGCACCCTTCAGTTAACCTGGCTCTTCCACCTGTGGGTTGGCACAATACAGTCTGGCAGTTCCCACAGACCACAACTGTCTGAGAGTGGCTAAACACAGTTGTTCTGCAGCCATAACCAAATTCACATCAATTATTCATATATCATTATAATCAAATTAATTAAAAAAAAAAAAAAAAAAAAAAAAAAAAAAAAAAAAAAAAAAAAAAAAAAAAACCAAGATCATACTTACATGTTGAAGCAGCCTTGGCACTTGACATCCTGCAACAAATAATCAAAAGTTACAAATAGTTTTTTTTTTAATAAATAATTAATAACAACATTTTCCATTTCAAATAACTAATAATAATAATAATAGGAGATTCTGTACCATGAAAAAAGAATTTGGTGACTGAACAAGACGCTTGAGCTTGTGCTTTCTCTTCTCCAACTCAGCCGGAGGATTCAGCAAATCAATATCGTTTTGAAGAACCTACTCACACACAAACCAGACAACCAAATTTCAGTCACAAATCAATGTGCATATAAATTATATATCATTGTTTAATCTTCTTCTAAACAAAATAAATTACATCTCATTGTTCTCTCAAACCGTAAAATTAAAAGAAAAATTGTCTAAACTATGTTTACAACCAAAACAATTCATGAACCAAATTTATCAAAAGAAAGGAAAAATTGCCCATCTCTTATTTTTTTTATAGGTGATTATTTAGAGAAGGAAAATATGCAGAGACGATTAGATAAATGAAAATACAAAGCCAAATATCGAAGAAACAATCTCAGATCTAGTGCGAAAAACAAGACTCACCATTGTGAGAAAAAGCCGCTGAAAACCTCAAAAAAAGTCTTAACCCTAGGTTTTGCAGCAGCAGAAGGAGGGAAGAGACGATGGGAAAATTAGTAGGATTATAAAGCTGTTGTGTTGCTATCTAGGCTGGCCCAAGTGAAAAAAATAACGTTCGTCTGTTGATATCCATACTCCTATCTTTTTACTTTTTGCACGCCTCGTTTTATTATCTACACTTCTTTCAACCTTTTACTTAAAATAACATATTTCCCCTTATTTTTCTCAAACATTTCAAAATACTCTTATTTCCTTTGCTCTCATGCACACATCCTTGTATGCTTTTACTCTCCAATCTTGTAATAATGCTTCTAGTATCATAAAGATTAATTAAAATCAAGCAGCTTGTGACAATGTTTCTTGTATCATGAAGATTAATTAAAAATGAAGTTTGTTTCTTTCAATTTTGTAAAAATGCTTCTAGTATCATAAAGATTAATTAAAATCAAGTTTGTTTCTCCCAATCTTGTAAACCATGCTTCTACTATCATAAAGATTAATTAAAATTAAGTTCGTTTATTCCAAGTAACAATGCTTCTAGTGTTATAAAGATTAACTAAAATCAAGTTTGTTTCTCCCAATCTTGTATCATAAAAATTAATTAAAATCAAGTTTGATTCTCACGAAATTTTGGTTGAAAATGCTTCCTCATTAAATACTTTAAGAAAGAAAAAAATTACTGATAAAAAAAACTTTAAGAAACAATTTTTGGTGTGCTTCTTAACATTCTAAAAGGATATTTTATAAAACACCATTGAATTTCACGTTGCAGAAAATACTATGAAATGTTGAGAAACAAAAATGCATTACCAAAGATACACTTTCAGATGCAAAAATGAAAAGAATATTTATAAAGCAACAAAAATATTACCAAAGATACATTTTCAAATGCAAAAATGAAAAGAATATTTATAAAGTACTCTAAGAATGCTCTCTAATGTACTTTTTTGTTACATAATTTTATTTTTTTTACAATTTTAGAAAGTACTATCTAAAGCACTTTTTTTTTTTTCAGTTTTCATGCTTTATAAAGTATTTCTCAAAGGTTAAAAAAATGAAATTTATAGTAAACAATTCTTTCTATAATGTTTAATAAAATATGTTTCTAAAATTCCATTTTAAAACGCAAAAATAATTGAGAATAATTAAGCTTTTTTAAATTTCGAAACATACTTTTCATAAAATGTTGTCGTATAATTAATCTTTTTTAAAGTACTTTATAACACCATCTAAACAGTGTATAATAAAAGTTAGAGGCAAGTCATATAAAATGAGCATGAATGATTAATAATGACATTTAGTATAATAAGTTATATCAAATGAATGTTAAAAATACATTCCTTATTGGTATTATAAAGAAAAAATATATATGAAAAAACAATCTTAAGTTTAAGGGTACTACATTTCAAACGCATGCTTAATCCTAACAATATCTTGAATGTTTTGAATCAAACTCTTAGAGCTTCATATAAAAAATAAGTTTGTTTATGTTGGAAAATGACTTTATAAAAGAAAAGGTAGATATTACATTGATTTTAAAAACTTTCAAGTTTAACTTTTTTATTGTTCAATTTATGTAAATGACATAATTTTGGTGCTACTAAAAAACTCTTTATATGGAGATTGATAAGTTGTGAAAAAGAATTTGAAATGAGTTTGATTATTAAACTAAAGTTGTTTTTCGAACTTGAAATCAAACAAAAAGGAGTAGGTGTCTACATATAATACGCAAAGTACATGAGCAGGAGTTTTTAAAGGCGTTCAAGTTAGATAATGCCAAAAGAAAAATACATATTCAACTATTACTCTTGGATTTGACAAAAGAATTTAAAAAAGTGGGCAACACAACAATTTATTGTAATTGATTGGTTCATTTCTTTATCTTAGAACTTGTTTAGACTTAATATTATGCTAATTTTGTTAATAGCTACTAAACAAAACTTTTGATATCTCATTGAAACAACTAACCTTGGTCTCTATGCTTTAAGCTAAGGAAGAATATAGGTTAATACATTATTGTGGTGTAGACTATGTTTGAGATAAAGTAAAAAAAATAAAAATACAAGTGGTGTATGTTAATTTATTTTTTAGAAACTTGGTGTTAGAGACAAACAAAAAGAAATGGCTCTCTCAGCACCAAAAACAATTTACATCTTAGTGGTTAGTTATTATTCTTAATTGTTGTAAATCAACAAAAACCAATTACACGACTAAAACCTTTAGAAGAGCAACATTCATATCCTTATGATAATATTTTCTTAGGCTTTTCAAGGAGATTGACAAAGTGAAATCCATTTTAAAATTTATACCAAAAACATATTTAAAAAAATTTAGGGATTTTTTTCCTTTACTTCCATATCATGTAATGTATATCATAAACACTTATTTTTCAAATTTAAATAATAAAATTTCTTTTTATAAATAAAACAACATCCTTGTGTTTTGATAATATATTGAATTTGAATTGACTTCATTTTAAATTTGTTTTATTTTGAAAAATATTGTACAATTCAAAATTATTTTTTAATTATATTTTTTGGATAAAGTATTTCAATTACCATTAAATATTAAATAATTGTTAATAATGTAAAAATATCAACATTTATCTTTTTATTTTATCTTTGTTAATTTTACTTTTAAGTTAAACATCAAGATTTTTTTTTAATTTACATTGACAAAGTTTTTTTTTTTCAATTGACATTAATCAAAATTGTTTTCATTCAACTATAACTATTTAAATTGACATAGATGAGTTATTTTATAACATCGTATAACAAAGAAAATTATAAGTAACATTGATTAAAAAAATAGTCATAACATACATTTAAAAAAAATAACTGTAATTAGTTTGAAAAAAAAGTTAAAAAACATTATTAATGTTAATTAAAGAAATCTAACTAATAATTGAGAAATAACTCTAACCTAACTTCAATAATAAAATAAATTCAATAGTTTGGGTTAAAAAATAAACAAAGTTGACTTTAGCATAAAGGAAATATATAGGTGGACATTTATAACAAAATCCTAAGACTATAACACCAAATTTGATCATGTTAACAATATTTGAGTCTTAGGCAAACCAATAACAAGAAAATAATAAAATAGAAAAATTTAAGAATATGAAAATTTCAATTTTTTACCACTTTTAATAAAATTTAAATTCTACAATTTTAAAAGAATTCAAGTACTCTCATAAAATTCTAAAATTTATTATCTAAAAAGGAACATATTTTATCATAAAAACTCGTGTAAAATGATTAACATACAAAAGCATACTGGGATTTGAGTCTCTAGTCCTATCTTTAAGGACCATCTACACCTCATTCCTACATTTCTCTCATTTTAAATGACCTACTAAAAACCATTTGAACAAAAAAAATGTAAAGATGCAAACAGGTTACAACACACAGAAAGCTTGCTGACACAAGGTGATTGTAATATCCGTAAGCTATATAAATAAACCGTCCTCTCTTCCCTACAATCAACAATACCCTAATGATCCCATATGACATCACAAATTAAACCAATAACCAAATTATTTTTATTATTTTTTAGAAAAAACCAATTTGTTAATATCATTTAATTTTTAAATAGTATGAAATGTCGCTGACTTAATCTATTTTATGAAATTTTGAATATAACAGTTGGATTGCTAAAGTTTGCTTCGTTAAACAAGTGATTAACAGAGTAATTTTACCATCCTTAGTTCATTCTATAATAAACATGTGTGTATATTTGGATATAGGTGTAGTAAAATATCCTGCCCTTTGTCATGCTATATTATGATTAAGTTCATTTGGCAAACTCTTTTTTCAAAGATTATAACCACTGGTTAAACGTGTCACAACAGAAGGAATTAATTTTGTTTAGAGCTATCGCAGAAATTATTGAAACATTACATTCTTCGTATTTGCTTCGAAAGCTTTTCCAAATAGGATATAACAACTTTTTGCAGATGAAATTATCGTATTTAGAAAAAAATTATTTAATTTAAACACCAATGCAATGTCTAAATAAATTATGTGATAGTCTTCATTGGGCAGACTTCAGCAAATTTAAAATGGCATTGTGACAATGACCTACATTAGAGTGACAAACTAACTCAAAAAGATACACAAATATTCAGAAGTTCAAAAAATAATTTATCATTTTAAAGGGGAATGGGAAGTCAAACAAATAGAAGAAGCAATCGTTAGAATATGATTAGCAAATCTGAGGCATTACATGTTACAAAATCGGATCCTAACTGGTTTTTGTGTACAGTCTAGCATACAACAAAATCTGCTCAAGGATATGCAGCTTCATACGTACTAGTTTCATGAAGCAGCCTCCAGGACAAACCAATTTCGTCCTTCAAGAATTTTGAAGAGATGTTATTTAACAATGATTTAAACAATTGTCATAAAATCAATTAGGGAATTTATTCTTGTCATTAATGTCTAATGCAGAACCACTTCAGTAGTTGCCAATGGTCAGCCGTGTCAATTAGAGTAATTACCAAATGAAGCGACGAAGTTCTTCCTTCACTCCAAATCCAAGCCTTTTTTCATATTCTCATAGACCAAATAAGTGATACTAGCAGATGGAACAACTTTGAGAAGGTTAGGAAATAATCCTTTGTAGAATCCCCTTAACCCTTCATGCCTAAAAGTTCTCCTGAATATATCTGCCATCCCCATATAAGCACGTTGAGCCTGCATTCTGAAATAAACAGCCATCTCAGTTCTAATTTCTATAAAAATGAAATTTATGTTAAGCTGCAACTAAGACATTACACAACCAAAGCTTACCTTGTTCTAACAACCTGCAACGGGTAAACACAGGTTGCTCCAAGGGCACCTGATACCGTCCCACATCCTAATTGTACAAGAGGACCGGCGTCTACAGAAAACCTCAGAATTTCAACAACACACAACTATAGCACATCTGGCACAGAACACGACATACAAAATAAGTTCATTACCTTCATCATGAAGAATATATTTCTTAGACATGTCTTTCAATGATTCATATGCAGCAAGATCAATGCCAGCATAAGGGATAATCCCCAGAATAGAAGGAATCAAACCCTTATAAAATGCGCGGGGTCCTTCCTTAACCCATATATCTTTTGAGAGGGTTCCAAGGCTGGGAAATTTTCCACCTTCACAAGCATGAGTTTGAATTCGTGTTTTAACAAGATCCAGAGGGTATATTGCAGTTTGAGCCACAGCACCGGCCGTACCACCAGCTAGAAGCCGTCCCATAGTACCAATATCAGCCTTTGTCCCTTCTCCTTTAGCATTCACAATGAAGGTCTTTAGCATCTCATAGGTGTAAAATCTAATAGCACTCTCAGGGGCCACCTTAAGAACATTTAAGCCATTGCCCCGAAAAAATCCTAAGAAACCACCTTCTTTCCATATATCTTTTACTGCAGGCATTATATGAGCTCGTGTTGTTTGCACTTGCAGTACAACCTTCAAACGATCAAGGGGTGCAGTTGTTGTACGTGAGGCAGCGCCTGCTACACCTCCTGCAATCAGATAGCTACTTGCATGGATGTGCTTGCTAATGCCTGCTGGAATAACAGTTTGTTCCCCAATATCAACTAGGCATACACGCTCCAAATAATGATAAATGTTCTCAATGGTTGCCTCATGAGGGTAAAGCAGCAGAAAATCCCTCCATTCTCCAAATGTTATAACCCCATTATGATCCTTGTCAACGCGCTCAACAAATCGAGCAAGTTCCACATCATCAATCTGAATCCCTATAAAAGAGAGACTAGTGTGGCTTATAGAAAGAAATAACCACCAAAGTACCTAACTACACAGACAATAATACACTAAAATAAATTAGAGACTGCTATTTAGCTCCGACATTTGCAATCAGAATAGAAATAAAACTGTTCATAATGTGAATGCTTCCCCCCACTTATATAAGAGATTATTTCATGGTTGGATGGGGATCTCCACATGACACATTGTTTTTCTGAATCTTTCTTATAAACGTGTTAACGTACAATTGGCTAGAGATAATGGATATGTGGTGGTTTCAGGTTCCGTACTATGTAGCAATTGATCCCATTTACTAATTCATATAGAATTTTTACCACTCCTAACACAAAGATTAGATACGTCGAACGAAAAGTTCTTGACAGAACATTTGTTGATAGTCCAGTAAGGGGTGATCCAATATGTCATACAACAACCATTACGGTTAACACTGAAATGAAAGTTACCCCATTTATAAACACATCACGAAATATCTGACAGATAGAAAGAAAAGGGTTAACACTGTATTTGTCAATTAACGAATAAGTGATTCACAATCTTCCTATAAGTTCCACCATGGAACCAATCCAAATAAACTTTAAGCTCTCATCATTGATAAATAGCGCATTGAAAACAAATACCTATCTAATAAATCCTTGTCATCATCATTCGAGAGCACACGCAAATGTTGACTAAACAGCTTAGTTCACTAAACCAAATCAATGTTACTTGAGGCCATGTTTGGAAAAATGAAATTGCAAGAAACAATTTCTTATTAATTTTTTCTGAATGTTTTTCTTATATATAAGTTATTTCTTAACTCACATTTATTTTTCCTTCATATTTTTCTCTCTCTAGAGCTGCTTAATAAACAAGCAGACCAAGCCAATACATGATTATTCCCAGAACAAGCAAAACCAAAACGCAGGTCGTTGACGCAAAACGACAATCCAAAAACAAGTGCTAGCATTCAGCGTGTATTGCTCACCTGCTCTCACAAGGGCGTGCCAGAGCTCCTCCGGCGAAATACACCCACTGTGCTCCACATCGATGGCCTGAAAAATCCGATACAGTTCCACCTCTTTCTCCTCCATGTACCTCTTGAACTCTCCGTACTCCACTCGCCCATCCTTGTCTGCGTCACACGCGCCGAGCAAGTCCCGCGCGTAGTCACTCTCCGAGGGCATTCCCAGCGCCGCAAGGCCCCTCTCGATCAGCGCGTGGTCCAAGTACCCGCGCCCCTGCGCGTCGAAGAACCCAAAGAGCGCGCGAATCCGCGCCTCTCTCTGAGGCGCGCTTTCACCTGATGCTAACAACACGTGATCCATCGTCACCTCCGGTTCCTCGCTCTTTCTTCGGTTCGCGCCCATACGGTTCCGCTAGGTTCGGAGGGTGGATCGGATTCAGGGTCCGAGAAAATCGAACGAGGAATGTGGTGGAAAAGGAATAAGTGCGAGCATGAATTAGGTAAAGGAGATGAAAGTGGTGATTATTTTTTGGGGAAGGAATATTCGGATTTGTGCGAGTGGGGCAAAGACGTGACGGTGCCCGCGGCGGCGGAGAGGGGTCGCCGGCCGAGGCTGGGAGAACCGAGAGTTGAAATTGGGAAGCAGCTTTTTGGGTTGTGGGCGAGAAGTTATTGGTTGAGACGAAAAAGAATAATAAAAAGACAGAAGAAAAGAGGAACGTGATGAACTGGTGGCAGGAGTTTATCGGACAGCGCACTGTGCAGTTAGAGTTTTAACTGCCTGTGCTATTGCTTACTTACCATTGAAGTCAAACTTTTATGACAAAGTTGTTTCCACTTTTGTTGACTTTTAATAATTTTTTCTTTCTTTTTAAATTTATTCCACTTTCCTTCATTTCTTCAACACCTTGCATTCTTTTTCACATAAAATCATGTGAAAAAAAAATATAAAAAGTATTTTTTGAAAAGAAAATGCAAGAAAGTTTGAAACTTTATTATTAGTTCTCTTATTTGGACTAAAAGAGTCATTCTTTAATGTTTATAATATGTTTATGGTGGAGAGATGCTAAAGTTTGTGATAATAGGAGAAAATTAAGTGGTTCAAAGATGTTTAACTAATAATGGAGAAAAAAAATATAGTTGGCATTGTGTTAGATTCCCAAAAAAACTTGGTGCATTTTATAATAAATATGTCAATCAAGTTGGAGCATAGAAATAGAGTGGTGTTATGACAAGTATTATTACATGCATGTTCTATGTCACCCTCCTAATTTATATTTTAATTAATTTAAATATCTAGAATATTGCATAATATAAATAAGTAAATAATAAATATATTATTATTTTTTGAATAATTTGTGTAATATACTATTAATAATTATAAATTATAATAAAATTATATACAAGAATATAATATATATATATAAGTCTTTATTTGGTATTTTAATTCATTTTCTGATTACAAAGAATATTTTTCAATACTCAAAGAATCAAAGATAAGTCATGAATCAACACAACAAACAATAAGTACAAAATCAACATACTAATATATTGAAAGGAAAGACATAACTATGAAAATCAAAACGATTACATGAGTTCAAAAAGGTAAATTCTAACCCCAACAACAGTGGATTTAGTTATTCATAGTCACGAGGAAGCTAAACATTACAGAAAAGTAATGGAAATAAGAAATTACTCCCAGAAAAACTCTAAAGTTGCCTTCAATTGCCATTTACTCCTTGACGACTCAAGATATGTAATCCTGATAAAAATAAAATATAAAAATTGACGTTCATGCCTAGATCAGGTTCAGTGGCACCAAGCCCAATTGGATTTGGTTGTTATTCCACACTTCTAGGCCCAACTGGTCGGGCTTGGGTTTCCTGTGTCAAACGCATTTCCAATGAATTGCTCTTGGGTTTGCTCAGGCAGGGTACAAGTTTTGTGTGTCAGGCCTAAATTGTTTTGTGTCAAATTACTCTTTAATCACTCATCTTCAGGGTTTTTATCCTTCTTCTCTTACTCCAATGCTTTCATGTTCATTTTTAGGCAAAATAATAGGAATTAACAATCAAATCCATTTTTTGACTCTCATAATCATTTATTAATAAAAACCACCTAAATTTGAGAATTAAGTAGATTTTAAGCTTAGAGAAAGTTGATTTTGTCATAAAAAAAAAACAGTCCAAAAATATCATATAAAACAACTCTATCGAATTCCCCCAAACTTAGAACCTTGCTTGTCCTTAAGCAAAGGTAATTACAAGCAAAGGTAACTTACGCAGATGAATAATTACTCGACAATGATATAACAACTCAAAATAAATTCACCCAATCCCATCAAGATCAATCAAGTATGTTTCTCCTCAAATCCACTCAGAAAAGAACAATGTTACCTATCAAGTCTCAACTATGGTACTCAAGTGTAAAATGTAATAGAAAATGCACACAATTTTCAACACAATTAAAGGTATTATTTCTCACCAAAATAAGTGTTTCACTCAAGCACTCTAGTGTCTCAGGATGTATTTTTTTCTCTCATTTATTACTAATTCTCACAATTTAACTTTGTTTTTTTATTTATTTTAAGAGCCAACAATTTCAAAAATATACAATATCACAAGGATTTTTATTGGATTGTAATTTGGCTGGGCTAACAAGAAAAATTGGTTGTTTGGGATGATCAAAACACCTCAAGCAAAGAGAGAAATTAGATCAATTAATAAATTCAAAAAATTCCACCATCTTCTATTTCATTCCAAACCAATTATCAGTTTCCCCCCAAACTTATTTATTTTAGTATATGATTTTTTTTATTGAAAGCACAACCTCTGAATTACTCTTTATATCCCTCATATATTTTTTTTTCTAGATATTTCCCCTAAATTTCAATTATTATATAAGTCTTCGATGTCTTTGCTCTCCTAACTCAACGTGAGGTAATCAAATAAAATTAAATAGTTTCAAGGATGAAGAACAATATCCTTTTATGGCTAAAAGAGGACACACAAATTTTATTCTATTAAAATAGGTTGACTATTTGGCTTTAGCTTAATAAAGATAAAAACAAAAATGGCCTTGATCATATGTTCATATAATTGAATAATCAATATAAAAAATCAAGCAAAATCAATTATGAATAAAAAGTGACAATACTTAATTGAATTACTCTGAATCTCAAAATCTCATCTGGGTACACAGTTAATGCCAAAAATTCACACAATAATGTACTTCTCATCACAAAACACACAAGAGTAACCATAATAACTTAAACTATCAAGAACAACCTATTCAACCCAAATCTCAATGACAATTAGCATACACAATTTATCATCAAAGATTAGTCAACTCAGTATAAGTCATTAATCAGTACATTATAATTGTTATCTGACCAAGTTCCAATTATTCAGAAAATAGAAAATAAAACAAAATTAAACAAAAACAAAGAAAAATAAAACAAAATTAAACTCCTAGCAATCACTAAATATTTATGAAAATTTAATCCTTTTCTTCAACATCATCTCTAACGTCGCATCATCTGCTTCACCCCTCCTCCAAATTGGCCCTAGTCCCTAGGCTAAGTAATATAAGATGTATACCCCTCAACTCAGGGTATGTGAAATGTCAGTGGAGATCCCGATCCATGCAAACTAAGACCTCTAAGGGTGTCCATCACTATCGTTTGAGCTTTATACATTGCTTGCATTGAGGCATCAAAGTGCTCCCTTCTTAGGACAGTACCAGAATGAACTCGTCTTCGTGGTGTTGATGTTGGTGCAATTGGTCCATCTTGAGCACTACAATATTTATTGATATAATTTATATGAATAATTTGGCAAAGCCTCGCAAATGGCGGGAGTGAGACATCTACTCCAACTCTCCTACAAAGATAAGTGATTAGAGATGGATGCCCTAAGCCGACAATAGTATTAGAGGTATTCGCACACTGATGAATCGCCCAAGCAATTTGCCTCCCCATATTCAGTGATCTTCTAGATAATATGTTGTGTAGAATGAGAGATCTTGGCTTAGTGATATCAGATACACGAGAAGTGGGAGAAATGTTTGTGTGAATAAATGTCACTCAAATCTTGGCCAAAGAGTTAAGATCAGTCCTTTTGATGTGCATAGGTAGTTGTTGTTTGTTCCTCACAAAAGTGCCTCCTGACAGACAAACTACCCTTTCAATCTCTGTTTGATCATATCTCCCTCATCGAACCTAAGAAAAGAATTAATGGTAGTGATATAGTTGATTTGCATGATATTATTGGCTTATTTTATGAAAAAAAATCAACTCTCTCAATACTTAAAATCTACTTAGTTTTCAATTTTATTTGTTTTTTTATTAATAATTCCTGGTATTTTTATTGAAATTGAGCATAAAAGCATTGGATTAGGAAAAGGAGAATTGAAGCTTTGAAGGAGTGAGAGAAAGGAGCAAAATTTGAGTAAAAGATGCAAACTCAATTTAGCAAACCTGAGCCCGACATAAGAGCACCCCAGAGCAAGTTTAGAAAAAATGGGCCAGCGCAAGTCGGGCTTCAAAAATTGGATATGCAACAAAATCCAGTGGCGTCCAACGCAACTGACCTGAGCTGGACGCGAACGTTGAATTTTAGAGTTTATTTAGTAATTTCTCGTGTTATGGTTAGATATCTTAGGCTATTAGAGATAAAAAATCACTTTTGGAAGGCATTATTTGGATTTCTTGTGGATTCTTCTTCATGTTTCACTATTCTTTGGTAAGGTTTGGTATCCTCATGCCTATGAGAAGCTAAATTATCTGTTGTTGGGGTTAGATTAAACCTTTTTGAACTCTCATATAACAGTTTCTAATTTAATATTTATGTTTTTTTTCTTTCATTATATTAGTATTTTAATTCTATACATAGTGTATGTTATGTTGATCATAACTTGATTTTTTATTCTTGAGAATATTGAAAATTATCTCTTGCAATATAGATCTACATTAATTTATCGAATGAAAGCTCGTTCCTAGGAATAAAGCGTGATTCATTTGTCGTCTTAAGACCCTTATGTGAGTGCAAGATTCATTTATATAATTGATTAAGGAATTAACAGTTAATAAATAATCTTAGACTCATCTGCTAAGGAATTGGGGGTGAGTATTATTGTGGGTTGACCTTGATTATTGATAGGAAAGAAAGTAAACATATTTATATATGAGTGTGAAGATTGGTGGGATCTAACCTTGGCAAGTTCATCATATCATTGTTAATTTTTTTTGTATTCGACTACTGGTAAAAATATAAAATGTTCTTTTAATTGTTTCTAAATGTATGCACATAAAAATAAATTATGGAATTGTTCGTGAATCCAAATTTATTACAATTGTAATTATTGCTTTATATTGAACAAATCCTTTGAGAAATAAAAATAATTTATGTATTGTGACTTGTGCACTTGGCATCATATATATAGGCTAACAGGTAGTTGCATCGAAAGGCATTGTCTTTCCCCTTACATAACTAATGTATGGAGGAATTGTTCCTTCTTCCACCATTGCATTAACATAAAATTCTTTAACCACAACAATGTTGGCTAGTTCTAGCTAAGTGTCCATCCTAGTCCAGTTCCTCGTTTGAAGCTCAACTTGAAATTCAACAATTTCTCTAGGCCTCAAACTCACTTTTCTCTCCATAATCAATCTTCACTCTCCACAGAAGCATAGTGCTTTTCATAAGTCTTGGAGAGAAATTTTTTGGAACACAATTGGCCTTTTCTCTTATGTCCTCTAGAAGGTTGTCCCTCAATGTTTTTCTATTTCTTGGTATGGGATGTCATCTGCAAAATTCAAACAAACACCAAAGCCACATAAAATAATTACAATTTAAAGACTGTTGGGAAAATTCATGAATAGTGTCGGGCCCATGTAACTGCATTGGGCTCGAATAATGAATCGTTGCATTTCTAGGTAGGGGCGTCAGGCTCAAAGAACTTGAGTCGGGTGTAACAAACAAATTTTCAAAAAAAAATACTTAGTTTCAACGGTTAAATTCATCTAAGTAGTTACAACAACAATACAATACCAGACAAATGAAACCCTAAAACAACTAATTACTGACTTCTGAACAAATTAAATACTAAACACTAATTCAAAACAAACCATAACCAAAATAATTGCAAAAATAGAATCAAAACACTCAAGAATATTCAAAATGTGCAACAATGATAGAGAGGCACGACATAATGAGAGTAAAAGTGATAATTTAGAATTGGGTCAAGGTTTTAAACTAGGGTTACCAATTTTATGGCATAGGGCTCAAGTAAGTTATGATCAACTCATGCTTAACTAAGAGACCAATTAATCTAAAATGCATTGGGCGCAGCATGGCTACACCCAACTTGGCTACTCCTAAGAGCAATTTGCTAAAAATGCACCAAACTCATCTACCTGACCCAGGCTTGAGCGTCGTTTTTTCAAAAAAAATTCTATCCTCTAACAATTCTTAATTACACTACAAAACACACTTAAACAAAATATAATAAACAATCCAAAGTAAAACCAAACAAAAAAAAAAGCTTGTTAAAAGCAAATGAAAATAATAAGTTATAGGTTTCCTCCTAGATAACGCGTGTTTATCGTCCAGAGCCTAACAAGTAGTTCAATCAAGGTGAAAGAAACTTGGGATGCAACATCTCCCTAGTCACCATCTTTGTCTTTTTATAATTTGGACTCTCAAGTGCACTTTTTCCGCTAGCTTTAACCTTTTTTTATCACCTAAAGGTATTGCCCATTTAGCTCTCAATCTTTTGAAGAACCTATTAATCTGTGAAGTTCCAAATATGACGGATTTGTTGGAAATCTTGTAGATTTTGTATTTAATGAAGTCAATAGCTATCAAGAGAAATCAAAGCAAAGTCAAAGTAAAATTGATCCAAAGACAACTCATGTTCAAGATGATTTGAAGACTTTGTCTTAGCTTTGAGTGTGAGTGTGTGTTGATTAAATCACGTGCAAGGTTCACAAATCAATGGTTGATCCAAGAAGCCTTAATAAATTAATTTGATACTATATTTGAAAAAAAAAGTAAAAAATTTTGTCAAGCAAAATCAAACGATTGAACTGAATTCTCAATCGATTGATTTCCCATAACTAACAATTTTAATGGATAATTGTTTTTCTAAATTTGTTGTGAAACTATTTTAAAAATACGTTTTCATAACTTTTCCGGCACGCAAAAGATATATAGAGAGAGAATTGAGAAAAACTATTGTTTTACAATTCAAGATAAGAGCAAGAATCGTTTTGAAAAGTGAAAAGTGAATATTTATCTAGAAAAGCTTCAAGAAAGGGTTCTTGGTGTGCCTTCATTGGTTTGTGATATTTCTACACTGGTTTACATCATATTCAGAATCAGTGAAGTCTTCTGTAATTGGTTCTTGAGCCTATTTTGTCTCAAATTTGTTGTAGGGGTGATTTGTGTAAAATTTACATTCAATTTGTTGTTTTTGTAATTGCTATAAGGGTTTATAGCTGTGATTTAATGTTTGCAGTGGTGTTGTTTGATTCTGCATGTGTGTAGCAGGGTGCTACATGGTTTTGTAAGGTTCTTGCAAGGTGTAAGAAGGGGTTATTGATTGTATAGGGTTTACAATTGAGTGTGATTAGTGAACTTTCTTTGCTTGTTGACAAGGAAGACTGGATGTAGCCCTTGAGAAAGGGTGAACCAGTATAAATCCTGTGTGTTTGATCTCTCTCTCCCTCAATCTCGATTTGTGTTTGATTTCACTGCATTATTAATACATTTGGATAAAAATCATTAAACTATTTTTGTAATCAACCAATTGAATTTTTTGTACTGCACTCATTGTTATTCTATTTTTAATCAGGCTTAAACTTAGTTTGATCGGGTTTTTACACATATTGTTTTCAATATATAATCATCTTCAATTTGACTGATTTCTTTCAGCATCTTGAATTGTGTACACTATTATCAACTGAATGTGATTGATTCTTTTGACTCACAATTATTTTGAAAATTTCAATTGATTAACATTGTAACTCAACCAATTATTTTTCTTCCAGTGTTAATTTGAAGATTTTACATTCACTGGTTTGTCTGTCAAACTGATTGATTACTATTTGCAAGTGATTGATAATTTATGTTAAAAAATCTGGGAGTTATTTCAACCGATTGGTTTGTAATTCAATTGATTAAATTTTCTTGATAAGTTTTGTTGTGTGAAATTTAAATCGATTGTTTTTAAATTTTAATTGATTATTTTTCTGGTGCGTGCTTATAAACTACAGTTAAGCAAATTCATTGAAAACTTTCATTCTTTTTAGACAATATTTGGCAAAAAAATTCAATAGTTTAATTCATTCCTTCTCTTGAACTCAACCCAAAGTGTTTTTAGGATTTGTGCAGTCTCACCTTCTTTTTCTTCAACTATGGATAAACCTTCTCAATTCTGAATAATGTTACTAAATTATAGTCATCCAAATCCTCAGGTTCCTGTTGTGTTGGCTTAAAACATCCAACAACTTTCTTTCACATGCCAGAGTTGCCTTCTTTCTTCTTTGTCACAGGATGAGCTTTTACTCTCAAACATTCTCTTGGAGCTTTAAAAACATCAAAAGTTGCTTCATCATCATGTGCTCTCACCTTCATCTTTCCATCATCTACATCAATGATGACTTTAGTGGTCTTCATGAAATGTCTTCCAAGAATTAGAGGCACATTGTCATCTTCATCCATATCAATCATAATAAACTCATTTGGGAAAAAATGAACTTCCACTTTCACCAACGTATCTTCCACCACTCCCTGAGGGTACTTGATAGATCTGTCAACTAGCTACAATGTCATTCTGGTAAGTCAGGCCTCCAGGTTACTAATCCTCTTCATCACACAAAGCCTTTTATTAGATTGATGTTGACCTCCAAATCCAACAAAGCTTTCCTCATAGATGATTTATGTATAATTACTATAATAGTAAAAATCCCAGGATCTTTAGATTTTAGGGGCAAGGGCTTTTTAATGATTGCACTACAATCAGCCTCCAACTCAATAGCAACTTCCTCAATAAGCTTCCTCTTCTTTGTGATCATATTCTTCATGAACTTGGCATACATAGATATATGCTTTAAAGCCTCTGCAAAAGGTATAATGATATGTAGTTGCTTAAAAATTCTATGAATCTAGCAAATTATCTTTCCTTGTCTTGTTTAGAAGGGAATAAGGGGATAAGAAAGCTTTTTCTCTAATGGGGCTCTCAATTCCCTCTTCTTTTTTTTCTTGTTTCTCATTTTCTTTATTTTTTTCTCTTCCATCACAATTTCCTACTCAATTTTTATTTTTCTTGTACAAACTCACTCTCACCACACTCATTTTTTTTTCTCCATCGCTCAACCTAACCTCTTCCCGTTTTCTTGTGATAATAGCTTTGCATTTCTTTTAGAGATTCACTTGAGTATTTGTAGAGAATGTTCCTTCTAACTGTTTCACCATTTGGTTTGCTAATTGGTCCACCTAAACCTTTAGATTCTTCAAAGATGCATTAGTATTTTTTTTTTAATTTTGGATGGACAATTGCATGAATTGTTGTAAGCTTTCTTCAACCTTGTTAACTCTCTCATACAATGGTGGGTACTGTTGGTGGGATTCACTACCTGAAGCTCCATCCTGCTTTCCACCAAAATGAGAATTATTCTATCTCCACCCTTATTTGAAAGCATTGGGAAAAGGTTTGTTAGAGAATTGTTAGCGCCCTTAGTTCCCCATATAATTTATTTCTGGATTTTGGGTACTACTTGGAACTTGGCAACAACCATTACTGTGATTGCCTCCATAAAAGTCATACCTTAGAACTAGTTGGGCTGCAACTTGTATGGCCTGTAACTGCTAAGGTAGCTTAGCCATCTGCTGATTAAGTGCTCAATCTATTGAGATAGAAGTTTGTGTTGAGTCTAAAGAGCATCTTGTGAATTCAACTCTAGCAATCATTTCTTTTGTGCACGTGTCCTCCCATGATGGCCTAAAAATCAGTAGACGCCATGGACTCAATGATGGTGATGGCTTCCTTTGATGTCTTGAATAAAACCGAGCCACCAAAAGAAGCATCAAGAATCATCTTCGTCTGTGGTTGAAGTTCATTGCAAAATGTCTACACGTACATTTCGACTTCAAATCCATGGTTTGGACACTTCTTCAACAAAGCCTTGAATCTTTCTCAGGCTTTACATAGTGGTTGTGACGTCCCTTTTCTAATATGGATATATAAGTGTTTATTAAAGTATTAAAACAATCCTCAAAATTATATTAGAAAAGAAACACCACAAATCTAACAGACGAAGTGAATCACAACAGAAATAGAGGAGAAAGAAGACTTCGTCTACTAGATCCTGAGAACATTAACAAAAACCTTGATTGTATTTAATAAAAGATGATGAAGTTTTGCTAAGGTATAAGAATATGGTGTAGGCGTAAAATCTATCATACGATGCTTTATAGACCAAGTAAAGTATGAATGAGAAGTTAACAAATAGGACATAAAATCAAATAGGGTAATTTATAACAATAGACAAAAGAGTTAGTCAACAATTGGACCAATATATATATATATGTATGTATGTATGTATATATGTACCAAATACCTTTTAAGAAATATCAAGAAATAATCCTTCCAATGTTAGGTAGATGAATAGAATAATTTATGAAGTTAGACGATATATCTTCAAGGAAGTGAAGTGTGAAGAAATAATCAATCAAAGGGTATTAGACGAATATTATTAGTGCGGACAAAACAAGTTAAACAATCAAAGGATCTCAAAATGGAATTATCAAAGAGTTGGATAGACAAACGAAAGAGCATGTGATATTAAACGAAAGGATAAACTAGACAGATAAAATAATATACAAAATTAAACAAATAATGGGATTTGTCTAAATCAAAGATTATTGTATCCATCTTGAATATTTTACATCTTGCTTACAACTTCCTTGCGTCATCTCATTACAACAAAGGTATAAAACTAAAATTAGTATATTCTTGATATAAGGAAATTTAAACGTTTTACATAATATTTTGATCTATCATACCAAGATAGAAGTTGAAGTTCTAAGGCGTTACTGCTTGTGTCCTTTGACTAAGACCCTTGTTTGTGGCACTTCCTGGCCAAGAAAATGAAGGCAATGGTATGATGAACAGTTCCTTGAGTCCTTCTTTTCAGCTCCCCCATGAAGTTTAATCAAAGTTGATCCTGCCACCAGAGTCTATGCTCCCCAAGTTCCCAAAAGAAGAATTTGAGTAACCATCCATTAAAGAATTAGTGAAGCTCCATTTAGATGTTCATACGTGGTTCACGAACCACAACCAAAGAAACAAAGGGAAAAGTCAGATATAAACAACAATATTACATTAATTTTAATAAAAATAGTTTTAATAAGAAACCATATTTCACAATTTATGGTATAATCATTTTAAATCATATTAATGATTCTCATCTCATAAGTGATTTTAAATTTTATTCGAGAATTATACATGGGAAATGATAACCACTAAAATGTTTAAATGAAAGCATAACACCATGGTTCATATTACATCCTTGATTAATTTATATTGTAGATAAATGTTGAGAATGATATTGATAATAAATAAAGATGACATTCGGTTAACGGGTGAGTCACTCCCTTACCTTTATCCATAGTTAACCATAAAAACATAATTCAAAATGTTTGAATAACATAACTTTACCTAAATTAAAATTTCAAGCAAGAAAAAAATCATTATATATCATATTAGTATAATAGAACAATTTCTTACAAGTAACCTTATTTGATTGAATGAAATAAATTAATTTATTTTTCAAGTAAATTATAATTTTAGAAATTTAAATAAAACATGTGTTAAAGTAAGTATTTGGCCTAAGTTCAAGAGGGGGGGG
>Ga0209489_103848_pt1 | contig 28629 bp, 13 predicted proteins | sample SiratrowhiteBW_FD_187527 | JGI IMG/M metagenome (GOLD analysis project Ga0209489, IMG submission 187527) | Root nodule microbial communities of legume samples collected from California, USA - Siratro white BW (SPAdes) (version 2) | ecosystem: Host-associated > Plants > Roots > Nodule | place... | reverse complement strand
TGATGGTAACTAACTTGATGGGAGTCTGTTACAAATATTATTGATAATAACCAAATTAATAGAAATTGGTTATTATTTTATAATAACTGATGGTAACCAATTTGATGGACATTGGTTATATAAAGATTTAGGGTTCTGTCTCTGCAGTATGAGAGAGTTCTACATAATATACCATCAATAACGTGTGTGTAGATTAAAGTGACTAAAAGAGATAGATCGAGTCAAAGGAGAATAAAGAAAAGAGAATAAAGAAGATCTCTCATGGATCAAGATAAGTCTCTTTCACTATCTATTATGTGAGAATCATATATTCTAAGATCGTGTGGAATATTTATGATTAATTATTCCTATTATGTTTAAACTTACACATAATACATACAACGACGTGCTTGTCACCGTACGGATGTTTCAGATATTTTCCATTGGTGGAGTTACTTTATCAGTTTTTGCAGAGAATCAAGTTTGATTCTAATCGTTCGTTTTTAGAAAAAAGTTTCATCCTAATGGTTCATTTTGTTGAATGTAGACTTGTAGATTAGATGACAGGTTTGGATTGGGAATTTCGAGAGTTATCAACTGATGGTATGGTATGAAAGATTGAACGGACGCGTAGCAGTAATGGGTGGGCAGCGGTAAGTTTATATACATTTTACTTTTTCTAATAAATTAAAATGAAATTGTTTCACTTGAATTCATTAAAAACATTGACATAATATCTTTAATTTTAAATATTAAATTATTTGTTAGATATTTTTATTTTATTCTATAAAACTAATTTTAAAATTTTGACATCTTAAGACTTTCTTAGCCTCATATATTGAAAGTCGTAAGTAACTTGTATTTTTAATATCACGTTTGTTTCAAAGTGGATATATTGTAGATAAAAATGAATTTTGCATAAATATTATTTATATATATTCATATTTAAAAAAGCAAAGAAAGATTTACATAATATTAGGTATGGTAGTCTTCTAGATGTGAAGAGAAATAAGAAAAATATTACAATATAATAAAATGATTGAAATGTTTTTTTTTCATATAGTTATTTTTGGATAACGTAAAAGAGATTCTTCCAGCACTAGAGATTTCTAAAGTCATACTCAAAAATTCTCTTTCATCATTGACTAAATCTGAATTATCTGAATTTGTCATTAAAAACCTTAATTACTGTTTATTGTGTGCTTGCTTAATTGTCTACTTATCTACCTTTATTGCGACCTAAAAGTTATGGTTATGCTTTTGTAAAAGAGAAGTTACAATGGTTGGTTGGTCATATTGTTGAAATGTGAAGAACAATATTTATGAAGGTGGTTTAGTGGTGTTGGGTTGCGAGTTGGATAATGAGATCAGCTGGTAAGTGAATCAAATGAAGGTAGAGGTTGATTTTGAAGTGTTGTAACAATAATATAATTGATTATGGGGGTATGCATAATTGATTATGTTTGGACATTCTAGTGTTATTAGATCATCTAATGCTTAATGCTCGTTAGATGGTACAATGTTGCTAAACTGTCTAGTGTTTTGTTGACTGTCTAGTGTTGTTAAATTGTCTAATGTGTGTTAGACTGTCTACTATTGTTAAATAGTCTAATGTTATTATACCTTCTAGTGTGTGTTAAACTATCTAGTATTGTAAGACCGATTGTTGCTCGCTAAACGATCTAGTGTTATTAAATCTTCTATTATTCATCAGATGGTCTAGTGTTGTTAGATCATACAACGTTTCTTGTTTAGTACTAGACAACATTTTTTTAATCATAATCAATTATGCATAGTCCCATAATCGATTATCTATATTTTTTTTTCTAGTTGTAGTTACTATATTGTTTTCCAGCTTTGTTCACCTTTTGATTTGAGGGAACTTTGAATAACTTGGAGTAGTTAAGATTTTATTATAAGTGGATTACTGAATGAAAATTAATTTTTTAAGAGTTTAATTTATTAAGAATTTTAATTTCTTTAGGATTTTATTTTTTTAGGACTTTAATTTATTTAGTAGTATAATTTATTTACGAGTTTAAAATTTTTAGATTTTAATTTGTTTAGGATTTAATTTATTTAGGAGTTTAATTTATTTAGGATTTTAATTTATTTAGGATTTTAATTTAATTAGGATCTTAATTTATTTAGGATTTTAATTTAGCTCTTTGAATTTTTTTTTAGAAATTTTAATTAATTATGATAAATTACTTTTATGTTTTTATCTGGAAAAGACATTTTTCACATGGACAACGATAAAGATTGGTATGTGTATTTCGACAACGAAGAGATGGATAACATGATAAACATGAATTACGACGTTGTTGGCGTGGACTTAAATTTAATTTTACACCTACAATAATAAATACAATTCCCAATGGAAGTATCAACACTAATAATTCTTTGCATCATTGGTTAGGCATTGAGTATGCTGCATCTGTCAAATGATATGACAAACACTACTGCAAAGTTTATACCAGAAAAATAGCGACGTTGGTGGAAGTTGATGTCAGACTTGATGCAAACTAATCAATGTCAGGACATAATTCGCATGTGATCGAAATCATTAATTAATGTCGGCGGTTAAGGGGAGCTAGGTTCGTAAAGCATGCATTTCAGTGTACAGTCGAGAAACATGTTAAATTCATTCACATCATTGGACGTAATGTAAAGAACCAAAGTGTTTCATTATTTTTTCATCGAACTGAAGAGATAATGTCTCGTCACTTTCATATATTGAATGCAATTTTGATGTTGGAAGAAAAATTCTTAAAGCAACCATTTGGAAATGAGGTTCAACCTTATACCTTAATTATCCATACTTTAAGGTAACAATGTGAAAAACTTAAGTCTCAATTCACATACACCATATACGACTTCATTTTTAACTTACTCTATGATTTTCTACTCCTTAGGATTGTTTAGGGTCCATAGATGGAACTTATGTACGTGTCAAGGTCCCATAATTGAATGCTCCACGTTTTCGTGGAAGAAAGGATTGGTCAACACAAAATGTATTTGTAAATTGTGATTTTAACATGAAATTCACATATATTTTAGTTCGATGGGAAGGAAAAACATCTGATTCAAGAATATTGAAGGATGTACTTGTACGAGAAGATCCATTAGTTATACCTTAAGGTTAGTTGAAATTGTTTTGGTGTACTTTATGTTTAGTAATGAGTTACTACTTACTACTAATTAGTATAAATCTAATTATTGTAAGAAAATAATACCTTGGGATGTTAGTTTTATGTTAAAGGCACATATAATGACACCATATCAAAGTATTAGATACCTTCTAAAAGAGTACTCTCGAAGATGTCCATAAAATCCCCAATAGTTATTTAATAATTTTCATTCATTACTTAAAAATGTAATTGAATGAACATTTCATGTGTTGAAAAAATGATTCTAAATTACAGTTAGAGGAACTATAACCCATTACTCATTGGAGATGATGACGAATATAGTTTTAACATGTAGTATTATTCATAACGTTCTTCGTTGGGAGGGACACAATGATTAGTCTTTACTTGATGAATTTTATTAAAAGTTGATGGAGCAAGACATATAAGATTTGCTCTCCCAAGCCCATGAGAATGATTATAGGTTAAGCTCACACATTAGAGATAATATAGCTAATGAAATATGGAAAGATTATGAGAATAATCAAAATTATGTAATAATTTGTATTGTGAATGCCAATTTTTGTTCCTTTTATATATCTATTCATAACTAAATACTATCTTAACCCAATATCTAATTCTTGTGTTGTGGTTGGATGAGTTGTGTTTGCAATAGGTCAAATATGAATTGGGGAAAAAGTGTTATCTCAAAGCCATTTGCAAGTATCCATGAGTTCACAAAGTGGGTCGTGGACATGGATCTACACCTTCCATCAACTATGGTGGACGAGGCATGAACAGGGAGTAGGATCAATGGAAGTTGAACGACCTAAGCCTGTAATAACATTATTGACACTCTCTGCTAGTCTAGTTTGGAGATGTCAAAAACAGTGCCAAAAATAGGCAAAAGTTCTTAAAAGACATATATGTGAGGTCCACAATCTATTTAATAGACTTAGTAGCTCTGGTATAAGCATGAAATTTAATGTAATTTCGTAGTCGTAATTGAGCTCCTACAAGATGTTTGAATATGACAATTTTTTTACCTTGAAACTTCAAGTTAGCCAAAGTCAACCAATCTGACAAATAGTTGGTTAAGTAAGCTACATCTCCTAACAATCCTTCTAAATCGCCTACATTGAATGGTCATTGGTAAATGAAGTTTCACTTCATAGTAATCCCTCTTAGTTGCACGCAAACGACGAAATTCCGAATATATTTGCAATATACTAAATCAAATAAAGGATAAACGAGAACGTCTCGCCCATTTGCTATGTTAAATACTTAAACAAACTCATTAAGATAGATGTAGCTCGTAACTTGTGATATAAACACATTCATTAATACCTCAAAATAATGGAATTTGTATTCATATAAACTTGTCAGGTTTTCACAAAATAATATATCAAAAGTTACTAAAATCAATTACAACAAATTATAAAACCTAATAATGTTATACTTGTTCCCCCCAATCGATGTATTATCATCTATAGGTTGGCTAGATGTCAGGATATCATCAATAGGAAGAAGTCAACCCTCGTAGACAACCTGGTTTGCTTCAAGTTCATTAGTGGGTAGGACACCGTAAAGCAGGATTGACTGGTGGACGACCTGGTTAAACCCCTCATTGAATTGCCAACACGTAATCTTACAGCTCAACCATTTCTATTTCAAGTCAGGCCTTCTTTGAAACAACATCATCATTTGCTATGGTGGCCTCGATCAAGTTTTGCTCCTATTCCTTCAAATCATTGGCCAATGACTTCTCTTTCTTTTCCAAGTCTTTACACTTGTTTCCAGTTCCTTCTTGCCTGGTCTCTACCTTTTTGAGCTGCTCGTTCTAGGGCGAATTAGCTTTAAGTACAACCTTAAGAGAGCTAGCCAAATCAGCAAGCTCTTGCTTTAACTTCAAGACCTCAATGCCAGAGCCCTTGGCAACCTTGGAGTGCTAAATTTTAGCGAAAACAAGAGCTCTTTTTGCATTTCCAAACAAGTAGTTGTGAACTCCTTGGTAGAAGTTGACAATGGCACATATCTTCGTCAGGGAAAGTGAGAAATTTAACCCCTAATAAAAACTCCAAGTCATTGGCAAATAATTGCCCCATTGTGCCTGTATTCACATCTGATGTTACATGTCGAAACTCTTCGGTAAGTGACGAGAAGAATGCTTCTTGGACCGCTCCTTCCTCTTGTTTCTATTTTTAGTCATGGGTAGGGAGGTGGGGCAGGGGTAAGAGAGAGAGAGAGAGAGAAAGAGAGAGCTAAGTCTACAAACGAGATTGGTTTCGGTGACCTTGCTGGCTAGACGTTAGCAACACCTGAGTCCTTATTGGAAAATGAGGGCCCTCTTCGACCAAATTTTTTTTAACTATTCAAAGAAACCCACGCCTTGTTGAGCCATCACGCCTACCAACAGATCATTCAGCAAAGTTAAAATTGACCGATAAGATAACAATACAAGATAACACATGCCCTTCAAATTCACCCAACAATGTGGGAAGAGAAAAATCTTAAGTATCTTCCGCATAGGAAATCGAAAAAAGATCAAGGATGTCAAACATCTTCTTGTTGTCCTCAGTCAAGCACGACCTCGAAATAAAGGGAGAACATGAGAGTATTCCCATCGAAAAAATAACTTTGCCCGGTAGGCTCTATAGACACTTTGAAAAAAATATTTTTGAAATGTTTAAGAAGACACAAAAGGAGAAAAAAGAACAACCCCAGACTGGCTTATTAACAACAACCACCCAACGAGGCTAGTGGGATGAGAACTAAAATAATATAGATACACATGGGGCGAAGGGTTTAGGCGCAACATCTCTGCCAAAAGCTAAAAACCCTAAAGAAATGCCCAAGAATTAGGGTTAAGTTGTGTTAATGTCATGTTCATAATACACAACACAGCCATAGTAAACTACTCATAAGGTATTTAGAAATATGAATCAATCTGTAAAGATACACATGTATATATAGAAGAAATCAGTATTGTAAACTTTTTGGTCATGACATACGTTATTTATAGCTACAAAATGCTCTAGGGTCAACTCACCCTCCATAACACACTTGACGATCATGCACACACTTGTCGCATACGACTCGACCATAAACAACCACCTATATTTTGAAAATTGATGAGTCACATCAAGACTTACCCAATCATAGCTCGCCCTACGCAGAAGATCGCTTTTGGCTATCTCTACTATTAACTCATCGGCCTTGTCAGCGCGATCTACCCTAACCGAACCACCTGTGATCCTAACCTTTCTCCTACCATGCTCATTGACTCTGTAAAATCTCCTAAAGAGACACTACTTGTAGACTCGAAAAAAATTAGATAGGAAGGACATGATTACCTATGGAAATGAATGCTTTGCACTTAGCCACTATGGAAACTTATCGAATGTTAGATTATCGATCTACTATTTCATGCGTGACTTAAACTGAAGGAGACCACTCTTATTTATAGAAACTCAAAGGGCAATGGTCGAAAAGATATGGCCTCTTATCTCCCAAATAGTCACAAATCCCCAAAAGAGCTTACGTCAACATCATATCCCTACATTCAAACATCTTCGCCCTATGTCCTCAAGCCTGGGGGCAAGTGTATGGGTAAAATTGGGAATTACCCGACCCATAAACCAAGACACAATGAACTAAAGAAAGTGTAAATTTTTCTTTCAAACCACTATAAAAAAATAAGTCTCATCTCTCGCGACTACAACCCCTTGAACTTGGGAGGCAAGTGTATAGTGTAAAGACTGAAAAGTTATCGATCAAGTTTGAATCAAACACTTTTAAGCCAAAATAGATATATAATATAAATTTTTGGTTGACTACAACCAGCTAACCACCCTGACAGCAACAACCTGAAAAAAGCTACAAAGGACCAATCAATCACGTCACCAACAACCTGAAAAAAGCTACAAAGGACCAATCAATCACGTCAAGATCATACCATTTGAACCCTATAAACAACACAAGAATCTTAAGAAGAAAGAAAGATAAATGTATTCTGAATACTAAATTTGGCATAGAAAAACCTATTGTAAGTACCTCTCCCTTCACTAATAAAAGAAAAACTTAAAATGAATATTTAAACCTGAAGATTGCAATAGACCAGACAAATACCAAAAACCCTTTTTAGGCCCAATAAAAATAAATAATAAATGCTATATTTTGCATACAAGAATAAATTATAAACACAATAATTTATAAACCAATAATATTATATTTTTTATTAAAGGTTCAATTACTATTATTTTGATGTTTAGATAATCAATGTTAATCCATTATTATTATAAAAAATCAAATCCCTTAAATATGATAAAACTAATATATACATATATCATAAAATATGCATGTAAATATAAGCATGTATTTTATGAAATAAGATTATTTGAAAATGTAAAAAATGTGAATTTTTTAATATTATTTGTAGACATAATTAAAGAAGGATGAAAATGATAGAAATACTGTTAGATAATCCAATGAAGAAAAATTAATTGAAAAACTAGTTTTTATGATATGATAAATAGAATTTACTTATTATTGATAAAAAGTATTTATTATTGATCTAAGATATTTCTGGGACAAAAAGAAGATTGCATAAAGTTCTTTGATTAACTTATTATATAACTTTTATAAAAAAATATATCAAATCATCATGTCTAGTTTTCTAACCATAAATTATGATATTTTTTAATATTTGATTTCCATATAAATGTTACAACATAAATGTATGATGTGACTTCTAATAATGGTTACACTATTTTTATTAGTAGAGAGTAATCAGTCTATTTTAAGCAACTGTTTCGATTTCATAAAATATCAAGTATTTTTTAAAAGTCATGTGTAGACTCAGTTCATGATTATAGAACATTATTTATAAAAAAAAACATTATTTATAAAAAAAAAAGGTAGTTGTCACGTTTTATAGATATAATCATAGAAGATAATGTAGTAAGTTATTAGTCAAAAAATATAAAATAAAAAATAAAAAAAAATTTATTTAAAAATATATATATATATATATATATATATATATATATATATATAAAAATAAAGCAGGTTAAGTCCAAATCATCATATTAAAAATATATATTATAGAAAAATTTATCCTAAATAGTGTTTCAATAATATTAATTTTATTAGGATAAATAAGATCTACAGTTATATAGGATTATATAGGATTATAAGTTGACCTAAACCATGGTAAATAAATGTCTCTTAAAAAGAGGAATATACCATATCAATTATAACAAATGAAATGTCGTAATCCACCTTACGTGATCATAAAAAAATCATGGGAACTAAGGTAGATTAACAATAAATGTTAACGAAAATCCATTCAAGTTTCAATGGAAGAAGATATCAAAACAAGCTACATTTTCAAAATGTGGTTTCTATTAACTTGTATCTCGGTATTTATAGGCAAGTAGTTCTCAGTTTGAGATTTGAAAGCTAAGGAAAAGGTGCATATGTTATCTTAGAATGATGTTTGAGAATTTAAGATAAATTTTAGATGAGTTTCCCAGAAAGAAACACAAGGCCAGTGGAAGGAAGGTTTGAGTGTGTTTTTGATTGGATTTTTGGTGATGTGACTCATGCATGGGAAAGCATCGAGCAGTCTTGAAAAGTTGAGGATTGATTGAAAAGACTAGGCTTTTAGTTTCAACATATAAATTATACTACCATAATTTTCAAAAAATTATTTTACTTTCTTTTTTTTTTCATGTGACTTTAAGATTATTTATATTAAAGTTTTTTTAGAACATTTTTTTTAAATTTATATAATATAATTTGAAATATTTTTCTTAAAGTAGAATTTTCAGAACATAGGAGCTGTTTGGGGTCGATGTGGCTGGGTCATGTTGTAAAATTGTAAAAGGTTAAGGGCAAAATTACAAATTTAGCAAAATATAGGAACTGAAAATGTATAAAAAGCATAGCAGTGGTAGCAGAAGGCGGCGTTAGAGTGATTTGCGCGGTGAGAATCTATGGGGGAGAGTGACAGAGGGAAAGGGAGAGTGAGCTTGGAGGGAGAGAAGGTGATACTGGTCCCTTACATGGAGGCGCACGTGCCGAAATATCACGAGTGGATGAAGGACCCTTCTCTCCTTGAAGCCACTGCCTCAGAGCCTCTCACCCTCCAACAGGAGTACCAAATGCAGCTCTCATGGTTCCAAGACCCTACCAGTTCACTTCTCTCTCTCTATTGCTCTTCCTCTAACCCTAACCCTAACTCTATCACTGTCTCATTATTCCTCACTTCTTGCAGAGGAGACCTTCATTATACTCGACAAGGACTTGCTTGTTGGACAATTCTCGCACGGCCAACCCCACCTTGAAGGTCGCTGCCCTTTTCTATTACCATTTCCGCAAATCACTTTTTTTTTTTTTTTTAAATATAACCAAATTTTAGCTGCAGCCATGGTTGGTGATGTAAATCTGTTCATGAATGATTTGGATGATCCTCACCTCGCAGAGCTTGAAATAATGATAGCTGAACCAAAGAGGTACCTGATTTCACTTCCGTTTCATCAACTAATTGTAAAATATGGCACAATTCTTATATGTACTTACATGATATGCCACTCAATAACTTCCTCTTTTTCTTTTACGTGCTGCTTCTTAGTCCTCATTGCTGCCTCTGTTTCATAGTACATTGTTTATCTTATATGACAAATGGGTTTCCTTTCTTTGTTTGACAAAAGAGAAAATTTTGGAGTGGATGAGGGTGCAGAGGTACATGTGTTGGGGAGAGACAGAGACCATAGGCAGAGCCAATTGAAATAAGTTGAGATTGTTTAGTAGCAGCACATTAGCACTATCTATGTATAATCCCTGTTCAATGGCTTCAAAGGTATCTATCTACACAAAAATCCAAGATGGCAAGAATGGGCAAATTCAAAAGCAAATTACTTGAATATCACCTTTCTGAATTTTTATTTCTTTGTTCATCTGAACCGTATCTTTTTGTGATTTTTCATCTCAAACATCTGAAGAAAATTTTTATTTGTTCTGAATTAGTTAATTATATTTGGCTTATGCCTATTCTTTTTTACTGCTGAAATTTGGTGTTTCTGTTGCAATTTTGAATCATACCTCTATTCAATCATTTTCCATATTATGAGCAGAATATGTAATTTCATACCACGGACATACTTTTTGAAGTTTATGTTATTTTTACTTCCCTACTCCGGGATCTGTGCTCCAACTTTTAATGCACCTGATTATGCAAGTGCAAGAGATAAAAGTCTTTCCTCTGTCTTCATCTAACAGCCTAAGGTTTTGGGCTGATTTGGTCTTTTGAGGCTTGGGCATGTCTGCACGTGTTTCTCTATGCACACTTCTGGGAGAAAAAAAGTTAAAGGAAAATATGAAATGAGTTTCTCCATATGTTAAAATTAGAACATGCATAGGTTAATTTGTAGAAACTGTCTCATATAAGTTCTCTAATTTTTTATTTTTAACTTGTGCACAATTTATTTTAGCTTGTGTAGAAATTCATTATACTTTTCCTCTTTTTTCTCTCTCGAAAAAGTGTTTATAGAGAAGTTTGTCCAAACAAGTCCTAGGTATTAAATCTCTTCATTCTAACCTTTGTATCAACTTTCTCTTTGCTGGCATAGCCGTAGGAAGGGACTTGCGAAGGAGTCTGTTCTGATGATGATCACCTTTGCTATCGAGAAGTTACGAATTAATATCTTTCGGACTAAAATTGGGGACTCAAATGGAGCATCCCTTGACCTGTTCCGAAAATTGGTTTGTTCGCTATTTTTTCTTTTATATTTCCTTTTATATTGAAGGAATGATGCATCTTACAACTGTACATTTAACTTATTTTTGAGTGGTTATGAGATAATGATGCTTTTTAACAACATCTTAAGTTTGCTCAACATATTCTTTGATTTTAGAGACAGGATCATTCAATAGATTGATTTCATGTACTCCCGTGTCTCTCTCTTCCAAGGGTTGTTAAGTTTTCTGAGTTTGACAAAGCTCATGGATTTTGTGTAGGGGTTTGTGCAAACTTCATATAGCAGCATCTTCAAGGAGGTGAGTGCATTTCAATTTCAATGGATTCCCTGACTGTCAGGCTAAAGACATATGCTTTGTTCTCATATAGTTGAAAGTGCAACTTATTATTTAAATTTAGCTTAGGAATCTAACTTTCCTTTTCTCAAATAAATTCGAGTTAAAATACATATGCTTTGTGCTTATTTAGTACGAGGTACAATCTAATTGATTATTGTAAATTGATGTCGGGAATGTAAGTTTCCTTCAAAATCCTATTCTTAACTATTATAGACTTATAGTGGTGGTCATGTTTTTAAGTTTATAACACATAGAAACCCAGGATTAAAAGAATTAAAGTACAACAACACGCTAAAGAACTTTAAGCCCTAACAAACTTTGTACACAAGAACAAAACCATTCCCAAAATAATAATTAACACACTGTACGCGTAGAAATGTTTGTGTCATTTACAAATAATCTAAATTGATATTGGATCTTTGCATATTTCTGTATCCTCACTTTCTTCCTATGGTAATGGGTATTGTGAAAAATAGGCTAGATTTTATTTTTGCTCCTTTATCTTATTTATAAATTTCAGTTTGGTCACATATCTTTTAAAAACATTATTTTGGTTCTTCATCTTTTAAAACTTGCTTGAATCAATTTGGTCTTTCTAAAATAGTTACCATTGACAATAGGATTTTTTAAACCAATTTTTTTCTGATTCAAAACGTCATACTTGTTCTATTAAATTCACTTACATGTAGAAATCGACATTTCTTCAAAAAAAGGGTCATAAATATGGTGAAATCTGAGTCCCACCAGCAGTAAAAAAATTGAAAAATGCAATTTTAAATTTTTCAGTTAGTCGTGTGAATTTCATTGTATTTTTGGTGATTTTTATTTGAACATCAGTTGAATTCCGTAGTTTTTATCTAGATGAATTTAACAGGAGAAATTTCATGTTGAGTTATTCAAACTTCTATCTTAAAATCGTTTTTTAGTGAAATATCTCCTGTACATTGTGGGACTGTTATGTCAGGGAGGTGTTGGTATTAGAATAAACGTCCAACATTCCAACACTTTAACCAAAAGGAGTGTCTACTTCGTAGATTTTAACCATTTTTCAGAACATCATAAATGTTTTGATAAATAATGAAAACCTTTAGCTCATGTATATCCTGAGCTGTATATCGGAAACTTCTTCCTTTTATGTTCATTTAAAGGAATAGAAAGTCTACCTGTTTGATAATGGTACCTTCTCGGATGCTGTTATCTCTAATGCTCGAACACTCCTTTCCTACCAATATGGCCTTTTTATCTTGATATCTAGTGCCTGAATCACGATTTACTTTTGATTAACTTTGTATACTATAATGTTTCACATTTATGTTACGAATCATGGTTTTGAGCCAATAACAGTTTTGGAGTTTGTCTTCTTCCTTCTCTAGACTGTAATAATCGGTCATTCCTATTTTACAGGTCACTTTGGAGTTGCAGATAACGCAGTCCACGAAAGAGGAGATGCTTGGTTTAATGAAAATGGTAATCAAACATACATAAACGTAGCAATATCACTTCCAGTTTATTTATTGGTAAGAGAATGATCTCTCCTGTTGCTATTTTGTTTTGTGATATCCGGCTAAAGCCAAACCATGCTAAATTCTGACATTATTCATGTAAATACTACCTCCTCTAAGTTTAATAATCTGGAACTATATTAACTGCAGACATGTTTAGCGTATTTTATGTTTTTCTTTTAGAAGGAACAATAGATACGATGCGCAGGAGAAAATGCTTCCGAACTGATTATGTTTTTCGGTTTTTTAAAGTATCATTCAACTTCAAGTCCAGTAAGATATGGTATAATGGTCGAGAAGCTTTGAACATATTGGAACAACTTCTCTAATCATTAAAGGGTAGGAGTGTTAGCTTTTGAAACACTTTTTGTTTTAATTTTCACAAATAGTATTATGTTAGACTCAATTATCACATCTCAACTATCATAAAAAATCTGTCTCTGTAAAGTGAGATTTTTAGCTTCATTGGAACGAAGTAGTTCATTATTCCAAACAATTTTGAAAACATGATAGAATTGTATGACAGATTGATTGTTAAATAGAGTGAAATTGTTTGTGAAATCACTTTAAAATAAGTGAAAAATGTGTCCTTGCTTTAGTGCTTTCAGCTTCATATTAAATGTGGATGAGTTAATTACATTTAGAATTGCAAAATTGGTTTGATGGATCATGATAGTGTCCAGAAAATATTTCACCTATTTAATCTCATGTTACTATATATTGATTTTTCTTATTTATAGTCTTTTATTTAAAATTTTATAGAAATATATGTTAAAAATGTATGTTATGTTTTTAATTAATGAAATTTGGGATAATTATTTACTTTTGATCCCACAAATTTAAAAGGTTTGTTTGATTTCTCAAAATTGAAAGTATCACTATTTATTAAATAGTATATTGATTTAATTAAGTTTTAAGTTTTCCATAAATTTGAATATTTTAAATTTAGTTTATGTGTTTAAACAAAGGGGTGTATTGGGTAAAGAAGGTAATAGAAAAACTTGGTTCAATCATTTCTTAGGAATGTGAGAGTTAAATAAAGATTTCTTCTTTGAGATTAACATGGATGAAGATAATCATATAAGAAATGTTTTATAGGTAGAAAAAATCAGTATATGCAAGAAGGAGGACTGCATGTCATGATTTTGGAGATGTATTGTTTGATACAACATATCTAACGAACAAGTATGACATGTCATTTGTTTTGTTAATTGGGGTCAACCATTATGGAGAATCAATTATATTAGGATGTGGATTGTTGTCTTCAGAAGATACTAATATTTTTGTATGGATATTCGATTGTTGGTTGCGATATATGTCTTTTCAGGCTTCACATGGCATTGTGACTGACTAATGTCAAGTAATGAAAAATGTCATTTCTCTTGTCTTTTCCTAAACATCCCATAGGTGGTGCTTGTGGTACATTTTGAAAAATTTATCGAAAAAAGTTGTGTAGGTATACTGAATATAAGACAATTAAAAAAGTATTGAAGTTGTGGTGTATGAGTCTAAATATATTGAAAAATTTTGAATTTGAATGGGGTAATTTCATAGTAATCTTTTGGTTTTTGCAGAACAAATGGGTAGGTTCCCTTTATGCTGAACTTCAATGAGGGGGTTTTCTATTTTCTTAAAAGATAAATTTTGGGTCGGGATGTCAACAACACAAAGATATGAAGACATGAATGTCTGTTTTAACGGGATATTAATTTCATGATAATCCTACAATAATTTGTCTGATGATATGATAACATTTTGATACACAAGGTCGAGTAGGAGAATGAGACAAACTTTGTCTCGTTGAATTCCATCATTCCTTGTTGTTCACCGTCTTTGATTGAACGATTTCAAAATGTATACGCTAATGTTAAATTTATAGAAGTTCAAACTAAATTTAGAGCTAAGATGAATTGTCTTGTCTACAATGTTCTCGTTAATGATAAGCATGAACCTTTAAAGTAATGGAGGAGTCGATCACTAATGATCACAGTTGTGAAAGATTTTTTGTCATCCACTACAATCGAAAGACCAGTGACTTCCAATGCAAATGTCTACTGTTTGAGTTTAGGGACATAATTTGCAAACACTTTCTAGTTGTACTTACCCAAGAGAGACAGAAGCTTGTTTTGCAAAAAAAGTGTACTGCAAAGGTGAAGCAAGAATGTTTGTAGAAAACATACTTATGTTAGAGCATCATTTAACTTGAACGATAAAATCCTACATATTGAACGATATGATGCTATGTTAAAGATTTTTTGAAATGGCTGAGATGACATGCTAGAAAGATGAAACAACAGATTTATTATTTGGCTATATCGAAGCATTTATTAAGTTTAATGATATTTATGTAAAGTCAATTACATAACACTATAATGCGCTCCAAGCAGTCAACAACACGGTCAATAATGAGGATTGTACTAATGACAACTCACTTCAAATATACGTAGCCTTGTGGCCCTTACAAGAAAGGAAAGACCAAATACAAGAAGATTACAATTCGGTTATGAGAAACTTAAAAAGCAAAAGAAGTCAATCTACATAAATATCTACATAAATATCTTTAAGCTTGACAAACATTTCAATATAGCCAAATAATAAATTGACCGAATAATAAATCTGTTCTGTCATCTTTCTCACATGTCACCTAGTAATTTGGGAAAATCTTTGACATAACATCATAACGTTTAATATGTGGGAGTTTGTCCTTCAAGTTAAACGATGCTCTAGTATAACTATGTTTTATGCGAACATTCTTGCTTCACCTTTACAATACATATTTTGGCAAGACAAACTTTTATCTCTTGGACAAGTACAACTGCAGAGTGTTTACAAATTATGTCCCTGAACTCAAATAGTAGATGATGAAAACTTTCACGGTTGCGATCATTAATGATTGACTCCTCCATCACTTTATAGGTGTATGCATCTCTTTTGACAAGAACATTGTGAATAAGGCAATTGAACTTAGCTCTAAATTCAGTTTGGACTTTTGTGAATCTCGCATGGGTGTATGCATTTTGAAACTATTGCAAGGAAAGATGGTTTTTGATGAGACAAAGTCTATGTTGTTCTCTTTCTCGACCTTGTGTGCCAAACCATTATCATATTGTTGGACAAATTGTTGTAAGATTTTTGCAAAATTAATATACCTATAAAAAAAGGGCATTTATACTTTCAAATCTTTGTGTTGTTGACATCGCGACTCAAAATTTATCTTTCAATAGGAATTTATCATGACGTTCGATATCTAGGGAACCTAACCATTCGTTCTTAGACAACCGAAAGGTTGTTATGAAATTACCCCATTCAAAATCGTTTAACATGTTGAGACTCATATATCATAGCCTTCAATGTTTTTTTAATATATATCATAGCGTTCAATGCTTTTTTAATTGCTTTATACTCAGTATATCTATACAATTTTTCTGATAATTTTTTTCATAATGTATCACAAGTACCACCTGGGGCATGTTTTGGGAAAGACAAGAGAGATGACATTTCATTACTTGACATTGGTGAGTCACAATGTCATGTGGAGCCTAGTATACATCGCAATCAACAGTCGAATAATCATACAAAAGTATTGGTGTCTTCTGAAGACAATATTCTACACTCTAACAAAATTGATTGTCCATGATGGTTGACCCCGACAAAGAGAGCGAATGACATGTCGTACTTGTTCGTTAGATATGTTATATCAAACTATATGTCTCTAAGTCATGTCATGCAGTCCTACTTCTTGCATATGACCATAAAACATTTCTTATGCAGTTATCTTCATCTATGTCAATCTCAAAGAAAAAATCTTTATTTAATTTCCACATTTGTGAGAATGTTTAAGAAAAGCTTTTTTATCACCTTGTTTACCTAAGACGTGTTTTTGTTCAGACACATAGTTTCTTATGTCTTGCTCCATAAATGAAAAGTTTTCATAACCTCCAACCTCATGGATTAATGATAGGAAAGTTTTGTTCAACCTAACCCCAACCTCAGCGTTCATCTAAAGTGTCATTTTCACTCTTAAATTGATGTTCTTATTCTACGAAACAACTTTGACTTAGTTGGAATAAGGTTATGAGAATGTTTATCCAGGAAATGACGTACTATTTAGCCTCTATTTTGGTGAATTCGGACGAGACATTCATAGGCTTGGGTTGGTTGAGTTTGCTTTTCTACAGGGATAGTTGACACATACTTGACATGTCTGGAGCAAACTAAAATGAAGTATCGCAATTTATTGTTAGTTCCTTTCTTGGATGTTTTTGTCATAATACCAAATCCGTTTTTAATAACATACTGGTGGTAGAAGGTCTTGCCATCATTAGGACTTTCAAAACATATGTCAACTGTGAGACAAGATACGTTCTCTATATCCAAACCTTCTTGGTTAAGTTCGGTTGACCCCTGACATTGTTCATTCTCTACAATATCATTCAATGACAACATACCGTTGTCTATTGAACAAATAAGCTGAAAATAAGATTTAATTAGTATAATAATCTCACAATATTTAATCATTATAATGACAACATATCGTTGTCTTTCAAAAATCTGAAACCTATACTTGATATATCATAATGACATTAAAGTAGATCATTTAGGTTATAGTGTAATAAAAATACTCTCATTTAAATTTAGAGTATGAAGTATCCCAACCATTGTAACAATTGTACCATAGTTATTAAGATTAACTACGTAGTACAAAGTAATAAAACTAAATGAGCTAACCTGGCTTTCCGTTGAATGCGGTGGCTTTCCATTGAATACGGTAGTTGGAACAATGTGAAGATGAGAAAGTATTTCACGTGTTATATATATGGCAAAATGATGGCAACCTACCAACACCAACAACATTGGTGGTGGTAAGTATGCATTGACAAGCATTAAATGCATGGAAAAGTTGACAACGATCCATGCAAAGAACTTCTGACATGCAAGGGCAAAAAAGTAACGCTATGTCAAGTTAAATTGCATGGGATTTTAAGGGCATATCAGGAAAACAACTAATGGGTTTTGAAATGTCCCATCACTTAATGAAACCTAACAAAGTCCCTCGATATCATCTGGAAGTTTTCTTTTCTTTAAATTTTGACGTTTTGTCTTTTCTTTCACAACGTTCAACTTTTTTTTTGGTTTTTTTTTTGTTGCAGTTGTGAAAGAGAAGAAATGGAATGATGGGAGAACTTGACATTGATGTATCTGACATTGGGTCGTATGTTCGTCGATGCAATTCCATAACAAATTTTATTCTAGAACTAGTTGGTAACATTCATGTAATTTTAGTTAATTATAGCTCCTCCCAACCCTTACAAACACATGATTTCCTAAACTATATATATGAGGAAAGTGATAACTGTGATTTTAGTATCAATGAACAACAATGAGCGAAAAAATTTATCAAATTTCATGGTATATTTTTACAGCCCTCCTCATGTTATGTGTACACGTTAAATAAAAGTTGCTGCAAAAAATAATTTGGCTTTGTTTTACACGATTGCTCAGTACAGAAAATGTTGACTAAGTATTAATATCGACAAACATTAAAACTATAACATGCTTAAGCTTACTAGCTTGTCTTGTGAAGACAATTTAACTAAATGGTCTTGGAGACATGTTAATAACGGTTAAGGTAATAGTGAATTCAAAAAACATTTTAACTGGATTATTTTTAATCAATACAGACTGTGACATGAATTGCTAAGAAAAGTGTGCCCAAAAAGGTTTTACAAGATCCTGAATATGGTTGAGATTGAAGTGGGATGCGTGTTAATACTTAAAAATGTAATGTATTACCTAAATCTACTTATGATCACTGCTATGATTTGTGCTTTATTTCTATAAGTTATTACATCTTAGGTTTGTTGTGTTCAGCCCAAACAAGTTGAACTTCTACTTAAATATAATACAAAGAAATGTTGTCAATGTATTTTGATATTCTTACATGTAATAAAAATATAAACTAAATGCATTTTTCCCACCAGAACAACTGTAATTTTGTAAATTGATATGGTTTTTAAGTCTTCAAATGTAGTAGTTGTGAGTCCAGAGACAAATTGGTGCGTGCTTCGATCCCAATCATAAGGGAAGAACCGTCACTGGGTAAATAAGGATATTGCTGTGGCTTTACAATGATTGGGCAACTTTGAAGGACACATTGACCATATTCTGTCTGTCATTCCTTATGTCTGTGCAGATCCAAACATCATTGCACTGTTGGATCCCGTTGACATAGCCAACGACGCCTAAGGATAACTATGACAATGGATCCAAATGTCTGTGTTTAATGTCCCCATAGTATATTTAGAGATGTCAATTAATATTTTAAACACCGTATAAATTTGATAAAAATGATTGTATATGTTATTTGTTGAATTAATATGTAATGTTTGGTATATATAAAAGCTCAAATTTGAATGGTATAAATATGTAAATCATATGTATAGATATGTGTGATATAGTGTTCAATTTTGTGAGGTTTTGCAGGACATTCATGACATCCACGTCGAAGTGGTTGTCGTGCTAAACTTGTGTGGTTTGCTCTGTGAATTTTTGAATACCCTGTTTACATGACCAAACTCAGGTTTGCAACTTTAATACATTTTGGAATGAATCATGTTTACTGAATTCATTATCATTTTCTTTTCACTTGTCGTCGTACGATTTAACATGGAAGGTCGTGCATTAGAGGCGTCACGCCCACAACCAAGTGGTTTACTCGGTTGATGTATGTGGTTTGCATGGATAACAATTTGAACTCCTATATTTAAGTTTGGAAGTCCAATCATTGAACCTGAAAATGTTTATCAACCAATCCAGTTGGTGTTGATCTTTCAACATTTTCGTTTCATTTGTAGTCCATCCAGGTCAACATAGAAGCTGCTGCAGTGAAATCATGACACCCTTATCAAAGTGGTTCACTATGTGCATGTATATGATTTGCTTCGAATAGTTTTTGAAGACATGTGTTCAACTTTCTAAATTTAGCCATCCAAGTTTAAAAATTGTGTCCTCGATCATAACAATGTGGTTTTGAAGAATTTCCTTGCACTTGTCGCCCTATGAGTTCAACAAGAAGGGCCTTGTAGTGCTATGCCATGACATCCACGTCCAAGTGATTTACTCGGTGGATGTATGTGGTTTGTTTGGTAAACAATGTCATCCTTCAACCTGAAAATGTTTAATCAATCCAATTGATAATGATCTTTTAATATTTTCGTTCCATTTGTCAAACATAGATGAAATTTGGGCCAAGGTCATTACACCCACATTCACTGATTGCCCAAGTTAATATATGCAGTTCGCTGGGTATAACTATCGGATAAAAATATCCAATTTTGATATAAACTTTAGTATGTTTGTACCATCATTCGATTATGCACAAACTTCATAACGTACTTAAGTCACATTTAAATTCACTTCAAAGTCATAATATTAGAGATGTAATATGTACATAGATCGAGGAAAGAAACAACATTGTTTCATATACAATTGGCAGTTAACTTAAGTATTAATCTTCGACAACATAGTCATTCGATGGATGTTATCGTCATGGGTCACCCATTTGCCAACTAACTTTTTCATGTATCGTAGAATTTCTTTCTGAAAATAAGAAAAACCCTATCAATTTATATAGTACATAAATCAACCAACGACATCAATGTGACAATAATACAACATTACAAATCTCTGAGTATTTTGGCATTATTTGGTCCTGAAACCTTTGCACACCGTCCCACATCTCTATGTTTTTAACCACCAGTAAACGACAATCAAAAAGAGAAATTGTGATCGAACATCAATGAATACAAAATAAATGCCTTCACTTATGTCGTAAAAATAACAACGAAGTGATTAAAATTTACAAGTTAAGTTGTAAAGGAACGTCATGCTCGATGAGTTTTAAAGGGAATAGATTTTTCTAATTCAAAATGTTCCACAAGCCTAAACAAGTGCTCAAGGCGGTATGCCTGCTACCATTAACACACTATTAATAACACATAACATGTCCTAAAAAGGGAAACATTTGTCATGCTAATCATTCAACCACGACGAAAGGACGTGAACTTACCACTACTTTGTCAATAGCCTTGCGACTCTTATTTTTGTGTCTAAGAGAGTCAAGAACAAATATCTCTCTGTTACGACAATTGATGGTGTAACATCACTAGTGATCTTCATTAACTGAAGGGACAAACTACAACCAAAATAAAATTAATACATTATTCAACTTGTTTAATATTCTGCAAACTATTGAGGATAACTTATAAAATCAGCGGAGGGAATATCTTGAAGATGAAGCATTCCTTCTGAATAAAATGATTCATAATCCTTGTACTTCCAAACACGCATTTTTGAAACTTTGCTCCTTCACTTTACTTTCTGGTTTTTCATATCCTCAATAACCATTGTTTGCAAAAATTACATTCAGCAATACATATAAACTGCAATTTCAAATTTAACATATTATAAACAATAGATTAAGGCAGATCCGTTTGATCATCCTTGGATTTTTTAATTGTTCATACAAACGCAAATAATATAACCTACAAAGACTTTGCCCACTTAATTATAAATGAAATTATATAATAAAATTGAGAGAATGGGTTTACGTAGTTATTCGATTTGGCCCGAGACTTCAATGGCAGAAGGTCACCTTTGGTAATCACATGGCGGTCAATAGTGACCACAACACTACGAAAACAAAAACATAACATGATATAACCTTTTTCAATCTTAACAATTTAAAAATCGAAATACATAATATGAACACATCAGTTGGCATTGTCGTTCTGAGACCTTGTAAATCTTTCAAAAATTAAGAACAGGGCTCAAAGGGTCAACGTCAGTCACATGCCTCAAAGGACTGACATTCCTGTCATGCATGTCACCCTTGCCAGGGCTTACATTGTGCTCAGGCTTGTGAACAACTGTTGTCGCTTGTGGGCACGATGAGGATAGTCCCCGCAAACCCTTCACGGTTTGTACTTAGCAGTTGCTCGTCGAATTTGTTGTTCAATGGCAGCTATGAGGTGATCATTAGCCTTGAGTTTCCCTGTGGCATCCAGAAGTTGTTGGGACATACAATCTTCCCAATTATGAGAGCGAGAACCATGCCTACCATCCATGCCCTTACGAATTGAACATGAGGCTACAAAAGACTTTAGGGCTTCATACAGTCAATTTGCTTTTCCTCATCAGTGAGTGCCTAATCCTAAACAACCTACAAAATTTTTACCTCATTGTTAATAATAATAACATAATTCACCAATAGCATACAAAATGCATAAACTATAAACAGTACCTGCTTTTTCAAGAATGCAGTTTCAATATTTGAAGACCTCATTATAATAGCAGGCCATTTAATCATTCGTAGGAAGGAAAAAGTAGAACTCATTCCCATGTGTTGTACTGCCCACAACTGTTGCAAAGAAACATATGTTTTGTTCAAACAAACATACCATATGAAAATAATTATACTATACACAATCAAACATAAAGACCACAACAATAATATGCTATATGAAAACAATTATTCTAACCTGCAATTTTGCCACATATCCAGACACTTACATGACAACAATGTTATTTTGGTGATTGTACAACTGAGAAATATAGTTGAAACTCTTAACTAGTAACCATAAACAACTGCTCCTAAATTGTACATATGTAAATTCTCTAAGTTATCTAAACAAGTAAAATAAACTGTAGTAATGATCCTAGAAGAGCGAGGAAAATAAAAAGTACAAAATGTAAGTAATATATCCAGCCTGCAAAAGTCATCAACGTTTTTCTTCCCTATTTATTGTATTGTCACTGAGTTTGGCTATAATCATATTTACAGTAATATTGTTGTGCTCAAACAACTGGTTAACCAAACTTGGAACACAATCTTCAAAGTTAACCTCCTCCCCTACTACCCCCAACCCCAAGAATATACATACATCCAAAACAGAAAATGGGACTAAATATTTCCTAACCCGAAAACATAGGTACAAACTAGACCACCTACTGGAAAATTCCCTAACTACAACAGTGGAAATTTGAATTGGCTCTTCCAAGCACAACAATCACTTGAAGGGAGTAGTCTCCAGCTTCTGCCTTTGGAATGGAAACATTTGACGATTAATTTGGAGAATGACTTCAATTTGCATCCTGTGCCTCACTCTAAGCTGCAAATAGGAAAAAAAACGCAAACAATTGACTATGTTTTCAGGAATTACATATTTAAAAACGAAATCTAATTTAACAAATCACTTACCTTTGATTGTCTATCCTCAACTCTAGCAAATACTTTTGCAGCCATGTATTTGTACGAAAGAAACTACTACCAAAGAAAATAACCCCATTAGTCACATATGTAGAGTACAATCAAGAAAACTAAAAACTTGCAATTGGGTCTTGAAGGTTCTTGTGAGTAGGACTTTCGCATACATCTAAGTGCTTCGGTCAGGAGGCCTTTGGCAAACATGTAAATAGATAGATAGAAACCACCAAGGTGTGAAACCAAACCAAAACCAAAACTAAAAGATGTTTTTTGTGATAACCTAAGTGGTTCAGGGAGCAGTATTTTTGCATATGTGTATGAGAGATGGAAACCATCAATGTGTCAAACCAACTGAGAATAGGTTTTCTGTGATGACCTAAGTGGTTTAATGAGGACCACATTCGCATACATACATGTAGCAAAGATAAAACCAACAAGGTGTCAAAACCACCCAAAAGAGGTATTCTATGTTGACCTAAGTGGTTGAAGGAGGAGGATTTTGGCATACATACATGAAGCATATATGAAACCACCAAGATTTGAAAATGCCAACACGGAATGATTTACTCTTGTTAGGTAAGTGGTTCACCGAATAGGACATTGGCATGCATACATGCCTTAGAGATGGAAACAAGCAATCTACAACAAACTAAGAAGTGATTTACTATGTTGACCTATATGGTTCATTGAGTAGGACATTAACATACATACATGCCTTAGAGATGGAAACTAACAAGGTGTGAAAAACCTAAGGCAGAATGGTTTACTCTGTAGACTTAAGTGGTTCACCATGTAGGAAATTGGAATACATCTAGCAAATATGGAAACAAACAATAAAAAACAAATCAAAAAGTGGTTTCCTATGAAGACCTAAGCGGTTCGGTGAGGAGGACATTCACATACATACATGTAGCAAAGATGGAAACCATTAAGGTGTTACACCAACCCATAAAAGGTTTTCTTTAATGACCTAAGTGGTTCAATGAGTAGAACTTTGAAATATATACATGTAGCATATATGAAACCACCAAGGTGTGAAAATACAAACACAAAATGGTTTATTGTTATTAGGTCATTTGTTCACTAAGTAGGACATTGACATACATACATGCTTCAGAGATGAAAACAAGCAATCTACAATAAACCAAGAAGTGGTTTACTCTGTTGACCTATATGGTTCACTTAGTAGGACATTGACATACATACATGCCTCAGAGATGGAAATTAGCAAGGTGTGAAAAAATCCAAGACGGAATGGTATACTACGTTGACCTAAGTGGTTCACCGAGTAGGACATTAGAATACAAGTAGCAGATATGGAAATCAACAACCAACAAAAACAAACCAAAAAGTGGTTTTCTATGAATACCTAAGTAGTTCACTGAGGAGGACATTCACGTACATACATGTACCAGAGATATAAATCACGACCCTGGAATGCCCCAAGAAGTGATTTTTTTTTTTTTGTAAGGAGAAGGACATTGACATACATAAACGAAGCACGGATGGAAACCAACAACTTAAAACAAACCAATAAAGGAATTTTTCGCTAACCAAAGTGGTTAATAAGGAAAAATTTCGCATACATGTATTAGATACAAAAACCAACAACCTAAAACACACCAAGAAACAATTTTTATGATGACCTGAGTACTTCAGAGAGGAACATGTAACCGATATAGTACCAACACTGGTTTCAGTTCATGCTTCATATCAAGAGCAAAAGATACACTTCAATGACGATGCAAACCTTCAATGGCGCTCACTGAACACAAATCCTTCGAGAATCCCTCAAGCTAGCTGTTCGCCCTCTGATTTAACGGTGCAAAACTTCGATTATGCTCTCTGAACACAACCTTCAAGAAACCCTAATAAAAGAAGTCATCATACGCGAAAGCTCTTTCTTTTTTCTATGTTCTCTCTCCTTCAACACCCAAATGAAAGTTTTTTTTTTTTCATCTCTTTTTGTTGATGCTTCATTTCGCAATTTAAATGACATTTTAAGTGCTTGCAAGATGACAAACGCATTCCACGTAAGATAAGTGAGGGTAACATTTCTCTTTCATCGCCAACTCAGACAAGGGGTTCCAGATAGCAGTGTCAAATAAGGGTAATGTTGAAAGCGGTGTCAATGTATAATGTCGTAATGCATCTGTATTATAAAGCTCTTGTTACAAGTTTGACATACACCAACTAGTGATTATCCGAATTCAGATATGTGCTAACTTTAAGAAGCTGTTTGTATCTACAGATCGAAATAAAGTAACGAAGAAAGGCGAGATTTATTTAGAAAAATGAGACAAAAGTATTCAAAAAAAGGATAAAAAATCATCCCTTTAAACTTTCTTTGCACAATATCAACAATTTTCGAAGAAAGTTTTATTTTTATAATTAATTAAATAAATGAATTTAATAATAATTAAATAAAATATAAGAAAATGTTTAAATTTTTATTTTAAAACAATAAATAATTGAAAAATATATAATAATTAAATTTATCATAAAATAATAATATTAAATAAAAATAAGTTAAATATTTTTTAATATATATTTCATGTTAAATATTTAAATAAAAAATAAATTTAATAATATTATAAATATTAATAAACTAGAAAATTAGAAAGTATTAATAATAAATTATAAAATAATAATAATAATAAGATAATTTTAAAAAAAATAGTAAAATTGTAAATAATAATTGCAATAATAAAAAAATATAAAATTAAAATAATAAATTTATAAAATAAAAGTAATAATATTAACAGTAATAATTTATTTTTAAATTTAACTTTATTTATAAATTATACGTAATCTATTTTATCTATTAAAAAATTTATTTTATCAATTATACCTATTACATCACTTATAAATTTTGATAAACTTTTATTTTATTTCTTGTTATCTTTTCCTTAGTCTAAATACAGACACTTTTATCTCAAATCAACTCAAATTTACCTTCTCAGATCCATTATCCATTTCAAACAAACTCTTAGTGATTTTTCTGAACATATTTCACAAATATTGTGAACATATGTCTTACTATCAAATGGAATCAAATGAGGTTATTTCTTTGACTGTCAAATTATCATTTCTTTTTCTTATGGTTAAACAATTTTCATTTTGAAAATTTGTTTCAAGGCCTTTTTTTTATTTTTTATATGACATTATTAGCTTGTTAAAATAAGTGAAAAAAAATAAAAATTTGGGCTCATTTGTTTGTATGCATATATACATCGGTAAAAACTTCCTGCATCCCATCACTTTTAACTTGCACCCCATCATTTTTGGAAAGTTCCAAAAACACCCTTTAAGTAAAAAGTATATTTTGAAAAATATTTTTTAAAAGCATATTTTGAATTTTTTTTTTTGAATAATAAAGGCTTTCCGAAAAGTATTTTTCAAAACATAATATTTATATTTTGGAAAAGACTTTTTGAGATCTATTTCTGAAAATTATTTTTTAGAATATAAATTTTATATTTCAAAAAATCTTTCCAAAAATTTTTCAGAACACATTTTTCAGAAGTTAATAGTATGGGTATTTTTGGATTTTTGATGGGTGCGCCAGCACTAATGGGCTGAAGGAAGTTTTTGTCATATACATCTTGAGCCTTTTAGCTGGATGTTTGCTTTTACTGCCTCTTTTTTACATACACTACAGTTTTTTTTAAGAAAGATAAAGTTTGAACTCATTTTACTGACTCAATAATTTCACTGTTTGCACTCTCTTTTTTACTTGGTACAACCCTATTTCTTCTTTTAAAGAAAATAAGGCAAAACCTGGACCCATGTGTTTGGCCCAGTATTTTACTATTGCCCACTTTTTTTATAAATATATTACTGTAATTTTTATATATAATAATTAAATCATTTTTTGACTTTACAACTTGTAAATAAATTTTGGGTACTTCGCCATGTGTCATCTCATATTTAATAATTTAAAAATAATTAAATATGAATATTTGAAAAATCAAGCTTGAGTATTCGCATTATCCTTCACATCATCCCTTACTTAAAACTTTCTTTGGAAAATTAAAAATATGTTTCTTTAAAATAAATTTCACGCAAATAATCATTAGTATCGGTACATAGTTTATATTATCTCTATTTATGGTGTAACTTGTCAACAATATCATGAATAGTCACTCTCAATATCTTGTACTTTAAATGTGAAATAAAAAATTGTAAAATCTTAAAAATATGAAAATTTTGAAAATTAAAAAATATCAAAAATAAAAATACTAACTTAGAGTGGATAATAATTTTTGAGTTATAATATCTATTATACAAAATATTATAAATATAGATGTTGACTGACATTAATTAACATTTTACTTAAACCACACAAAAATTTTATGTGTTCTTATTCCTTTTTATTTAAGTTTTTGTCTGTTCTTACAGTTTAGTTATTATCATTTTACTTATTTTTGTTAGTAGAAGATCTAATGAGTTTGTAAACTATTTCTTAAGTTATCAAAATTTTATATTATTTTATTATTATTATTATGAATAGAAGTATGAACAGAAGTATGAACCCAGATAATGAAGTTTTCCTTCTCAATAATCCCGTACAGCCCCGCATATTTGGATTAACAAGTAAACTTGTCCTTTATTATCATAACCCTATCACAGGACAGTTAGTAACCTTAAGACTTAAAAGAAGACATCCTCATCCCATCAAAAACACTTTTATCCTCCTTAACAAATAAATATAGGAGCAAATTAGAAAAAAATTACACTTCTATAGAAAGAATAACCAACCCATAACCGAATCATAGAATGAAAGAATATTACAAACTAGTTATCAGGTTATTAAAGAAAAACCTAAGAAGTATAAAAAATTGTATTGCTTAATTATGAACCATAATAGGTACCGAGACCCACAGGGGAATCTTAGAATCGTTTACACAGGAATAATACATAATCATAGAACGATTTTAGTTCTCAGACCATTAATGAATCCACATCCATTAACTCATATAGCTAAGATTATCAAAAGAGATCAAATTAAACTAGAAAAATATAAACGTTATTCAAAAGATAGGTTGACTAGACCCAGACTTTATCGATCCATGATACAAAATTATTAAAATAATATAAATCTTCTTAAAGAAGAGATAAAAGAGATAGGTAACTGTGTTGCTTAGAAGATTAAGCGACTAAGTTGCTAAAGTTATAATTATTATTTGTTAAACTTTGAGTCTTAAGACTGTATCATCCAAGGTAATAAGAACCTTTGTTGTTCTTAGTTCTTTAAATAGTTTCTAGGGTAGCGCTGAGAGGCGTTTATACGTTGGTCAGCTGTGGTCCTGACAGTAAAGCCTGAGTGAGAGGTAGTAAGACCGTTGGTCAGCAGTGGTCCCGTAGCATGGAAACCAGGGAAAGACTAAGAATGCCGAATCTTCTTAAAACCTTAAGTGATATAGGATTAAGAAACAAAGATAAACAAATAATGATTAGAACTCCGCAACAAGAAGCTTCTTCTTCTTCATCAAACACAGAACATAATAAAGAAAAAGAATTACAAATTGCAGAAATAGAAAACTCTTTACATAATTGGTCAATACCTATAGTTAAGAAATGTGAAGTCTATAAACAACATAAATTTTGGTCTTCAAATCAAGATCAGATACACATAGTAGAATATAGTTATCCAGGA
>Ga0209489_103846_pt1 | contig 28639 bp, 23 predicted proteins | sample SiratrowhiteBW_FD_187527 | JGI IMG/M metagenome (GOLD analysis project Ga0209489, IMG submission 187527) | Root nodule microbial communities of legume samples collected from California, USA - Siratro white BW (SPAdes) (version 2) | ecosystem: Host-associated > Plants > Roots > Nodule | place... | reverse complement strand
ATATAAAAATATATATATATATATATATATATATATATATATATATATAATTTTATATTAAAGTATAAGATTCTTCGTTATAATTTAAATTGTAAAAGAGATGTGGTATATAAGAATAAGGTAAAGAAAAAAAAAAGTAAACCAACAAAAAGACTTGAATGAGAAAAATAAAAAGTTTGTTAAAGAGGGAGAGAAAATATGAAAAAAGAAAAACTAAGAAAGAATAAAAAAGAAATAAGAGAAGTAGGATTGATATATCATCAAATTAATACCCAATACTTTCTCTATTATCAGAATGATATGGATTCTCACTGAAGTCTCTAAATATTCCGGCATCAAGCACCGTTATTTGGAAAGCTTATAGAGAAAGTGGTGCTGAAGAATTTGAATCTAATTGTGTGACTCACCACCTACAAGTATGTTTATAATTTAAATAAAGTAAATCATTTTAAAAAATTTCTTAGTACAACTATAGTGATATTTTTTTATTCTTTTAGATGTAGATATTTTTTCTTAGATAATGGCACAGTGGTAGTGTTTTTTTCTTTTTTTTTCATAAATTTGAGATATAAGTGTAAAATGTTCTCATATTTAATATATAATATGTATACTACGTTCTCATATCTTATTCGCCTAGAGCGTTTCTAGATCTGATTTGTAAGTATAATGTATTTTTAAATTTGTTCTCTTAACATATCATGCTTGTAGACTTGATTCATAAGTATATTACATTTTCTGATATAATCTATAGCATACTGTCAGATCTAATTAAGAAACGTAGTGTGTTTTTAGATATGATTTGTGAGCGTAGTGCGTTTCTAGATCTGATCCGTGAGCGTAACTCATTTTTCGATCTCACATGTAAGTGTAGCATGTTTTTAAATTTGGTTTATAAGCATAACGCGTTTTTAAATCTGATTTGTAAGTGTAATACATTCTTATATTTGATTCGTAATTTGATTCGTAAGCATAATGTGTTTCCAAATCTGATATGTAAGTATATCACATCCTCATTCCAAATTTGTTATGTAAGCATATCACAATCCGATTCTAGATTTGATATTTAAGTATATCACATTCCCTACCTAATGTCTAAGCATAATACATTGTCAATATAAGATATGTAATATTAGCATTTCGAGATTCCTATATCTATAATAATATTATTTTCTAAACACTATGATGCATCGATACAATATGTCATACACTTTATACACTTTATGAAAATCCAAACTAAAATCATGTTTGTTAAACATTGTCAAAATAAAATACTATAAATTATTTTCATAAAAGAAATTAGTATTTTATTAGTATTTTGTATTTTAGTAATGTAGTGTACTGTTTCCATATCTCGAGACCTATAACAATAGTGTTTCAATTCTAGTAATTTTATATTCCATGATCCTTTAATTTTACTCTCTAACAATCTCCATCTTCAAATAGTTCAAGGTTACAGTTATAATAATTTTCTTCAAATAGCGTTTAAAACTTACAAATAGTTTATGTTATTATAATAGAAATATATCTGAAATCAAAATCTACAAATACTACTTAAAAGTAACACAAACTTATTAAAATTCTTGAAAATTCAAATTAAAGTGACTATGAGAACACTAAAATTTACCAAACAAAAACTAAATTTATAAAATAAAATAGTATAATATTGATTCCATTACTATTCTTACTAGTCCTAATCTCTTTTCCGCTGTTATCATAAGACATTCTACATCATTGAATTGCGACGAAATAATGATTTATTCTTATTAGACTAATGCGATTCCCATTATACTTATTTGAAAACCTTTCAGCCTTTCGACAAATTTCCTTCAAATTCAAATAGTTCAAGGTTATCGTTGTAATTCTCACCGTGAGTCTAAAAATGTTATGCTTCCACCACTGTTAATCAGAAAGCTTTATCAACAAATACGTCTATAATTTAAATAAATTAAACACCCTTTTATATATTTATCTTTGGAAGTTTGGTAGATAAATTACAGTTATATCTTGTTCTGCTGTGAGAAGGAATTCTGAATCACTGGATTGGAATGAAATAATAATTCATTCTGATTGCACTAATGTCCATATCATTCTACATTATTGAAACCCATAACAACTTGGATAAGCCTTCCATAAGAGTTTAACTTTATTCTCCAACAGTCTCCTTTAAATATTGTACGTCATTATGGCGTTCATCACTAACAATTATATTTATAATTTAATTAAATTGTATAGTCTTACTAATACTAATGTCCTTATAATTTAATTAAAGGGTAAGTCCTTTAACTTTACTTCTCCAACAAATTTCTTCAAACAGTTTGAGATTACAATTACAATTCCCACGGGGTCTCTTAACATCTTGCATAAGTTTTAAGAAATTATGATGGAAAAATTGAATATGATTTTCATATAATTAAAACTACATTAAATTAAAGGATATTGTTTTATTATACGGTGATATCAATTTTTTAGACTTTCTTTTAATCATATAACAATAATATATTTCAATAAATTTGTTGTACTATATTCATATTAGTATTACAGTGTCTTTTCATAGCAAATTCATGAGTTTATTTTGTCAGTTGATTATAAAAGTATTTTTATAATATTTAATTTATTTGATTTTTTTCTCTTTCTATATATATATTCTAAAGGTAAAAAAAAGAGTAAACCGAAAGAAAAACTTGAGGGAAGAAGAGAAAAGTTTATGAAGGAGGGAGAGAAAATAAGATAGAAAAAATAAGAAAGAATAAAAAAGAAAGAAGAGAAGTAGAAAGAAAAAGAAAAGGAGAAAAGAGGGACAGAAGGATGGGGTGAAGTGACTTGATAAATTTACATTTTTAAATTTTTTTATATATAATTTATTATATGATAAAATAATAGATTATATATATATTCTATTTTAGATGCTGAAATATGAAATAAAAATTTATTTTTTTAGCTCTTTAACTTGTTGATTGTTTTGAATGTCACTAATACAATTACTGAGGATGAAATAAATAAATTATATACTATCTGAAAGCCAATTTGTTCAGGCTATGAAATTAATAACAAAGCCAACCTAAACTAATTCTGTTCATCATCTGAAAATCTGGCCAACACTAAAAGATGTCTGAATTTTTTTGAGAAGTCTTGACTAAGGATTTTTTTTCTCTATAATAATCTTTTTTAGTGCTTCAGTGCTCGTTCATCAATCAATTTTCACTAGGTACAAACAAAATAATCAAGTAATATGAATAATATACGTACAACATAAAATAAAAAGTAATTTGAATGTACCAAAGTTTTAAATTAATCAAGATTTGTGTAAAAGATAATAGAAGGAGATGTTGCAAGTTGCTTGACAGTTTGCATTTAGTTTGATTATCTGGGACATGCTTGGGAGATTCCTTGAAGTTTTATCAATTCAGTTGTTGTAGATCGGACAAATTTTAAACTAACTTCTATCTTTTATTATTTCATGCTAAAAGTCAGTTACTTTCTTTAAACTGCAAATATTTATTGTTACATTCATAGTGAATTTTAGAATGAGAAATTACATCAAATCAACCCAAAGAATACAGATAAACCTGAAACTTTAGATGATAATTGATTCATTATTATGTGAAAAAATATACATTTTTACTTAACCTTGATTATCTGTCATACTTTGCAATTTTCTTGGCAGTTTACATTTAGTTTGTTCTAGTTACTAAGTATGATTTTGTCTGCTGTTTGGTTAAATTTGAGAAAAGAAGTTATTTTTTATGTTTGGTTAAATCGATTATCTTACATTAATACGTGATTACCTACTATTGTTTGTTGTTTGTAATACACTTCAAGTTTTCAAGAACTGGTCAAAAGATAGGAGTAACTCTATTAATTATGTACATAAAATCTCAAGGATGATGGTCACATTAAATTATGTAGTCATGTTTATGAGTTATGATATGATTCTCGTATTTTTTTGTAATTTAATTACTTGTAGGTGTTTACAATGTGGAATAGAAGTTTATTCCAAGACAAAAGATTTCTGTGAATTGGAGTTGAATGTCAAGGAATTGAAAAATTTAGATGCAAGCCTATATGAATATCTCAATGTTGAAGAGCTTATGGAGACAATCAATATTTTTGTGAGTCATGTAAAAGAAAAGTTAGATGCTACATTTGAATCTCTTATTTCAGTTCGTATACTTTATTTTTATAGTCATTATGTTCACTTTTTATATATTCATCGAAAATATTTATAAAGAATAATTTTTATTTTTCTTAATTTATTTTCTTTATTTATGTGTTAATTTTATATTCACTATATTATATAGTGTCTAATGTGTTTTTTTTATAAATTTTTTTATTGTTTATATTTTATATTGTCTAAATTCCAACTGTTTATAAATGAATTGAATAAATACTTACATTGTCATCATTTATACAATGTGTTATTACATAAAAAAAAAATAATTTATGATATTATACCATGTATCTTATTTTGTTTTTATATTACTTTTACAATGAGCATAAGTATAAAAAGAATGAAGACTTAATATATATATATATATATATATTGAAAATATATTCGAATGAAAACTTACAAATGCTACTTGAAAATAACATAAACTTGTTAAAATCCTCAAAAATTCAAACTAACGTGACCATTAGACCACTAAGAGATCTACCAAACAAAAACTACACTTATAAAATAAAATATCTTGAGTATAATATATTAAAATTTTACTTTTTTTTTAATCTTATCATTAATATATAATTGATATTAATGCAACTTTCACAAGATTATCATTTATGAGTGAATAAATATAATTATCAGATCAATAAAATATTGTTCAAAATTAAATCTTAAAATATCTTAATTATTATATTTAAAAAAATAATAATTTTTTTATATTTAGTTTAAGATAAATGCTATAATTTATGAAAAGAAAATAAATGATTTTTTTTTTCTATTTCAAGTATTTGTTTGTGCTGTACAAATATCCACTACCTTCTCTGTTATAAAAGTTATATGGATTGGAATGAGATAATAACCCATTCTTATTGGACCACTGTGATTCTATAATCCTAATGTATCATAAGCAGCGTTTAACTTTATTTTTCAACAATCCTTTCAAATGGATAGTTTAAGACTACAGTTATAGTTTTCACTATCTCTTTAAATATTGTACTTTGACCAATTCTAAGCTTAAGCTTTAAGAGACTATGATGAAAAATTTAAATCTAATTTTGCTGTTAATCACCAATAAGTATGTTTATAATTTAAATAATCAAATATTTTTACTAATATCCTTATAAATAGCCAAACTTTACCTCTTCTACAATCTCCTTCAAACAGTTTAAGACTATACTTACCATTCTCACCGTGACATGTCAACCACTGTTATTTAGAAAAACTTTAAGAAATTATGATAAAAAATTTAAATCTGATTTTAATATAATTAAAACTGCATAAAATAAAATGAAAGATTAACTTTAATAGATTAAAAAGGATATTATTATATTGATACAACAATATCATTTTTAGTTTTTTCTTAGAAAAATATATAATAGTAATAGATTTCCACAAATTTACTATAACATATTAATATCAATATTATAGTGTTTTTTCATAACAAATTCATGAGTTTGATCAGTATTACACTGCTTTTCCATAACAAATACGTGAATCTGATTTTGCCCGTTGATTATCAACAAGTATTTTTATAATAATTAATAATTGTTTGACTTTTATTTGAATATTATATATATAATCTGCGTCAATCATTATTATTCGTAAAGCTTCCAGAGACTGTGGTGGAAAATTTGTGAATCTGATTTTGCTATTCATTACCAACAAATATGTTTATAATTTAAATAAATTAAATATATTTTATATATTTATTTGTAAAACTTTTTCTAAATACATCTATAGCTATATCTTTTTGATACTTTTACATGTAAATAATTTTTTTTAGATAATCCTACAGTGATAGTGTTTTTTGAGATTTGATATCTAAGTGTAACATGTTCTCATATCTCATATGTAAGGGTAACTAGATCTAATAACCATAGCATGTTTCTAGATCATTTTTAGATTTAATTGGTTAGCGTAGAAAGTTTCTATACTTTTAATTCGTAATCATAGTATGTTTTTAGATTTGATCTGTGAGTGCAAAACTTAAACATAGCACATTTTTCAATTTGATGTGTAAGCATAGCATGTTTTTCGATTTGATAGTGTGTTTTCATATCTCGTTTGTAAGTATATTACATTTTCATATCTAATTGGTAAGGATAATATATTTTCAGATCTAATTAGTAAGTGTAGTATCTTCTTATGTAATATCAGTGTTAGTATATTCCTAGATCCATAATAATACCATTTTCTAGATATTATTGATAATATTTGAAAGAGGCTTAATTATTATATTTAAAATAATGATAAATGTTTTTAATGTATCTATGTAAACAATAATATTCTTTTTAACTATTGGTAATTTTTTTTAAATTAAAATAAATGAGAAGAATAAAATAAGATAATAAATTAAAAGATATATCATCAATCTAGAGAATATAATTTTTAAAAATAATAGTTTAAGATAATTGCTATAATTTATGAAAGGAAAATAAATGAAAGATTTTGTTAACAAAAGGATTCTATATTTATTTGGGATGAGATAATAATTCATTCTCATTGGATCAAGTGATTATCATTCTATTTAATTGGAAATTTTATTTTCCAACAATCCCCCTTTTTTCTTTTATAAAATTCATGTTAGGGAAATTTTCACATATCAACTAGGCTGATATTTTAAAGATCAACAATCAAGTGTCATTACATAAAACATAATATTAAATGATAAAAAAAATATACAAAACCATAGGGGACTAGGCCAAACACATAATAAGAAAAGATTGACAAATACTCCCCAACCAAGCTAAACAAAACGAAAACATAAAGAGTTTATATCTATTATAGAAAAAGGCCTAATTTAATAATAACAGGTAAATCATCATACCATTTAAAATCTAACTTATTTTCGAGACTCAACGAAGCCAGCTTGTCAGCACAATGGTTTCCCTTGCAGAAGATACCAGAAACTTTGAACTTAATTTCTTTACATATCTTGATACACTTTCTCCATCTCCCTCTCAAAGACCAAGGAATGAGATTAAACGAACTAAATGCTTGACAAAACAAGGAGGAGTCACACTCATGATGTATTTACGCCTGAAGTCTTTGTTCCAAGCAAGCTCAATAGCCAAAATAGCTCTCATAACCTCAACATAAAGACTTTTGTACCCCAAGGAAAGAGGAGAAACTGCCTATATATTCACCCTTGCTATCACGAAAAAATACCTGCACATACCGAAAAGCCCAGACACCATCTAGCAGCACCATTGGTGTTGACCTTCACCCAATTGATATGAGAAAATTCTCAAATTACCTGAACAGGAGAGATCTCTTCTTGACAACGCGTGGTGATATCAAAAAACTTCAAATAAAAGACGTAAGTTGTCATTGCACATGTGTTTTCTAGAAGAATTACCTATCACTCTGATGAAACCTTCAATAGTGTGAATAGCAGAGAAGATAGAAATGTTTTCTTAAAACCTAGCATGGTTTCTCATCCTCCATATCATCTAAATAAAGTGAGTAATAGTTGTCAACCTAACAAGAGTAACTATGAGACTCCCTACAAGCATTAAGAAGTCAATAATATCATTAATAGAAAGAGAAGAGAACCTAGAAAAAAACATGTTTAATGTAATTCAAGATGTGACAGAACAATCAAAGAAATAATGAAAAAGAGATTTTTTCAATTTCCTATCCAAAGAACACATGTAGAAACTCAAAGAAAGACCTCTAATTTAAATATCTTTATTTATAAATAATCTTTGATATAAAACAATCCCTATTAAAATCTTTGCAGAAAGAATAGAACTATTCTAACTCAGTTTACACCTTAACAATTAGGGATCATAATTCTTAAAAAACTTTGTGAGAGAGAACCGGAATCTTCTTAAAATTGGTGCCATCCTTTCAAATTCTACTTAATTGGAAACTTTATTCTCCAAAACAATTCTCTTCAAATATAATATTACACAGTTGATAAAAATATTTGTGTCTTGGTTTTGTCGTTATAAATACCGAATACGTTCTTATTATTGATACGGTAATATTATTTTTTAGTCTTTCTATTTAAACATATTGTAACAGTAATATATTTTCACATATTTGTTATAACATATCAGTATTGTAGTTTTTTTTCATAACAAATTCACAAAGTCTGATTTTGTTAGTTGATTATTTTTCACAATATTTAATTTTCTTGATTATTGTTTGTATGAGAATATATATATATATATATATATATATATATATGTATATATATATATATATATGTATATATATATATATATATATATATATATATATATATATATATATATATATATATATATATATATATATATACATACATATATATATATATATATATATATATTACGTAACGGAATAAATTATGTATATATAATCGATACGTAATCAATTATATATATAATTGATTATATATATATATATATATTAATTTTATTATATATATATATATATATATTAATTTATTATACTAATAAACTATACTTAGAAATAAAAATATTAAATATTATATAAAATTTATAATAAAAATGTTAAGTATTATTAATAAACTAAATTATAATAATTAATAATATAAATACAATTATAATGTAATAAAAATAAATATAATTATTCAACTAAAAATAAGTTACATGATAATAATAATTTATTGTTATAAAATAATATTATTATTTCAATTTAATATAATTTTTTTAAAAAAATTCTAATGTTATAATCATTTTTTTAAAAGTTAATTAGCTTGATCTAATAAATTCATTATATTTTATTATAAATTAAATTTTAGTCTAAAAGTAATTACATAACTTAATATTTTTATAATTTTTTTAAAAAAATTATCAATTACATTAAATAAAATAATTATATTTTATTTTAATTATTTTTTATTATAAGAATAAAGTTCTAATTTTATATATTAAATAATATTAAAATATTTATTACATCTATCACATCACTTATAAATTTTTACAAACTTTATATTCAATTTTTATAATCTTTTCCTTAATTTAAATAACCTAATTTTTTATATACTTTTATTTCAAATCAATTCAGATTCAATCTCTCAAATATATTCTAATCACATACCCTTAGTGATGTAAGTAAAGTGATAAGTACACTTTTTTATTATTTTTTTAATATGTTTTTATTAAATATATTTGCACCTGACTAACTTTATTTTTTATGTTTCGAATGAAAATAAGATAAAAAAATTCATAAATTTAAACATTATTCGTCTCGGTGGAAAGTTGATGTAAATACTTTGATCATTTATTGAATAAATTAATATTTTTAAGGTTGATGAAAGTATATTCGGAATAATCAAAGTTATAATATTGATGTACATAGAATATGAGTATCAATAATAATATAAAAAAATCAATTTATCGTATAAGAAAAGATAATATTGGTCATGCTTATTAATAAACCTTTAGTCACATATAGTTTTCAAAGTAAATTAAGTTTCTCTTAATATAATATAGAGACTAACCTAGATCGGACGCATCTCGGATACAACTCTCTTACTTCATATTCTCTTTAGATAAATTAATTAATTGGAGAAAAAATTTGAATGAAGAAATTGCATCAAGTATAAAACAAAAAGCAACAAACAAAACGATGAATAAAAACTAACGTATAAGAAAAACTAGAGGGATCTACTACAACAAGAACTAGCTCAAAAGGATGTTTATAGAAAGAAAAAAAATATAAACAAGACAATAAGTACTAGGCTATGCTGAAAAATATGGAAAACTTGTCTAAAAATCTAATATTAATACAATTTTCAATAAAATACCTATTTTCTATGAAAAATACAAATGTTTACTAAAAACAAAGAATAAAAGAAACATTTAAGAAATACAAACTAAAAATATAAACAAATCAAGAGTTATCACTTAGGACTTTAAGAAGCATATTTAACTATACATGTCACCTCTTGGTATTCACTACCACTGTATTAAGTTATTGGATATGAGATATTTGTTGTTCTCAAGAATTAATAAATTCTTTATGTTTTTAGAGTCAGTCCTAAACATATAGATAAATTTAAATAACATTAGTATACATATATAATATATTTTAACATGTTAAAAAAAATGCACAATTAAAGCAAGTTCTAAAATTTATCCTTGTTGTAATCGACTTTGTTAGTTTAATCAGCCAAAGGATATAAATTTCTTAAAATTTATTTTGTTGTCTAAACCTCCTAAGTGGGCGTCAAGACTCAAGTTATAGAATCTTAAACATCTATAACTCCTAACTGTATCATATCATACAAAATTGTTTGGTGGTAGATAGTTAACTCTAATATACAAATTTTACCTAAAGTTGCAAAAATATATGAAAATAAACTAAATACAAGATAAAGAATATAATTGAAAGAAAATTACCTAAAACAAGGGAAACTTATGGGGGTTGAGAGTTAATAGAAAGAGGAAGGAAGACTTACATGTAAGGTAATTTTGTATGCACATTTGACAAAAACAACTCCTTCAATCTAGAGTATAACACGTCCCTATACCCATATCTAATGCACTTAATCACAAACTAAATGAACCACGATTTACTAACATGAAGAGATGGAGGACCAAAGAACTAGTGGATGCCCATCCTTGTTTAGCAACACAAACACATCCTACCAATGGCAGTTGCAAATATATCATGCCCTTGAGTAATGAATGATCCTTCAAAACAAACATTTTGAAACATTTTACTGTGTCCTGAATTAAAAGTAGTATATACATAAACATATATAATTAAATTGGATTTTTTCTTAAAATAAGCAATTTTAGATAAGAAGTTGTTTATGTTTTCATAAAACTGAGAGATAGATAATCTAGATGTGAAGTTAACTTAGTAGTTAGATTATGTATGTTAAAGCATATAATTTATTAAATTAAGCTTTGATTATAATTTTAATTAATTTATATGTTCAATTGATTAAGATTGAATTGAAATGATTTAAAAATAAATTTTGAAAATCTAATTGAATAGAAATAATTCTTAATTTCTTATATACTGTAAGATGTGATATGAGATATAAAAGAAAAAAGTAAACCAAGACAAAAACTTGAAAGAGGAAGAGAAAAGTTTATGAAGGGGAGGGAGAGAAAATAGGAAAAAAGAAAAACAAGAAAAGTAAAAAAGAAAGAGAAAAGAGGGACAGAAGGATGGGTTGAAGTGACTTGTATATAACATATATGATAAATTCACATTTTAATTTTTTTTATATAATTTGATTTTGATAAATAATTATTTTAAAATTCTTATATTTAAATATTTCAATAATATCTATTATTATTAAATTATGTGTTAGATTGAGACTATATATTAAAATTGTATGGTTAATATATTGCATTTGATATATTGCTAATATTTTATTATTATTTCTACGAAAGTCATATTATTTTATTTATCACAAAATATTAATTAGATTAAAATTAAAAAAACTATTGAAACATATTATATTAAGTAGGTCATTTTAAGAGTTTGTTATTCTAGTGAATATATATCTGAAATTGAAACCTACAAATACTACTTGAAAATAACATAAACTTATTAAAACTCTTAAAAAATCAAATTAAAGAGACCATCAGAACACTAACAGATCTACCAAACAAAAACTAAACTTATAAAATAAAATTTTTTAAGTATAATGTTTTAAAATTTCCCTTTTTTTTTAATACCATCATCAATTAATTTTAAAAGATTTAAATTATTATATTTAAAAATAATGATTATGTTGTTTTTTAATATTTTTTTTAGTTACTTATTTATCATAATAATTATAAATTTTTGAAAGATCTTAATTATTATACTTAAAATAATAATAAATGTTTTTAATGTATTTACGTAAACAATAATATTATTTCTTAACTATTGATAATTTTATAATATTAAAATAAATGCTAATAATAATATGAAATAATAAATTAAAATATATATCATCAATCTTAAAATATAATTTAAAAAAAAATAAATGGAAGATCTTTTTCCTATTTCAAGGATTTTGTGTTACCCAATGCCTTCTATGCGGTCAGAGTGATATGGATTCTACAGGATGCGATGGGATAAGAACTCGTCCTTATTGGACTGCTGTGATTCTACCGTTCTACTATTGGAACCATAGTGGCAGATTGAATCTTCCCTGAAGGTTAACTTTACTCTTCAACAATCTCTTTTTTATTCTTCAAATCAAATAGTTCAAGGCTATAGTTAGGGCTCTCACGGTGTCTCTAAAAATTCCGGAATCGACCACGGTGGAAAGCTTCAACAGACAGTGGTGCAGAATTTGAATTTGATCGTGCCGTTCATCATCAAGTATGTTTTGAATATATTTTATATATTTATTTATAAAAATTCTTTTAGATAAACTTATGTATATCTTTTTGATACTTGTAGATATTTTTTCTTAAATAGTAGTACAGTGTTTTTTTCTTTTTCAGATTTGATATGTATGGGTACTATGTTGTGATATCTAATATGTAATCTCTTTTTTAGATTGTTTAGTGCGTTTGTAAATCTGATTTTTCTAGATCTAAGCACATTCTAGATTTGATTTGTAAGCTTAATGTGTTTTCATATCTAAATCTAATATATAAGTGTAGTGCGTTTTCAGATCTAATCTATAAGCGTAATGTGTTTTTAGATTTGATTCATGAGTGTAGTGTGTTTTCAGATCTGATCTATGAGCGTAGTATGTTTTTCTATCTGATTTGTAAGCGTGGTGCAATTCCAACTCTGATCTGTGAGCATAATGCATTTTCAGATCTGATTTGTAAGTGTAACACGTTTCCAGATTTGATATGTAAGCATAACGTGTTTCTAGATCTAATATGTAAGCATATTGCACTCCCATATATGATCTCTAAGTATAATGCATTGTCCAATAAGATATGTAATATTAATGTTCCCACATTCCTAGATCTATAACAATATCATTTTATAGAAACTATGATGCATGGATCCAATACATGATATACTTTATGTAAATTCAAATTGAAATCAAGTTTGTTAAACATTGTAAAAATAAAAAACTATAAATTATTTTCATAAAAAAATTAGTATTTTGTATATTAGATACTTTATCGATAAGTATCAATAAAGTATCTAATGAATACATGATACAAATTGAAGTATTGGTATATTATAACCAAAGTATCGGTATATCATAACCAAAGTCTGTAATAACATATTCATAACAGCCACATAGTGTTTCCAATATCTCAGGCCTATAATAATAGTGTAGTGTTTCTAGGCCTATAATAATAGTGTAGTGTAGTGTTATAATAATACCTTAACATTTTCTAGATGTAATAGTAACATAATAGTTCTCGGATCTATAAGAATAAGTTCTCACATGTCTATAACAGTAGCATAAGATATTTCTTAGATCTATAACAATAGTGTAACGTTTCCTAGATTTATAGTAGTAGCGTAGTGTTTCCTAAATCTATAATAGTTGCGTAGCATTTTTTCATGTCTATGCATAACATTTCCCAATATATAACAATAGCTTAACATTTCCCATATAATAGTAGTGTAACATTTTCCAAATCTAAGAGATAGTATTTTCCATATGTATAATAAAAGTGTTTGTCAGAGTATCGTTTAACAATGGACTTTTAACCGAATTAGTGCGATTTTACAAAAATATTTTACAAAATGAGTAGATTTTGAGAAAATTATCTATATAGATAAGTCATGTTAGCATGACATGATTTCATTGTGAAGAAATCATGCATGCATGACATGAGTTTGAATTTGTAACATTAAAGTCTAACATGACTTTAGTGTGAGAGGATAAGTCATATTTGACCTACACGATTTTGATTGATGTTAATCGAGGTTTGTTTTTCTTATTTTAAATGAAGCCGTGTCATCACATAATTTTAGTTGAAATTAGATTACACTGAAGTTATATCACATTAAAGTCGTGTCAAGCTAACACAACTTCACTTTCACAAATCCAAACTCGTATTATGCATAATGACTTCTTTACAATAAATTCATGTCATGTTGACATAACTTACCCATATGGATAAATTTATCTCTCTTTTTTTTCATCTTTTGGTTATCGTGATTTCTTGTTGCCTTCAGGTTATAGATATGAAAAACAAGATTTTGGGTTAGAAGAATTACCTTTGGAACCTAGCGTGAAATCATTCTGTTATAAAGACTTGAAAATCTAATGGACAAGATTGAGATACTTTTGAATCCTAATGCAATGTGGTATGTAGTCTTTCAATATCTATTCAATGATGTTTGCTTTGCACTATCTACTTTATAGAACTTCAAAGATACCTTATGCATTTCTACATAATATTGAGTGTATCACTTATCATTGACTTTTTTTAAGTAACCTAACATACATAAAAGTCTGACCTATTATTTATCATAAAATATTTATTTATAAACTCATTTTTTATCCTTCAAGTTTGATTTTTTTTAAATCATTAATAATTATAAAGATAGATGAATATATAATTTTAATACATTATTACAAATTGAACATGATAATAATTTGGAAATGTAAAATACCGCTAAATTGTTAGAAATATTTCATTCCTTTATATTTTTCTTCTTCTCATTGAAATGTTGTTTTCTTATTTTCAGAAGAAGAAATCTGACCAATATATGAATTGTCATAAAAATGTTATTTTTGAACTTATCACTGGAAAGAAATGTTGTAATGGAAATGACATCTTAGTTGAGAAAGTATAACCTTGCACTAATTATAGTCAATGTCGTCCTCACCCAGGTCTCTTTGATACTCATTGAAGGGTCAAACCAAATGGAGCAACAACCTTTGAAAAACTATCATAAATATTTAATGACTACTACTAAGTATACCACTAGTACTGAGTCATCAATGAAGGAGAAATCAACTGGAAAATTTTCAAAAGCACTAGAGCCTACGCTTAATGGGGATTTTGACTATTCAAATGAGACTTCACATTCTCTAAAGTCAAAAAATGAAGACATGGAACTCAATCAGACACAAAACTGCTCATTGTCAGGTGATAATGAAAATCCAAGGCCAGCTATTCCCATTGGACCTCGTTTTCAAGCTGAAGTTCCTAAGTGGGAAGGCTCAACAAATGTAAGATGTCATAATAATGATGATTTAAAATGGCTAGGTGTTCAAGTTTGGCCAATGCCTAATATTAGTAAAAAAATGCAAAAGGTATTTGGGAAGGTAGGCCCGAGTCATGCTATTGTAAAAGTTCAGGATGAGTTGAATGGGTTAGACTACACATTAGTGAAGCAAGAGAAGTCTTAAAATTGGAGATTGGTGCAACATTTTCAAATTGAAAGTTTGATGAAATGGGAGAAGAAATTTCAAGGTTCATGGACATTAGAAGAGGGTAAGGAATTTGAATCTCTAGTCAAATTATAACTAACTTTAGAGTTTAATGCATTTATGTAATTCATGGTTGATCATTTTAGTAATTTGTTTTTCTTATTTAAGCATGTGTACTTTCTTTTTGTAATCATTGTGTTCATTTTTGTACGTGTTCATCAAGAACATTTATAAAGAAATCTTCAATTTTCTTAATTCATTTCCTTTCTTTATGTGTTATTTTTGTGTTTACTAAATCATATAGTGTCGAATGTGTTTTCTATTTACAATTTTTTTTTTATCTTTTATACCTTAAATTGTCCAAATTCCAACCTTTTATAAATAAACTGAAGGAATATTTGCAATGACTCTTTTTAGTATATATAGAAAGTATATATGTCAATAAAATAAATCACTTATACAATGTGTTATTATAAAAAGAAATATATAATTTGTGATATTATACTATGCACCTTGTTTTTGTTTTTATATTAAGCATAGGTACAAAAGGAATCAAGACCTTCTATATATATACAAGCGTAAATGCTCAATATAATTCAAGTAATTTTGAACACCAGGATTGACAAGATACAATATCATAATTACAATGGAAAGAATCAAGATAATACCTACTCTTTAGCGGTCACATTTTGAGCAACTATGAATACAAGACAAAGACATATACATCACAATTGCAATCTCTGCCAAAAAGCTTTCAAGTTTACACTTATTATTCCTGTCTTTATGAGAGAGAAAGATTTTTTAAATCATTCACTCTACGAACTCATATCCTTACGAGGAAGTATTTTCCTCACTATGACATGTATTCCTTTTGTTTCATATGTGTTTATCTATGGCCAGAAGTGATTACAAATAATACTTCAAGTTCTTAGTTTGTGGAGAAGACTAAGGTAGGATATCCAGAAGGGCTTTGATGTACTTGTGATTCCAAGAGTAACATTGCATGCTAGATCATAATCAATTTTTATTATAGAGGAACCCTTTAATAATTTTCTATTGAAAAATTAGGCGTAGCCCAAGAGTTAAAGTGAATCAATATAAACATCTTGTGTCAATCTTGTTTATAGGTGGTTAACTATTAGACGATAGTGTGCTCATTGAAAAAAATTCATGTGTTCTATTTAACTCTCATACCCCGTTCTAAAATATGTTTGTTACTTAACATGCATTGTAGATCTCTCGAACAAAAATTTAGTTCATCCTTTCAACAACTTTATTCTTATATAGAGTATAAAGAATGAAAAAATGTCTCAGAATCCCTTCATTTTTTATAGAAGTCGTTAAACTTCTTGACGCAAAACTTAAAATCATTGTTCGTCTTTATATGTTTGACTGTACTTATAAAATAATTGAGCATTAGAAGTGTTAATTTATCAAAGGCTTTTTATTCCTATTTTCATCACGAACACCCAACTAAATCTTGAAGAGAAAATACATGTTACCTCCCAATGATGAAACTCTTATGGAACTCAATAATCAACATAGAAGTAGTACAATGTAGCCTGATTGTGTACAATCCCTAAAGAAAACTTTACATGTGTTGCCTTCCAAACACACAATCATGAAATGTGAGACCTTTCCATCTTTTGGTTACCTAAAAACCCTTTTTTGTCGAGATATCCAAATTTTGTACACTCATGTGGCCTAGACACATATTTCACTAGAATTACTGTTAAATGTCTGAAATTTGTTGGTTGCACTAGACCCTACAAAATGATCCATGAAAGATGTACATGTTTCTTTCTCTGGTTCCTTAAACAACCATAAAATCACTCATTTTCATGATCTACATCACTTTGCCTTCACCATGATACCTATAACCTTTACCATTTATTAATCCAATGCATATTAGGTTCTTCTTCAACTTTAGGGTGTAATGAAAGTTGGTCAGAGTTCAAACTATGCCATCATGCATTTTTATTTGAACAAAGCATATACCTATTATCATGCAAGACACATTATTTCCCATTAGCATGTCACCACATGCATAACCTTCAAATGTGTTAAATCAGTCATTTCAAAAGAGCAACCCAAATCTATCACTCGTTGATATATGGATGTTGTTATGAAACAAAAGGGAGCATCAAGTCAGACTCTAATGAGGCGTCATTTAGAGTAGTGGTGACTATATGATCTTGGAATTTCTTCTAATGTCCTAAATACTAGTAAAAATTGCAAATATTCTATGATTAACTTTCTCTTTTTTTTATTTCTTGACTTTCTTGTTTTTCTTGAAGATTATCGAACTACAAGACATTGTATCTTTATCATGCACAAATTTCCTATGCCAAAAATCCATATAAAAATTGGACCTAGCGTTTTCAAGCATAATGTACTTTTTGTCTACACTCAAAGAAGTCACTATAATGAACATATAAAAAAATGAACATACGTAAATTTAATAAGAAAATTTCAGAGAATCAAGAATAAGTTCAATGTTGTCTTTTGTATTATTATTGTCATATGAGTTTCTTACAAAGATATATAGCAAAATGATAGCATAGCAATTACAAGGAGAAGAGAAAACGAACAAGAAAATGATGAGCTATGACAAAATACCTCACTTCTTTATTTCTCATAGATTAAAATATATACAACAGTGTTTTCCTAAACTTTCTCCTACAAATCCGTTCAAGATCCGCTAATACAATCAATACCTATCCGATATAATCAATCATATCTCATGGAATATTACTAAATAAAAACAGATACATAATAAAGATATACAATAATCACAATACCCCCCTCAAGTTAGAGCGTGGAGATCTCGAATGCCCAACTTGCGAAGTAAAAAATAATATTGTTGTTTTCCCAATGTCTTGGTAGCTACAATATTGTTCACATTGGTCATCTTCTCAGTTAGATGATCATTTTTATCCTTTAGAAATTTCATTAGCGCCTGAAGTTGATAATGGCTCAGCCCAAGAGATTCCACGTCATTTCCATCCAATGTACTTCCTATAGTTGAGCTTCCAGGTATGGCCTAGGCTGCATTGACCTGCACAACACCACGACCTCGGTCTGCCCCTTTTCCTGTTCGCTGCAGTGAGGATTGTGATCCCCTACCACGACCTCCATTCTTTTCGTTAGTGTGCGGTCTATCACCCCACCACTCGGGGGTATCCAATGAATGCAAAGCAAGAATTTGTGTCATGCCCACTATGTTTGCAATGGGAGCAAATTATTGTTTTGTCTTTCTCATACTGCAATGAGGATTGTGATCCCCTACCACGGCCTCCATTCTTTCCGTTAGTGTGTAATCTATCACCCCACCACTCGGGGTATCCAATGAGTGCAAAGCAAGAATTTGCGACATGCCCACTACGTTTGCAATGGGAGCAAATTATTGTTTTGTCTTTCCCATCCACTCTTCCATGAACAACAAAAGCCATTACCTCTCCTCTGTGTTCTTTCACATGTGCCATAGTCTGTACTTGTTCTTCTTGAATTAGAATCGAGTAAAATTTGTTTAGATTCGGTAATATATTGTGTGCCAAAATATTAGAATGAACAGTGTCATATAATGTGTCATCTAATCCCATAAGAAAGGTATGTACCCTTTCCTCTTCTTGTTTCTTGTCAAGAATCGATTCAAGATCACATGTGCATCCTCCGTATTTACAGGTTGGTGGCTGATCATAATTCATCAATGCATCCCACAATTGTTTAAGCTTTCCATAGTAATTGACAATGCTCATTCGTTTTTGTCTGCACTCAGCAAGATTTGATTCTATTTGGTGAATTTTTGGTCATTGACCAATGAAAACCGGTCGCGAATATTATTCCATAAGTCTTGTGTGATCTTAACATGTGGGATCGTTGAACGAAGAGATGATTCAATGGAGTTTCGAATCCAGGAAACCAATAAGGAATTAATGGTCCACCAATCTTCAAGAAGATTCGTTAGCCATCCATCGACTTCTTGATTGACCCATAAATAAAGCCAAATTTCTTCCTCGCCCTCAAAGTCATTCTTACTAGACGAGCCCATTCATCATAATTTTCGCCCTTCAATTGTACCCCGTGTAATCAAGAGACCTGGATTGTCAAAAGTGGTTATGTCGTAAGGTGAGATAGTTTTCCGTTGACAGTTGCCATAATTGGATTCTTCAACCATGATTCAATATGTTAGGTGTATATGCGTATGACTCTGATACCATGACAAAATACCCCACTTCTTTATTTCTCAGAGATTAAAATATATACAGTAGTGTTTCCCTAACCTTTCTCCTACAAATCCGTTCAATATTCGCTAATATAATCAATACCTAACAAATATAACCAATCATATCTCATGGAATATTACTAAATAAAAACAAATATATAATAAAGATATGCAATAATCACAATAAGCTACTTCAGAGAATAATTCCACCCAGGAAGAGGGCATATGAATCAATCCTTCCATATCTTCTCTCTCCTAACAGAAACTTTAATACTACTTGTTAGACCAATCATACCCACTCAGCCTAAAGTTAGTTATTTGGGGTCTAGCACTTCTTCTTTCCTATTGCAATAAATTAGTAGCCACGTGTCCATCTCCCACTTTCTCAATTTGTGCTTCATTTGTCCCAGCTCTAACTAAATTGCTTACAATTCCTACCTCTTTAAGAACAACCTTTTCCTCAAGGCTGAAGTCAAGGTAGACCTTTTGTAATGTATTGCGATCTTTCCAAGTTGACTGAGACTTATCCATATCCTCCCATCTGGTCAAATGTTGTCGAACATGTTGAGAACCTTTAATAATCATTATAGATTCCAAAATGGCAGTAGGTTGTATAACAGGATATGATTCATCAGTGGTAATTGGTAGTGGAACATATGGATGAACATAATCACCTCTAACCAATTTCAACCGGGATGCATGAAAGACTGGGTGTATTTTTGCAATGGCTGGCAATGGCAACTTATAAGCAACTTGACCAACTCTCTCTATAATTGGGAATGGACCAAAATATCTTAAACTTAGTTTCTGATTCTTCCTCAAAGCCATGAAATGTTGTCTATAAGGTTGTAGTTTCACTAATATCATGTCTCCACTCTTCAATTCTTCAAACCTTTTTTTCTTATCAACACGCTTTTTCATATACTGCTGAGCCTTTTGGATATTCATCTTTAACTTAACCATGATCTCATCTCTCTACACTAGCTGATCCTGAATTGAAATTGGATCATTTCTAGCAAGGACATATTTCACCAATGTGGGGGGATCCCGACCATAAACAACTTTGAATGGTGTCATGCCAAGACTAGTATGATAGGTTGTATTATACCAATATTCAACCCAAGGTAAAAATTTAACCCATTCTTTAAGAGTTTCATAAGTAAGGCATCTTAGATATATTTCTAGGCATTTGTTTAAGGCTTCAAATTGCCCATCAAATTGTGGATGATATGTAGTAGACATGTTCAGAGAGGTGCCACTCAAATTAAAGAGATGTTGCCAAAGCTGACTTGTAAGGACTTTGTCTCTATTAGAAACAATAGTCTTAGGGAAACCATGTAATTTCACCACAACTTTCATGAAAGTCTCTGCCACAACCTTACTTGAATAATATGCCTTCAAAGGAGCAAAATGAACATACTTAGATAACCTGTCAATTACCACAAATATGACTGTGTAAACCCTTGATGAAGAAAGTCCCGTTATAAAATCCATTGCTAGATCCTCCCAAATCTGATTTGGAATGGGTAATGGTTGAAGTAAACCTGAAGGAGGAGTTCTTTTTGTCTTGTCTTGCGAATAAGACAATTCTGCACAGATTCCTTAATGTCTCAATTCATACCATGTCAGAAAAATTGAGCAGAGATTCTGGCCAAGGTTCTAACAAACCCAACATGACCTCCCATAAAAGAATTATGAAACTCATGCAAGATTTTCTAAACTATTTCACTAGTAGCAGGAATAACTAGTCTACATTTCCAAAAGAAAAGTTGATCATGAACATAATGATTATGATAAGGGGGCTGATTTGCCATACACAAGTCAAAAATGGCTTTCAACTTAGGATCTGCCACTGTAACTTCTCTTATATTAGAAAGAATAGACAACTGAAGTTGAGACCAGGCCATAAAGAACGATCTTAAGAGAGAGTGACAAACTATGTTTTCTTTCCCAACCTTGTATTCAATGGAGAAGTCATAACCTAACAACTTATGCAACCATTTCTAATGTTCATGAGTTTGAATACCTTGGTCGGTTAAACTCTTTAAGCTTTTTTAATGATGAACTTATTGCCAAGTAAATAATGTCTAAACTTCGCAATGGTGTCAATAATAACATAAAATTCTCTTGCATAAGCTGATTACTTTTGCATACTCAGAGTCAACTTTTTAGAGAAGAATGTCATTAGATGGTGGTTTTGGCTCAACATTGCTCCAATTCCCAAACCTGAAGCATCTATTTCAAGAATAAATGGTTGGGAAAAATCCAGAAGATTGAGAACTGGAGCTTCCGTAATAGTAGTTTTGAGATGTTGTTGCAGTTGGATCATTCCAAGAAAAATTATCATTCTTCAATAAATTAGTTAAAGGAGCAGTTATATTTGCACAACCCTTAATGAATCTTCTATAGTACCTAGTAAGGCTAAGGAATCCTCTCAATTGTTTCAAATTAGCATGCACAGACCAATTCAATACTGCCTTCACTTTCTCTTTATCCATTGTCACACCTTGACCAAAAATAGTATGTCCCAAATAATTTATCTGTTGCAACCCAAAAGAACATTTTATAGCCTCACATAGAACCTATGTTGCAAAAGTAATTTCAATACCATCTCCAAGTGATGTAGATGTAACGACCAAGAAGAACTATATACCAATATGTCATCAAATAAAACCAAGACATATTTTCTTAAGAGACCTCGGAATATCTCATTCATGAGACTCTGAAATGTGCAGGAGCATTAGAGAGTCCAAATGGCATTACTAACCATTCATAAAGACCTTCATTTTCATAACTATTTTATGCCTATCTTCTTCCTTCAATAATATATGATGTTACCCTGACCTTAGGTCCAATTTCGAAAAATATTGAGCTCCATGCAACTCATTTATAAGCTCATCAACAATAGGTATAGGAAAATTATCCTTCACTGTAATAGCATTCAAAGCCCTATAATTTGTACAAAATTTCCATGTGTCATCCTTCTTCTTTACCAAGACTATGGGAGACGAAAAAAGACTAGTGTTAGGCATTATAATCCCTGCCTGCAACATGTCTTGTATCATGGTTTCAATTTGTAGTTTTTGGTTATGAGTATATCAATAAGGTCTGACTTTAACAGGACCAGAACCTTGGACCAATCTAATTGAATGACTCTGAGCTCTTTGAGGATGTAATCCTGAAGGCACAGAAAAAACCTCTTTGTAAGTGTGCAACAAAATGGCCAATTCAATTCTATGTCAGCGGACAGATCTAACTAATGGTCCTGAGGTGAAATTGGTTGCAGAATTTGTACGGTAAGTAATTCATCTATAGCATAAGTATTGTTTCTTCTTAAATGAATGAATTTTACGGGCCTTGGCAGTTTGGACTACTTGCCATGTAAGGTTATAAACTGGTTGTTCAAATAGAACTTTAGGGTTAACTTGCTGTAATAAGAAATATGGGGATCCATGGTAGCCAACCAAGCAACTCCTAGAACCAAATTTGCCCCCGCAATAGGTAACAGAAACACAAGTAATTTCAAAGAATGTCTCCGAATCTTAACCTCCAATTCCTTCATGAATCCTTCAACCACTAAGGAGTTATCATTTCCAACCAAAACTTGCAAGTTGGGAATAGGTTCAACAGGTAATTTTAAACAATGTCCTAGCCTTGGCTGTAAGAATTATCTGAACTACCATTGTCTAACAAGATTTGAACCTGCATTCCATTTATAGAACCTTGGAATTTCATGGTGCTAAGTCGAAAAGGATCCTTTGAGAGTATTATAAGACAAATGGTGATCCAATGAATTCTAATTATCAGCATGGTCACTACTATCATCAGGATCTGGTTGTAATTCACTGGAGCCATCTTCTTCCATATGCAGAATCAAATATTGCATGTTAGGACATTTGTGTATGGGAGTAAACTTGTCATCACAAGTATAACAAAGACCTTTTTCTCTTCTTAATTGCATTTTGGCTAGAGAAATATATTTTATATGTGCTGATTTTGGAGTATTGGAGGTGAGATGTGAGGTTGGAGCCAGAAGTAGTGGAGGTAAGCTAAAAGATTTAAGGGATTGGGTTATGGTTGGGAAAGTGTTTTTGGCTTGTGATTTCTGGTTGAAATTTGAGGCATAGGATCTGGGTTTACTTAAATTTTTTTTCTTCATACAACTTGGTCAGAGAAACACATCTGATTAGTGTAACTGGGTTTGAGCATTTTCATCACGTCTAATGTCAGGTTTCAATCCTCCAATAAAGCAATCCAACAATGCTTCACTCGTAACACTTCGGATACTATTTGTCAGAGCTGTAAACTGAATATAATATTCATGAATAGAAGCATCTGAGTTAGCTTAAACAACTATGACCATAGACACTCATAAGGTGACAATTCAAAATTCCATTTTTAGTGTCCTAGTAAGTGTTATCCAAGAATGGAATGGATTTGTGCGAATCAACATTTGATACCATGGAACTACTTCTTTATCTAAATGGATTGCAACTATGATTAGACGTTGATAGTTAGGGGTTTTATAATATTTAAAAAATTGTTCAGCCTTAAAGATCCATTGAAGGACATTATTGAATCTAGGGAAGTCCAGTTTAACATTTCAGACCTAAACCGATGGTGGTGGAGAGGTACTGCTATAGAACCAAAATCTCCTTCAGGGTTTTGCTTCAGAAGTTGATCCAAAGTTTATTCTATCGTTTCAAAATGAGAGGCATATTGCTTATCACGCGATTCCATGACCTCTAGCATCTTCTTTACGTCATATAAGAGTTCCTTTATTCGTGTATTTTGGGCCATGAAGATAATGAAAGCACCAATGTAATGAACAAAAATGAACATAAATAAATTTAATAAGAAAATTTCAGAGAACCAAGAATGAACTCAATGTTGCCTTCTGTCGTATTATTACTGTCGTATGGGTTTCTTACAAGGATGTATAACATAATGACAACAAAGCAATTATAAGGAGAAGAGAAAACAAACAAAAAAATGATGAGCTACTCCAGAGAATAATTCCACCCAGGAACAGGGATCCGAGTCAATCCTTTCATATCTTTTCTCTCCCCTAACAAAAACTTTAATACTACTTGCTAGACCAATCATGCCAGCTCAACCTAGAGTTAGTTATTTTGGGTTTAACACTTGTTCTTTCCTGCTGCAAGAAATTAGTAGTCACGTGTCCATCTCCAACTTTCTCAATTTGTGCCTCATTTGCACCTAACCAAATTGCTTATAGTCACAAAGTTTCTCTACACAACGGAAGAAAGGCTAACATAATTATAATTGTATCTTCATCTTCTAATTTCATGTATGTGTCTCGAAACTCCATCAAGAAGAATTAAACTTATCAAGATGAGGTTTTAAAGCAATTCCTCCTTCACACAATTCAAAGAGTAGTCCTTTCAATAATAACTTATTATAAATGGATTTTGTTATGAAAAGTTTATCTAATTTTATCCATAGTGTGGCAAAAGTATTTTGTTCAGCAATCTCATAAAGAACTCTGTTTGGTCAAGAAAGAAGAATTATCGAATGCATATTTCTTCTTTCATTTTCTTAAGAGTGATACTCAAATGTCATGTTCATTCAACAGAGCCCTCATTTTGATCCTCCATAGGTTGAAATGTTTCTTTCCATTTAATTTCTTGATCTTTGATGTGATATATGTTAGGACAATCAATTTAATGACAAGTATATCAATCACACAATTAACTAGTAAGTAATTATCATTTTACCAAAGGACTTGTATAATCCACAAATATAATTGTAATGAATAACTAATTTAGACAAAAGAATATTTTCATAAATTGTGTTGACGTTTAAAGAACTAAAGTTGTGCAAATACAAATAAAACTTTTTTTTGGTGATTTTATCAAACACTAAAAAGTATGTTATTGTTAAGTTTAGACTTCATCGAACCTTAATCTTATGCATGTAATCACTCAAATCTTTTCACATTTAATTCTAATTCAATCCACTAGTTTACGTAAACTTTGATCCCTTAGTAGAATGAGTCTAAATTTTCTTATTAATGGTTAATTTTTTGCATGCTTAATAAGCAAACCTTCATTCACAACAAGGATCTAAGACAACTAATGAATCTAGCTCTATTTTTAGATACAAACTCTATTAAGTATTAACATTGAATGGAGCACAAACATACACATATACACACGATATAAAACTACTTAAGAATTCAATTGGTTACATCTAGCTCCAACAAGAAAAAAATATGAATACTAGAGGAAGGTGGAAAGTTAAAGAAGAGGATAGAGATCTTCAAGAAAGCCCCAAACTCTCCAAACATGTCTCAAATTCGAACTTGCAAAGAATGCCCAATCCTCTTGAGAAAAAGGAAAAAAGAGTACAATCATTTTGTTTAATTTTCTATTTGTTTTCTGTAGTAATTTGTTATTTACTATTAATTGCTCCAGTAAATTTATAATATTCTTTTCATTAGTTCTCAAAGTTTATTTTCCTCCTTATTTAATTTCATTTGGTTACTTTTCTCAAAATTCAATAAAAATAACTTTAATTTCTATATATATTTTCTTTTCTTGCAAGTTCGATTTAATTTGGAAATTATTTTTAAATTTATATTTATAAATCTTAAAATATGTAGCAGTTTTAAGTTGATATTGTCTACTCATAAAATACTCTTTTAAAATATAAAAATCTTTTTCTTTGAATTTGATTATTGTGTTATATATTATGTTTTGTGAAGACTTCTTTTTACACTTGTTCAGATTCATTCAAAATTGAAAATGTTAGAATGCTAGTCTAAATAAAAATAAAAAAAATCTCTTTAGTAAATAAAGTTAATGGAATTTAATTTTCCTTTTGAAACAATCTTAGTATGAAAAACGTCTTTTTATGAATGAAATTTTTGTGGTAATATTTGTTATTATCAATTGTTTCATATAAAGATCTGGTCTTGAGATGTTTACATTATGATAATAATTCATGATGCACTTTATGTATTTGGATGTTAATGGTTGTTTGACGAACTCTTCTGTGTATGAAATACTTTAGTTTTACTAAAAATTCAAATTTTGTTTTGGTCTACAATATCTCAGACTTTGAAACATATTATCTTGTGTCATCAAACTTTTAACTACAAATGTTGTTCCAATCTCCAATTTCAATAGTTGTCTTGCCTCATTAATATGTGGTTTAATACAATCAATTGATCTTGGAATTCTCATGATCATATTTGCCAATAAATTTTTTCATGTTTTCAGTAACATTAGGTGTTGGCCAAAGTTGGATACCTACGAATTTTAAATTAGCATCAATGTCATGAAATCTTACTTTGATTCTTTCTTTCCATTTTGGAACTTGAGCTTGAAAATGTGGTCCTATGGAAATAATTGCTCTTGGAACATGATTATCCTTGAAAGGTAAGTTGTTTTGTGGTTCATTTAGTTTCACATATTCCCTTTTCAAGCATAATATATGTGAATCTCCATTTAAAATGTCAAAATCTTCATTGACCAACGAATCAATGTTTTTGGATGTCCTTGTTTCATTGAGTATAACCCTTTAATAAACACATTAGAGCAACACAATTATTTTAATAAATTTATCTAAGATATTATAAAAGCTTGTTCTTATATATATATATATATATATATATATATATATATATATATATATATATATTAATTGACTAAAAATTGACACTAAGAGAAGCACTATGTCTCAACTCACACACAAATATTTAAAACAAGAAATAACTAAAAGATTATACATTTACATAAAATAAATTGCTATATATTTATATTTATGTTTATAAAACATAAATACTTAATATCCATTCAAATTACACAATCAAGCAACTAAAAAGACAAACTAGAGAGAACTTCTCTAAAGAATTTTTTTTACTAACTAATGAGAGGTACATATTGTTTGAAGTGTAAGAAAATATAGTTAGTTGCAACAAGATACTTGTATAAAGCACCTCCTTGTAAGAACACATTTTCATATCAGTCCCTCCATACCCAAGCTCAAATAAAAGGGTTTTCATATGAAGACAAGAGTCCAAATCAACCAATACCCTCATATATTGTTCCTGAACTTATACATGTTGTTTGCAACAATTATGAGATATGCCACATTTCCAAAATTAAGCATGATCCACTTATCTTCAAATTAAGATGAAACTTAGATGGATAAGCTAAGCCTATAACCATACTTACTACAATGTGAATACAAATATGGCGAGCCAAAAATCACTTAGACCATTGTTATTCTAATTAGGAACTGGCCAAGCTGCATTATGTCTGAAGTAGCCCTGTAAATTGAAATCACAAACTAGAGCTCCCTATTCTTCTAAGCTTTATATAGAGTATGGGAATGAAAATACTAAGGAACCACCACCAAAACAAACATATGCTATGATTACTACACCTATCTCCTATAATAACTTGTATTACTTTCCCCCTATCTAACAAATTGTAGTATTAGATAATTCCACATTCTTTAACAAACCAAGTTCATGAACCATGCACTACAACTCCTCGAGACACCACACCTCTTTATATAAAACCATCAATATATGTGACCCTCCAATCTATTTAGTATTGTGTCATTCACAATGTCCAAAATAGAAAAAACATGCACCTAACGTCATCTAGCTAAAAAATCCTATGCAAAACACAACAATATCTTACATAAAAGTCCCTTTCGTGGATAATATCTGGCACAAAGCCATTAGTGTTGCTTTGAGCAGCAAAACGATTTTACCAAAAAAAAAAAAAACACATCTCACCCCTAGGGAAAAAGGTATTTGCTATCTTGGGATGTCTATGCAACCCCCTAATCTCATCGAACTATTGCTTACATCCCAACATTTCTCCTAACCACTGTAAAGAGACAACGTCACCTTAACATATCAAACTCATACAATAATATATATATATATATATATATATATATATATATATATCTCTTTCTCTTTTTTTTTTTTATTTTTTTTTTTTTT
>Ga0209489_103845_pt1 | contig 28639 bp, 13 predicted proteins | sample SiratrowhiteBW_FD_187527 | JGI IMG/M metagenome (GOLD analysis project Ga0209489, IMG submission 187527) | Root nodule microbial communities of legume samples collected from California, USA - Siratro white BW (SPAdes) (version 2) | ecosystem: Host-associated > Plants > Roots > Nodule | place... | reverse complement strand
GATTGATTCACAGATTAGTCGACTAGATTTTTCTCAGTTAGTTATAACCGTTATTTAAAAATCAGTTTTTGCCTTTATTAATTTTTCAAATGTTTTATTTATTTAGAAAAATGATTAAGGAGCCCTTCTTTGATTGAGATCATAACCATCACCAACTTGAACTTCAAACTTACTCCCACAACACACATTTCTAGATCCTAGACTCAAGTCTTCAAACTTCAAGAAATCTTCATTTATCCTTCACATGATCTAGAGCATCTTCACTTGGTTGAATTCATCAAATCACTGCAGCAGTCCACTGGTGCTAACACTGCCTAAAGATGAAGCCTATCATGCTTTTAAAAGACTTGTAAAAGTTATTGAAAATGAGAAAAATAGTTGTATTTCTGCAATAAAATCTGATCATGGGAGAGAGTTCTAAAATGAAAAATTTGAAAAGTTTTGTGAAGTGTTTGGAATTAAACATTGGTTTTTCAACACCCAGGACTCCACAGCAGAATGGAGTTGTGAAAAGGAAGAACAAGTCTTTGGAAGAACTAGTAAGAACTATTTTGAATGAAACTAGTTTACCAAAATATTTTTGGGGTTATGCAGTGAGCACAACATTCTATGTTCTTAATAGAGTGCTAATAAGACCCATTTTAAAGAAAACCCCCTATGAATTGTTTAAAGGCAAAAAGCCCAACATTTCTCATTTGAAAGTTTTTGGATGTAAATGTTTTATACTGAATAATGGTAAAGATAACTTGGGTAAATTTGATTCAAAAGCTGATGAGAGAATATTCCCTGACTATTCATTGCATGGTTATGTATATAGAGCATATAACAAAAGAACCATTCTAGTTGAGGAATTTGCACACATTGTATTTAATGAATCTAACCAGAATGTGCAGGAAAGTGTTAAAACAACTGCAAAAGATGATGTCCAACTAGACAGAGACTCAGTGCAGAACTGAGAATGAACCAGAGAAAGTTACACAAGTGCAGGAAAATCAATCGCTTGATCCTGCTATTTAGTCAATTGAATTTGGAGCTACAACAGAAAAAGTTAGTTCTGGTTTGCCCAAGGAGAGGAGAGTTCCTAAAAATTTATCCTTGGATAATGTAAGTGGTCAAGTACAGAGAGGTGTTTCAACCAGGAGTTCATTAAATTTCTATTGTGAACACATGGCCTTTGTATCATAATTGGAACTCCAAACCGTGGTTGAAGCATTGAAGGATAACAATTGGATAAATGCAATGCATGAGGAGCTGAATCAGTTTGCAAGAAATGAAGTCTAGACTCTTGTTTCGAGATCAAAGAAGATGAATGTGATTGAAACCAAGTGAGTTTTTAAGAATAATCTAGATGAGGAAGGAGTCATAGTGAGAAACAAAGCAAGGCTAGTTGCTAAAGGCTACAATCAAGAAGGGGTTGACTTTAGAGGGACGTATGTACTAGTGTCCAGATTGGAGGCACTAAGATTACTACTAGCTTATGCTTGCATGAATGGATTCAAGCTTTTTCAAATGAATATCAAGAGTGCTTTTCTAAATGGATAGATCAATGAAGAGGTATATGTGAGTCAACCTCTAGGATTTGAAGACCATAAGTATCCAGAACATGTCTACAGACTCAAGAAGGCTTTGTATGGGTTGAAGTAAGCACCTCGATAGTGGTATGAGAGATTAAGTAATTTCTTTCTTTCCCAAAGCTATAAGAGAGGAAAAATAGATAAGACCTTGTTTATTAAGAAAGCATGCAATGACATTATGCTTGTTTAAGTTTATGTTGATGATATAATCTTTGGATCCACTAACGAAAATCTTCATGAGCAATTTGTAGCAACTATCCAGGGAGAGTTTGAGATGTCTATAATGAGAGAGCTGAACTACTTCCTAGGACTGTAGATCAAGCATGGGACATTTAGTCAAGCAAAATATTGTAAGGAGTTGCTATAGAAGTTTGAAATGGAGAATTGCAAGGAGGTTACAACACCAATTGCTACTGGATGCTACCATGTTGCAGATGATAAAGGAGTCAGTGTAGAGCAGACCAAATATAGAGGATTAATCAACTCACTCGTATATTTGATAGCAAGCACACCTGATATAATGTTCAGTGTGTGCTTGTGTGCTAGATGTCAAGCAAACCCCAAGGAATGACACTTCATGGAAGCCAAACGAATTCTGAAATATCTTAACTGAAGTTGGATTATGGTATCGAAGTGAGGTATCATTGAGTTTAGTTGGCTATTCTGATTCTAATTTTTAATGTTGCAAATTAAATAGGAAAATCACTAGTGGAACTTGTCACTTGCTTGGATCAAGTCTATTTTATTAGCAAAGCAAGAAGCAAACTTGCGTAACATTGTGAGCTGCAGAGGCAGAATATATAGCTACTGGAAGTTGTTGTGCACAGAGTCTTTGGCTTAAGCAATAGCTAAGTGATTTTGGTTTAAATATATCAAGAATTCACTTGTTTTGTGATAATACAAGTACAATCAATTTAACGAGGAATCCTGTTCAGCATTCCAGAACCAAACATATTGAAATTCGCCACCATTTTATCAGAGGTCATGTTAACAATGGTGACTGTGAAATCCAATTTGTTGTTTTTAAAAAGCAATTAGTTGATTTATTCACAAAGCCATTGAATAAGGAAAGATTTAATTTTCTGAGAACTGAACTTGGCATAATTGATTTGAGCAATCTTATATGGCACTATTTAAGCAATTCTGACAAGGTTTTAGTTTCTGCAGAACTGGGTCAATTGATTGAAATAGTAATTCAATTGATTGATATTTTATTGCATTAACCTTAATTACTTAAGACAAAACTAAAATTAATTCTAATGCTCATTTTTTTTGTGCAAGCTTGGGAACTGCTATGAGAGAACTGTGCAAACACAATTACTGTCAAAGAATGCGAATTTAATAACTTGAAGCATGGAGTTTGTGTGTGCAAAAGGAGAATTGTACAAAGTGCCACATGTCTTCAATTGATTGATATTCAAAGAGTCAAAAGGATGCTATTACGGAATTTTGAAGCTAAGTTTTGTCTGTTTCAATTGATTGATCCCAACTACTCTAATACAGCTAATTGAGTTATACTAATTTACGTGTTCTTTGCTCCATACTATACCAAAATCTATTACATGTAACTCTACATACAACATGCATTTTGTGTTGCATTCTTGAACAATATTACTCCACACATTTTGTTCTTCTGGGCCTAGTACCCCTTCAAACCTTCAATCGCTTACTTTCTCCTCAACCATGTCGATCTCCACTACTCCAAGGAAGAGATTTAAGAGGTTCGAAAAAAGGCCCATGAAAGAGGAAAGTAGAGATAATGAGCACATGGAAAGGTGGTTCTCTGGTAACCACAAGCAGATTGGGAAATACCTCCATGAAGTCACTCGCAAAGTCATGAACAACCCCAAGTTTCTGAGGTTGGAATGGCTAGAAGAGGAAAATCTGAACAATATCAAGAGACTGCTTAAGCATTAGAAGCTGGACAAATTCTTGATTCTGACAAGAAACCTGTATCCTGATATGGTGAGGGTCTTCTTCACCAACCTTTCTTTTGTGGACGACATTATATGTGAACATGTGAAAGGAGTAGACATGGTCATCATAAATGATGAGTGGAAGTTTGTCACTGGTTTGAAGAGCTTGGGAAGAGTTGTCAGAAAAGGAATACCGCATCACTTGAACGACTCAACAAGGTGAAATTCTTCAAGTCTTGCTTGAGGAACCCACATGCGGTGGTGAGAGTCTATCTTATTGGAGGCTTGTCCATGAATCCCAGGATCCTTGCCTTTTTAGTAGTTTGACAGCTTATTCCGAGAGGTTACAACCATGCGGTCTTGACGGAAGAGGATATGATCTTGACGTATTGTATAATGCATCAAGTTAAGATCAACTGGGTCAATATGATCAAGGAGCACACAGTCAAGACCAATAAGCTAGCTGACTACGACATTCCTTATGATGTTTTAGTGTCTAAGTTCATTGAGTATTTTGAAGTTTATCTGGAGGATGAGTTGGTTGAAACGATTAAGCCTCATAACGAAGTGACTGCTGCCACTCTTAACAAAATTGGTCTCAATAAGATCAATGATGATCACTGGATATGTAGAGATGATGAACAAAAGATTGGACAACAAGGAAATGAAGGAGAAGGTGCGGGGCAGCAGGAAGATGAGGGAGAACCGAGTGCTATTGCAACTATTCGATACAATGCCTTCTTCCGTATGCACCTCTAGTAGATAGAGGTGAACCTTTTTCAAGTTTTGAGCAAATGGTCCTTAGTTGGCTCGATACATAAGTTAAGATCAGATGAGCCACAATGAATACTGTGCAGCCAGATTCCAATACCTAGATGGGCAAATATAAGCAATTCAAGAGCAACCTAGGGACATGTACTTTGGCTAAGAACAATAGGACTTACATGCATATTCATGTAGTCATTCATAGGTTCCTTCAACCCCATTTGATGAATCCAATGGGGGAGAAGTGTGTGTGTTTCCATGTTTTCTACTTAGACTGCCTTTAGGTTACTGCTGCCGTGTGTCTCTTGCATTTTGCATTCTGTTGGTTTTTGCTGCTTGTTTCAGTTGAGTTGTTTCTGTTTTAGTTTAAATTAATTTTGGTTGGTATTATTGTAATGATGTGTTATGATGTAATCTGTTTCTATCAATGGAATATAATGTTATCGTTTTGATTTTAATGCAAGTATTTTAATATTGTAGTTAACCAAGTTTTACTTTAAAGGAGTATTCAACTATGGGGGAGCAGTGTTTAAGTACGGATTCAGACATACTTCTTATTTGGTTTATTCCTTTACAATTCACACACTAGCTTGTCTTTATCAAATTGGGAGAGATTATTAGCACTGATGCTACCATGTGATTTGATGAAGCCAACATGGACCGAGAATGAACATTAGTTGAAGTTGTTTTTGACTATGGGTTTTTGAGTTTTTGGATATATGGATACGACTTGTTGAGTTTTGACTAATACGAATGCGGTATTATGAGTTTTTAGACATACGGTTTCGGCTCTCAGTCATTCAAGCCATACGAATGCAACACATGTATCTATTGCGACTCATGTATCCAATGGGGTCCATGCACTAAATACGACCATTTCAACCAATACGGGAATGGAGCCAATGCGGCCAATGAGGTCAATGTAGCTATTGAGGTCAATGCCGCCAATGAGGTCAGTTCGGTCAATACGTCCATTGCGACCAATGCAAATGTGGGTATACGTCTCAAGTTTTGATCATTGCGGTGAATGTAAATGTGGTCATACAAAGATACGAGTTTATGTCTCAGGTTTTGATCATGCAACCAATGCAGATGCAGCTACTCGAAGACACAAGTACATTGTCATGACTTTCAGATACAATCACTAAAATATTTTCTCACACAAACATTTAAATTATGGAATTGTTATTTGGTCTAATTTTGTTACAATTTTGAATATTGTTTTGTATTGCATAAGTTCTTTGAAAAAAATGATATATTTATTACATGCTACACGAGTGATTTGCTATTAAACAAAAAGTTTTAACACATTCACAAAAACACAAAATAAGCTAACAACTCATACTAGTCTTGTCTGATATAATCTTTAGTCTACACTACAAAAATTGACAATAATTTTTTTTTATACAAAGTGACGACATAGCAGCAACACACAACATTACAATAAAATCCAATCATTAAAGACCAAAACATATACCTTCAAATGAAGCAACAACAACAACTTCAAATCCACCTTTTAGCAACTACACATCTTGCAAAAGGAAAGAGACCCTAGATTGAAGATAGATCATAAATGTGAAGGAAATAGAGTGGAGGAACCAAATCTACTTGTGAGCAACTTCAAATGGATTTAAACCAAACAAAAACATAGATTAAAACAAACAATGGAGTTTAAAAACAAAAGTCACCAAATTACACACCGGGTTCACTCCCGAATGATACTTATCTTCTATTGAATTGCAATCTCAAGTTAGGAACACAATGTGTCCAAATTTCAGGTTAGGGCATGCAACAAATCTTCAAGTGGACCATGTTATGGTAGAAATACAAAGGAAATGAAATAGAGAAAGCAATCCTACTTTTCAACAACTTCAAATCGATTTAAACCAAAGAAAAACATCGATTTATGACAAAGAATCGAATTTAAAAACAAAAGTCACTAGATTACTCATTGGGGTTCACTTGCGAGTGACAATCTAACTTCTTATTCTTCTATTGAATTGGGGTTTTAACTAACAAACACAATACACCTTTATTAGAGGTTGTGGCACCAACAAATCTTTAGGTGTAGCTTCTTAGGGTACTCAAAGCAAACTACAAAATTAGGGTAGCTACGAAGGGCTTGGTGGCAAGGAAAGGAAATTTAGGTTCGAGAATGTAATGAAAGTCAACTTTCCCATTTTAATTTTTCAATTGGTCATTTATTATAATTCGTACATAAAATTTGTATGTAATGCATCACTTTATTTACCTACAAATTCAATGACCATTACATACGAAAAATATCCTTCGAAAAATTTCCCATCCCAATGCACCAACAATACATACGGATTTTACCTACCAACCGTTCATACCAAACAACTACATTGTTACATATGGACAAAATTCGTATATAACTCAAATTTATGTATGGATAATAATCCATATGTAAAATTAGTATATAATTTCAAATTATGTATGGATCCAAATTGGTAGATAATTAGTTGTAGGTAACACTCATTTTTCTTGTAGTGTTTGTAGCATTAATTAGTTTGCCTAGTGGAACTAAATCTCTTGATTAAGAATTGAATATAGTTTAATACCACACACGAACTAGTATAAAATGTTGTATATCTCTCTCTTCTCTATCTCCTTTACATTACATGTTATTATAGTTTGCACTAACCTAGGAATGAGAGTTATTGCCAGGATATGTATTAAAAACATCTTAATCAAGTGTTTTAGTTGAGTTTTCAAATTGCGTACCAGACACAATCCAACCCTCTCATTTTGTGTTTTTCCTATTTTTCTCAAAAGCCAATCCTCTCCAAGTTTTATAAACTCTTGGAACTGTAGACAATTAGGTATCATGTGGATTTAACATCTTGATTTCATTGTCCACTCGCAACCATTAGTACTGCTCCACACAACGAGGACCTCCGATGATCTATAACGGTCTTCTACCAGATCTAGGTGACATGCCAAGGTTGTTAACCTTCTCTAGTAGTGTTTTCTTGTCCGTCTCTACGATAGCTTTGCATTCTCCTCCTAGAGCTTTAAGGAGGCCTCGTTGAACTAGAAGAACACACATCTTGATAGAGGAACCTTCATGATGCTCTGCTTCTAGGTTCTCCACTTGAAGTTATAGAGTGCTTTGGAAGCTTTTCATGGAATGAATGCAAGGAAGAATACTCCTCAAGCATGCAGAAACAAATAATGTGTACATGAATCCATGGAAGTATGTAGAATAGCAATGGGAGGAAGTGAAGCTTACGATGGAAGATTGGTGATTTAGGTGGTGAAGGTTTTCTTGGAGGAGGTTGTGCCAACCACCAAGTGGTTCTTCAAGGTTTCTTTAGAGAAGAAAACTCAAAGGAGAGCTTAACAATGTGATGAAAATTTTGTAGCATTCGTTACTTCAATCAAGCTACTTTTACATGGTGCCTACACATGTATTTATAGAAGAAGAGTATAAGAGAAAGTTATGGTAGAAGCCTCTCCTAAACCTAGCGTGCTATGTAAAATATCCCTAACCCTAACTTGCTTCACAACCTAAGATAACCGTAACCCTAACGTGCGGAGCAAGCTTCCTAACCCTATGCAACTCAAACTTCCATCCAATGTCATGTTGCCATGTGGCACCTTCTAGAAGTAGACGTCTCCTAAAATTGCTAACCCTAACCCTAGGCTCCTTTTAACCCTCATGTGCATAGGGTTTTATTTACAATGAAAATTTATCAAAACTATTTTTACAAATTTTACAAATTATCACAAAGACTCAAAGTTGTCAGCATTTTGATGTACACTGGTGCCTCTGACTCCTCTTGATCTTCTATGTGTCTAACCATGACTCTTGTAATTGGGCCTTGCCTGGGGCTTCTTCCACCACATCTTTAACCGTCACAATTTAAAGTCATTTAAACTAGTGAATTTCTCAACCTCATATTTTGTAGAAGTCATTATGATTGAATCCACATTCATAATACCATTTTATTGTGGAATAGCTCAAACCAAACTCACTACAGAAGTATGCACCACAAAAATAACAAACCAATAACGTAGAATCTGTAAACAAAATAGATACAAGGTAAATGAAGGAAAAATATGAAAGAATCACACATAGAAATAACATGATTTAATTAAAGTGTTAATGAACTTTTATATATTCACGACATAACCCATTAAGAACAAATATTACGACTCAAAGTTTCTCTCTTAGTGAATTGTACTTAACTACCATAGTTTTCTATTATTGCCATTGAGCAACAAATATCAATTAATAATTGTTTATACACGTTCTTATTTATATAACATAACTACTATAACTACTATAAAACATAAGGGAACAATTCTTCTTACTATTGAGCTTGAAATGTGACTTAGGTGGCCTCTTTAGATGATAATAGTCTTAAAAAGATTAACATTTTGATACAATCAGAAAGTCTAGTACAATTGTACAATCTAATATAGTCCAATGGTTTAGTGTAGTAAGACGATTTGGTGCAATCATAGACAATCTAATCCATCAAAGAATCTAGAAATCTTAACAAGATTTTCTCACATCCTCACAACATATTTATTTATCTATTTCTTAATTATTGATGGATTTATTTAATAGGTTAATGATAAATAATTTCACTAATATTAATCTCATAACAAGAATATGTTTTTGAACAATTTTAGACAATTATATACGTTAAAGTGGTTTCCTTATATTGAGTAAACCATATTAAGAAAAAAGGAAACTTAACAAGTAAACATTTTTTAACAAAAGTAAAACTCAAACCTACCATGTGTGTCTCACTTATCTATTCCTTTCATTTATAAAAATTCATTTAATATAATATCAAAAATGAATTCTTTAAAATTACGATATTTTTATTTTACCATTTTTAAAAAAAACAACAAAAACACATAATTAAAAGAAAAACTAAAGCGAAAGAAATATAAAGGAAGAATAAGCACTTTATCTTTTTACCTAGTATATTGTTGAAAATCTTGGGTAATATAATTTATCCTTTGTAATACGTAATTTAGCTTGTCGTTTAAGAGTTGTGTTGTATAGAATATCCAATACAACTTAATAAAGTAATACCTGTTATTTTATTGAATACACTACAAGAAAAATTATTTTTAGAAACTAATTTATTGGTCCCTAAAATGATAAAATTGGTAACTAATTTAATTAGAGACTAATTTAGAATCCAATAATAATAAGTGGCTAAAATAATAGTAGTTAATTTTAGAAACTAATTTAGTTATTATAATTAAAAATCAATTTAGTGACCAATTTCAATGAAACCAATTTATTGACCAATTTCATTGAAACCAATTTAATGATCAATTTCATTGAAATCAAAATAGTGACCAATTTCATTGAAACCAATTTAGTGACTAATTTTATTGAAACCAATTTAGTGACCAATTTTATTAAAATCAATTTAGTGACCAATTTTATTAAAACGAATTTAGTGACTCATTTTATTGAAATATAGATACCAAAAAATGGTCACCATATTCGTCTCTAAATAATGATAATATTATACTTTTCCATTATTGAATCGATAGATTATATTTTTTTTTGTTAAAATAATTTAGAATAGAAAATTAATTAAAATTATGTTTTAATTTGACATAAGAAATAAAAAATATTTGGATTTCCATATATGCCATGTGAAAAAATGAGTCACTATATCAAAATAATACACTATTGCATTCCATGACAACATAGTGTTGACAAGTACCATACAAAAAAAAGTATCAAGGTAAAAATAGAAAATGATATAGTATTACATCTCATGGCAACACAATATTAACAAGAAATTTCAACTTTGAAACAATGGTTTAATTTATTTATTTTGTTTGGTAATGTAGCTTTTTCTTTTTCTCATTAGATGACAAATTTCTTACTCTCTTGCAATGTAACACAAAATAATTGTATCACTTAGTGAGAGAATGTAACATGTAACATGTAACATGTAACAGAAAATAATTTCTTACAAGTTGCCCTAAACATTAAATTATCCTAACATTATCTAAGGATGATATTCTCTTATCGGGTCATAAGTTTGTACCATCTAACATGTCAGTAAGTTGTATGTACTAATTCCACCTAATTGTTATTCCTCCATTGGCCAACTATCTTAGTCTTTAAGCCATGAAATAAGATTTTTTGTCTACACATTTCAAAACAGTGTCCCAAATCATGTAGCCCCTCACTTCACAAACCAAGATGACTAAATGTTTTCCTATTATATAATAATTTCATGCTTTATTTTTCTTTCATAAGGGAAAAGTTTTGTGGAACTGTTGTGACCATTAGGGATGCCATCAATCCCTAATAGTACTGTTTAAAATTATACAGCAACCATGATTCGTAAGACCTAGAGCTTCAAACTCAATGATATTATTACACATGGAAGAAGAGCAAAGTTTTGGATGAATGATTCACCTACAGATCGACTTATAAGTCCTTTTACTATTAAGAAGAGAAAGAAGGTAATACCAAATTTGACAAAGCTTTTTAGAGGTAAGAGAAATACTAGGAATACCTAGTGAATCAAAATAGAAACACTGATAATGATGACTCTTCATATTTATCAGTGCTACAATTTAGAAGTAGAGAGAGTGTTTGTGTCTATTAGTGATTGTCATTTGTAATTCAGATCACAATACCCATTTTCTCACTATGTCTCTTCTTCTCTTTCCACCATTATGGTTCAAGTGTTTCTCATCATTGTTCTATCTTTAAAAAGGATAAAGGATTTTACCACCAAAACACTTTCTTATTTTGAAATTGTAGAGAATAATTGATGATTGGTGCATGGTGTGATAATACTTGGAATGCTACTCTTTAATTACAAAAATAGAGATTATCAAAATATGATTACATGCATGTGATAGTTGAAACTTGAAATTCAGCACTACGATGTAGGCCACTGATTTACTTTTTATCTTAGCATCTTAACAAAAGTATGAAAAAGGAGTGATAAACGAACATATTTAATTATTTTCCTAGCAAGAAAAATAACTTGCTTCTCTCCTCTAAACATCAAATTCAGGTCACTTGGGGTAAATTTCTTTAGGCTAAGAAAGGATTAAATTAAAATTAATTGTAACATCAAAAAAGCCAAATAAATAAAATGTATTGTAACTCTGAAGTAAATAAATTCAGTTTGTGTCATTTATAAATAAATTCAGTCAAAGATTATGTGGACAACAACTATCAGAAAACTAGCTGCACTGAGGCAATAGAAAAATGACTGGACTATAATACAATAACAACAACTAGAGAAGCCTTATCCCACTAGGAAAGGTCAACCACATGGATTGCATGATACCATTGAAATATATATATAAGCGGAGTGTTGATAGAGTTATTTGCACCACAAATTACCCATGCTCAAAAGCTAAATAAAAGTAAGATGACATTGATTATGTGATAAGCACTTGCCACTTTGGATCGGCTCTTTTTTAATGTCTACTTCCTTTCTTGACATAAAAAAAAATTCCTTTCTTGACATGTATAGGACACAAACTCATCTATTCCTTTTAAACATGCTTCATTATATTGTAAAAAATAGGTTGGACTGAGTTCAAGAGGGGGGGGGGGGGGGTGAATTGAACTTTAAAAATTTTCGCAAAAATGGAAAGTGATTTAAGTATGAGAATGGATTATCTTTATAAAATCAATTAACTGCACAGTTCTGGACTAACCAGTAAACAATTCAGTAAACAGATGTCATATACAATGTAGAAGTATTACAGATTCAATTAAACAGTTTACTGAACTCTTCAAGAATTAGAATACAATGAACAAGATGATTAGATTTTAAACCAGTCAGTTCAGATGAAAACAACAGTTGAATAATATCAATCAAGAAGAGTAGGGAGAAAAGCAAGAACACAAAATTTTTATCCTGGTTCACCCTTCCACAAGGGCTACGTCCAATCCTTTGCCAAACTAGCAAAGATTTCCACTAAAATGATCCAAGATCAGTTTTACATCCTTGCTCCCAGCAAGTTACAAACTGCTCCCTGCAAGTTACAAACTGCTCCCCGCAGTACTTACTACTCCCAGCAGTAAATCATTCAATCGATTGAATTGACCATTAGTTGACTCAGTCAAAGATTCCAGTAGTAATAGAAATAACTGTCACATTCAATCGATTGTTTTAAAAAATCAATTGATTAAAAAAACTTTTTCAGCAAAAATCAGTTTGGGCTATTTTTCTTAAAACCAGTTTTAATAAAAATATTTGTGAATCTCTTAGCACCCCAGGAATGATGAACCATGCCACTAATGATTAAGGACTAAGCCAACATCAACACACAAATCCAACTAAGGACCAGGACCGAAATATCCAACCATCTTCATGTTGGCACAAAGTCATTCACTTGAACAATTATGGTCTAGGTTGGTTCCAATAGATTCTTCATGAAGCAGTCTTCATCAGCTCACGTGCTAGGCATTAATCTAACATAGTCCATATCCAATCCATCAGAACTTCAGCAAGCTATGGTCTTTATTGACTTCATCAAATCACATACTTAGCATTGGTGCTAACATATATCCCCTTCTATTAGACATTAATTTATCATACATCCAACTTCGATTTTGGCGAATATCCATAATATATCATATAACATAATGCATCATTCAAATATAAAAGAAAGTCTTATAAGCTATCATTGCTTAATTTATTTGAGAACTTAAACCATGGACATAAAGAAAGTCGTAGAAAAAAAAATACAACAACCAAAACAAAAAATGCCAAACCTTTTTTTTCTTCTCTTGAATGAGGTTTCGACTAGACGTGCTTAAGAATAAAAAATGTGATAAAAAAAATGTCAAATATTGCTATCTATCATAAAAAAATACATTCTTATTTTGTCCATTTATTTTGGTATGATATTTTTGGTGGAGGCTTTCTCGGGTCAATTAGCATATATAACTAGTTTGTCTTTCTCCTTTACATTTATAAGAAAACACATGTGGGGTTTTAGTTTTTCGGTTTACATACTACAGTCAAGTGAACACCTACAGTAAAAGAACATATGCTTAATATATTCTTGAGGTGATTATGTATATAACTTATTTTAATTTTGGTTTGCATTATTCCCCCAAATTTCGTCAAGTGAACACCTACAGTAAAAGAACATGAAAGAATATATGCTTAATATATTCTTGAGGTGATTATGTATATAACTTATTTTAATTTTGGTTTGCATTATTCCCCTAAATTTAGAGAATACAACCAAACTATATCAATGTAACCATTCATTCAAATTATTCTTTCAATTCTCTCTTTTCTTTACACCCGGAGAATCACGGCAGATTGTTGCTTTCTTTTAATGAGAAATTATTTTCCTCTCTTTGATTTAATTCTTCCCTTTTTCTCCTAAATATTCTCTTCTATAATAGATTACAAAAGAAAGAGAGAATTAAAATCAGTCTGAAAATATTGACCCTGGACCCTAATGTAGGCTATGGATAACCTTAATCAAGCTTTCTGTTTTACTCTATAGCAGCTCAAAAGTGCCTATGCTATAGCTAAGTTAAGAAAAAAGGAATAAGCAAAATATTTGAGTTATGAACTTGAGCTATATATAAACATAAGTAAATGTTCAACGTACCTAAACTCACTTTCACACTTAATCCAAATTGCAGTAACAACTAAGACATTCCAAAAGAGGCATAACACTAATCCTGCATAACAAAAAAGCATACAAATAAATGATGTAGAAGCTACAGATTTTTGTTTGACTTAGGTCCAAAAGCCTTAAAACATTTCTGAAAATCCAAGATTGTATAGTGTGGTGCTATTTTATTGTTACTATTTTACTAGCATACAAAATCATAGGCTTAAAATCCCATTTCAGGTCATCTATGACTAGACTTTATTAATGGATGTTTGAATTGCTTTTTCTTAACTAGATTTTGCAACATATTATTATTAACACATGTGAGTTCAGGGCATCAAGAAAATATGTCCTGTTATTGCTAGCTGAAGCATCAATAATCTCTTAAAGGCTATAAACAAATTTTGATTACAATTATCAAGTAGTTTACGGTTTGAAAAATGATTTGATACAGAATGAACCATACCTTTACAGAAGTAAAACCCTGTACCTTTAAAAGCAGTGGGGAGAGGGGACAAAAGTTTATTGCCTATCCAACACAAGAACTATCTGAGAGAAAATCAATTAGACTTCAACATCTCCCTGTAAAAAGCTGCAAAAATTTATTTAATTATTCTAATTATATTACCTATTTTATACCTTTAAATTATGTTATACTTTTCTATATAATTTTGACCATTTGAATGGAATATAGTAATTGTCCTCTATCCTATCTTAGATTTCTCCCGTTTATACCAAATCAACAAATCTTCAAATAATAGATGTATTACGCAGTAGATGTACTGTTATGAGCTTTCGACATTCGAAATGTGAAAACAGAGAAGATTGAAACTACCAAAAATGGTGCCAAAGCATGAATAAGTTCCCGCTCTCTTGTCTGAGTGGAAATCCTCTTTCTCTTACTCACTTCTAAACCCTAATTATGTTAGGTTTAGTCTTTAAAATACAATAAAAATTATTTAAAAAATAGTTTCTAATTACATCTTTGAATAAGAGACTTAAAAAAGTGGTTTTTAAATAAATAATTATTTTATGATTATTAACTATTAAAATTTTAGTATCTAATTGTACTAATAAATTTTTAAATTATAAGATGAGGTATAAAATAATTAATACAGTAACTAATTTTTTTTCTAAATTAATTATTATTTAATTATTTTTTAATGATTATTTTGGTCTCTAAATTAGTTAATATAGTGACTAATTATTTTTTATTTTTAAATAAGTTATTATTTAATAATTTTTTGATAATGATTATTTTTAGTTTCTAAATTATATATTGACTAATTATTTTTGATTTTTAAATAAATCACTATTTAATGATTTTTTTGTAGTGATACATGTATGTCACTTGTTTAAAGGGAGATGATTGTCATTTTCATAAGACATTTTTTTTATTAGCAATTATTCATGAAGATCCTTTTCATTGAAAAGCAACATAGAACCAATAAAAGAAGCTCCATTTCACAACTGTAATGACAAAAGAAATTGACAATGGCATGCAAATGAAATCGACAACTTAAACCTTTTTCTCTGTCCAGTGTTCTCCTCGTGGACCCTTTATTCTTGGCTTCAAACTGAGACCTCTAGGACAAGGCAAAAGAGAAAACTCACGAGATTAAGCAAGGTTTCTTCTTTCTAGCTAGCTTTTCTTGTGTCTAGTTCTCCTCCACTATACCGTAATTGTTACTGAACTTCCGAAAAGTTCCACATTAAAGTGAAGATAAAAGACGACTTATACACACATCCTATGCTTCTAATCTATCGATGCGCCTTTCAAAAAAAAAAAAAAAAAAAAAAAAAAGGTGAGAAATCCATCAAAAAAAGACAATATGTAAGTTCTAGACCACTCTAATACAATAGTTTCAGTAAAAAATTTGTTCCAGTATACTGCAACTTTACATGATCTCTTGATTAATCGAGACGCTGCTGTAGTTAATCCCAACGTATCAGAGTTGAAATAAAGGCAATCATTGCGTTCTTGCCTCTCACAACTCCCACAATCTTTCTTCACCAAAAAAAGGTTGTCTCTATTCTTAACATTCTCAACAACAATGAATCCCTCGAAACCCACAAACACAAGCATTGACATTGAACCCTCGAACAGAAGAGTGTCTTTTGCTGAAAACCTCCCAAATGAAGAACTGCCAACCCACCAACTCCAACCCGTAAATAACACTCTTCCCTTGCTCCTACAGCCATCATATGCGAGATCAAAGTCCATGATCTTCGATGAACTGCGAAACTTTCGCATCAGCCTCAAGTGGTGTGCCCTTGACCACTCTTCATGCGTGGGAAAACTCATATCCTACGTGACTTTCATCTTCTTCACCATCCTTGTTCCTCTTCTCACGTCTATCTTCGTTGAAGTCCCTTCCTCCGCACCAGAAGATGACCCCTTTTCCTTCAACAAGCTTGTTCAACTTCCCGAATCCGGCCTCGCCATCATTTCCTTCTTTACAATCTCCAGTTTCTTCAGAAGGTACCAAAGCAAACAAACACCTCATCGTGTGTGTATATGTGCTGCACTGAAATATTTCTGCATAAATAGCTTTACACATTGGGTATTATATTATAGGTTCAAGTTCTTTCGAACCCAACATCACCCTTTTCTTCTCTTTATATTTCTTTCTTTCTCATCAACGTCAAGTTCTTCCATTACTTTATCTCCATATCTATTTTTTTCTCTCTAAACACTTCAAATAAAAAAAAAAAAAAAACAGAGAGAGAGAGAGAGAAATTGTCTTCAGGTACTAGACTGCCAGCTGATCCTGCCATCCCACAATTTTAATTAAACTAAAAAACATCTTGCAATATCAAGGTTTTAAATTTTGACATTGGGATTTAAATGCCGTTTTTTAAAAGCTTAACAGTAATTAGCACAGCTTATTTCTTAGGAAATCAATTTAAGCCTAATTCATGCTCTGCCCAAATGAATGGCTAGGTGTGCATCTGTATATTTATTTATTTTTAATCATATACTATAGAAGTTATGGAGTTCCAACACAATTTGAGTTGTTTTATTTTGAATTACATATGATTTGAGTCATGTTTGTCCATGCAGGTATGGCCTTAGGCAGCTTCTGTTCCTAGACGCTTTGCAAGAAGACACGGCCTATGTTCGACGCGGGTATTCACGGGAGCTTGAGAAGGCTTTCAGATACTTGACATACATCATCCTACCCTCCTTCTTGGTGGAGCTTATCCACAAGATCATATTCTTTTCAGCAGTTAAGATTTCAACCCCAAACATAAGACCTGGGTTCCCTCTAAACTCAATTGTGTTTGTGTTGGTGCTGGTGTGTTGGGTTTACAGAACTGGGGTCTTCCTGTTGGTGTGTGTGCTCTTCAGACTCACATGTGAGCTTCAGAAGCTTAGGTTTGAAGGGGTACACAAGCTGTTTGAAGGGTGTGGGTCTGAGGCAGGGGTGATATTCAAAGAGCATGTGAGGATCAGGAGGCAGTTGTGGGTTACAAGTCATAGGTACAGATTCTTCATAATTGTATGTGTAGTTACCATCACTGTTAGTCAGTTGGGTGCTCTGCTGCTGGTTTTGGCTTCCAAGTCTGATAAGACCTTCTTCAATTCTGGTGACCTTGTGGTAAGTACTCTGCTGTATGGTAAAATTGTTTCGATGCATTTTTTTAACAAAGAAAAGTAATATAAAAATAAAAATTTAAAGAATGATTTTTTATAAGCTCAAATTAAAAAAATATAAATTAAAAGTAAAATTTTAAATAAATTATATATATATATATATATATATATATATTAGATATTTTAATGAATTAACTTATATAAAAACTAATCTTAATATATATATATATAAGAGTTTATTTATTTTTTTGTCATAATTTTTTTTTTCTGCAAAGGTTTTCAAGAAAGATGTTCAAATATATTTCAAGTTTACGTGAAGAGTTATTAATTAATTAATTAAACATCCTCTGAAATATGACATGATGTAATTATTACACAATTTAATAATTTATTATATTTTCTCATATGATTAAATGGTAGGGTAAAACATTTAAACTATGTAAATTTTAATTGAATTCTAATGTGTATGTATAAAATTGAAATATTATAAAAGGTTGAAATTTGATTTTTGTTTGATGTAAAAAAAATTAATTGAGTATCGAATGATATACTACCAATCATATTAATATGATATTTATGAAAATTATATTTTTCAGAATTTAATTTTACATGTTAGTTAATCACAAATCATGATAGGTATTTAGAATTTTGTTAAAAAATAATAAATTTTTATATAATGATTTGTAATTAATAATTTGTACAAAAAGTTTTCTACAAGGTTTTTTGAAGAGAAAAATAAAAAAATGAAATAAATCTTTCATAAATTAAAATTAATTTATGTACAATTGATTTGTAAAAAAATTCTCACATAATTTTAACAAATTTTAATTCTTTAATTGTATACAAACTAGTTTTAATGCACAAACTTATTTGATTGTATTTTTCTCCTTTAAAAGTCTTATAGATTAACTTTTTTTTGGAGACTACCCTAACAACAATACCAAAATTCATGGTATACTATACGCATAGTTTCTCTCTTATTTGTTATCTTCACCATATACACTTAATCCTCTTTAATATGTCTCTATTTCATTAGGACATTTTTAAATGAAATATTTTAATAATAGTTTTTTATTGACGAAAATGTTTTCTTTTTTTCTAAATTCATAAATATCAATTTCTTAAAATTGGAAAAGATAATTTTGTGGAAGTCATATTTATCACTGTTACTATTTGTTTCTGAGTGGATCGTATTTCATCAGTCAAAGTTATTTTTAAAATTCATCAACAGGTACGAATTCCGAAACGGCACTTCTTTTAAACCGGAAGCCTAGTAATCTTAATTCGTTGTGAACTATTGTGATCTGCATTCCAGGACTAATTTGAAATTTATTCTTTTAAAAGTAGTTTAGTTGAAGCTATGGCTTTATCTAACAAACTAACTTGACCTAAAAGGAATCCCTGATTGAGAATGGCAATGTTGTTATGCAGATTTGTTCAGCAGTGCAATTAAGTGGCTTCTTTTTGTGCATTTTGGGAGCAGCAAGAATCACACACAGAGCACAAGGAATCGTCGCAATTGCCACAAGATGGCACATGCTGGTGACTACTGCATCTGCTGAATCAGAGCATTGCAAAACTCAAGTGTCTGAGGGCCTCGTTAGTGACACTGATTCTGATGACTCCTCCAACATACACGTTTCAGTGATCCCACCACAACTTTCATCTTTCCAAACCCGACAAACTTTAAGTGAGTTTCAACTGAAGCACCGGTCTGGGATATAATGAATTCTTTATTTCACTTTTCAAATCCAATTAAAAATTGGGCTTAAACTAATTACTTTATGATGTTTCATTTTTACAGTAACTTATTTACAGCACAATCACGGGGGAATTACGGTGTATGGCTATTCACTTGATCGAGGATTGCTTCATACTCTATTTGCCTTCGAGTTTTCTCTAGTGCTATGGATTCTTAGTAAGGTGGTTGTGTTGTCCAAATAACCGAGTATTCAAGTCCAAAATAAGACTTTCCATGGACCAACGAACATTTATACGGATATCTCTTCTAGTTGGCTCCATTCTTTTGTAATTATTAGTCTTCAAATTACTTCAATTGCACTATGGTAGTTGTTATTAGAAAAATCAGGATGAACTCCTTATGTTCAAAAGGGGTAAGCCAGTGAGTCTTTTCTCTGAGTGCTTTTGGAAGAGTGTACTGAATAGTACGTTTGCTTATGGACGAATAAAGCAATGAAACAATGTCTGAGGTTAATTAACAAGTACAGTCAGAGACAAATTAATAAAACAGTATCCAGAAAAGACTGAATGAAATTTGGTGATAAATCAGGGAGAGTCACAAGCAGGAAATTCTTGCTCACATCAACAAGGGTCCTGTGTCAGAGAAGAATTTTAAAAGGATGATAAAAGAGAGAGAAGAATGTAGCAGGGCCTAACCTTATTGTCAGAGAGAAAGATAGATGAGAGAGAGAATAAAATTCACGATTCAACAATGGGGTACCAAGCATAGCCTTCCAACCTTTTATTTGTGGTTATTTTCCTTGGTTCCTTTAATTGAGCATCAAGCCACCTGGCCTCTGACTAACAAACTCCTCATTTTCATATTGTTGATGCCCTGGCCTCAATTGGTTTCTTTTCTAATATTGAAATAGTTTCTTTTTTTTCAAAAAATATGGATATAAGGCTTCGGGAAAGAAATTAATATCAATTATGTGATTTTATCTTTATGACAAAATCAAATTGTTAGAAGGAAACAACTATTAATTATTTGATTTTGTCTTTATGACAAAAATCAAATTATTATCAATTATATTTATTTTGTATTTTATGACAGTATCATGTTGTAATATTTTTATTTGTTTTCTTTTTTTAGCTATATCCAGAATGAGTACATTATTTATATATATTCAGCCTTTTATTTTTTATCAAAATATAGAAAAACAGAGAGAATATTTTCATTCTCATATCTTTTGTTTATTTTTATTCATCTCTTCATTTTATAACATGATATTTATTTCATAATATGGTATAAGAGCACTAATTTCATAGCTCTGATTGCTACATTTACTCATGGCTGAAATTGTTAATCTCTCACGAGACTCCTCGTCATCTTTGAATATGATTTGTTATCTCGGTACATAACAAGAGAGACAAATTCTTTGTGATCAGTCCAAGGCAATGATTGATACTAGTAGAAGAAGTTATGGAAGACAATATATTTCTAAAGTCTGCAGTCACTGTGAAATGACAAGGGATTGATACATTCTACGGAAAACATGGTTTTCCACCTCAGTTCAATTTTAAAAATTAGAAAGCAGATTATAATAATAATCAACAGAATCATGAAGGTTCAAGGTTAGAAGTGCATTCTCAACAAATTGGTTTTATCCCTGAGAAATATCAAACATTGTTAGCTCTTCTACAACAGTCTAAGTCCAGTTATAATGCTTCTAATCAAATATTTGTTATTCCTTCCAACACAATAACACACTCTGGTAATAAATTTCTCTCTTCGTTTAGTTCTTGGATTCTTGGTAGTCGTGCAACTGATCATATTTGTTCATCCTTGACTCATTTCACTTCATATCATCAAATTAATCATATCCTGTCAAATTACCAATTGGAAATCAAGTCCTTGCAAATTATTCTGGGAGTGTTTTTATCAATCAAGATCATGTCCTAGATAATGTTTTGTATATTCCTAACTTTACTTTTAATCTTGTTTCAGAAGCAAAGTTGATTGATAATTTATCTTGTGTGATTATTTTTTATTCTAATGGTTGTCACATTAAGGACAAGAACTCCTTGAAAGTGATTGGATCAACTTAGATGCAAGATGGACTTTATATACTCAGGGTTACTTTTTATCAAAACCTTCAAATCAAACTTGTCAAATCTTCACATATCACCAATACTGTCAATTTTACTGCTAGTGATCTCGGAACCTTTTGGCATTTTCAGTTAGGGCATGTTTCAAACAAATCTATATCAAAAATAAATTTTCTTTTGTCAAATATAACGAATCTTTTATTTGTGATGTTTGTTATTTTGCAAAGCAAAAAAGACTTCCCTTTTCATCTTAGTTCATCTAAATCTAAAAAATGTTTTGATTTGATTTATGTTGATGTGTGGGGACCATACTCATTATCATCAAGTCATGGTCATAAATATTTCTTGACCATAGTTGATGATTATTCAAGGTAGACATGGGTTTTTCCTTTAAAACAAAAATCTAAAGTTGTTAAGATTTTGGAAAATTTTGTTGTTTTTATTCAAACACAATTTGAGACAGCAATAAAAGTAATAAGAAGTGAATGGGACTGAATCTTTCATGACTAATTTTTTTACCAACAAAGGAATAGTACACCAAACTTCATGTGTCAATACTCCACAACAAAATAGTATAGTTGAAAGGAAACATGATCATTTATTAAATGTAGCAAGAGCTCTCATGATACAATCTCATTTACCCAAAATTTATTGGTCATATACATGTTGCACATATTATAAACATGCTTCCCACACCTATTTTAAATGATTTTTCTCTTCATGAAATGCTTTACAAAACTCCATCACTTTGAATTAATTAAAGGTGTTTGGATCTATATACTATGCTAGATCTTTGTCAATAAATAGAAGTAAATTTGATCCAGGGGCATCAAATGTGTTTTTATTGGTTTTAAAAGGGGGACAAAAGGATATATCTTGTTGAATATTCAATCAATAAAAATTTTGTGTCTAGGGATATTGTCTTCTATGAACATGTTTTTCATATTAAAGGGTTGGGGATACTAGCAATGAAACTGACAGTCTAAACATTCATGATAGAAATATTTTAACAGGATATCAACCCATTTTGAGTCAGCCATCATAAGTCATTTTTGCACCATGTCATAATATTGAAAATAATGTTAATAATGACCATGAATTAGACATTCCGATCTCCGAAGAAGTTTGTTCCCATAGAGACCAAAACCTCAATGAAAATCATGAAACAACACAAACAATTCGAATGAGTACCTGAACAAAGGGACCACTTGAGTATGATTATCATTGTAATCTCAATGTTTCCAGTACATCTTCTAGAATTAAATATCCTTTGAATTTTGTTTTGTCTTATAATAAATTATCACCTTCTTATAAATCTTTTGTCATGTTTATTTCTTCACATGTTGAGTCAAACACTTATTCTGAAGCTGTGAAATATGACTGCTGGAGAAAGGCTATATAGTGTGAGATATTTGCTTTGGAGTGAAATCAAACATGGGAGACTTCTCTTCTTCCCAACAACAAAACTGCTATAGGTTGCAAATGGGAATTCAAAATAAAGTATAACGTTGATAGGACTATTGAAAGATATAAAGCAAGATTAGTGGCGAAGGGATACACACAAACAGGCATTGACTACCTTTAAACTTTTTCCACTAGTAGAAAAATGACATTTTACATCAGTTATGGAGGACATTTTACGTCGTTTCAGGAACTGACATAGATGAGGGCAACGTAGAAAGTCCTAGACATATAACGTAAGTTTTGCAACTGACGTAATATGTACGCCACTATGTCGGTTCAAAATAGAAACCGACGTCATATACCCAACTAAAATAACTGAATTACAACGTAAGAGGTGGATACTACATCAGTTGGGGCTGAAACCGATGTAATTAAGGACTTTTCACGTCGATTGTAGCTTACACCCGATGTAAATAGTCCTCTATTACATCAGTTGTATCTTACAACTGACGTAAAAATCTTAATTTTTTTTTAGAAAATTAATGGGTTGATAAATCTCTAATCGATACAAGAAAACAACACAAAAAATTTTAAATTTTTTTACCAAGTATAGATATGTGAAATAAAAGGCTATAAAATATAAAAAATTGGGTGAAATATAACAAAAATATAAAAAAGTAATTGTAAACGACGGAATTTTGAAATTTTGAGAGGCCCAATCCCCTTTGGGGATTTATTGGGGACTTCATTACCTCATTTTGAGCAACTTTCATTTTTCGAGTGTCTCAATCCTAGCTCTCTATCAAAAGTTATGGTCGTTTGAAATTTTTTCTTCCTAAATTTTTGAAACCCTAAATCTATGATAAATCTATACAATGTAAGAACTTTACCATCAAATATACACTAAATCAAGTTGTTGATAAAAAAATTGGTTCAAAAATAAATTTCTAACTATTTTTAATGAATTTTACAAAATTGCTAACCTCTTACAAAGAGAAGCAGCTAGGGGGTGTCGAACCAAGCAATCATTGTTACGGAGAAAGGCTCAAGCATCAAGTGTATAACATCCTTAAAAACCTGCAATGTAAAAAAGTTACCAAATCACCTATGTCGAAAATGCTAAAGAAAGTAGATGAAAAGACAACAAAGAAACCAACCAAATGAGCATGAGTGATAGTGAAAATGCAGATAACTGAGAATGAAAAAACTCAACCGAGACAACCACGAAGCTTGCGAATGCCAAACGAATGTGGAAGAAGCCAAAAATGGAACCAAATGAACCCTAGCAAAACAGTGCACAGAAAGATGCAAATGAAAACCAGTGAGAAGATAAAGTGACACCACGCTAAATGATGGAAGAAGGTCCCGAAGACATTAATCAAGAATAAAGAGGACAAAGAACCCGAGGGAGAATCAATAGCTTTTCAAAAGATTGGGCCCATTTCAGGCCATTTGGGCTTTCAATCGGGCCCAAATGCAAACATGAAGAAATCCCTTTGGAGAAAATAGAGTATTAAGGAGAAGTCCTCTAATTTGTGTAAATTGTTTAGAATAGTTTAGAATAATTTGGGTCTTGTATTTGGGCCAAGTAAAATAAATTTGGGCCTTGTATTTTTGGGCCATGTAGTGTAAGTTTGGGCCTTAAGGTCCATAAATAATATTGGGCTTGATCAAGGAGTCCAAGTAGCACAAGGAGCTCTCTTCTTGTGCCACTTGTCACCACCTTGTAAGAGCCTTGGAGTGCAAGCTAGGTGGGAAGCTTGTTATAGAAGCTTGTCTTATAAGCTAGGGTTTCTAGACCTAGCTTCTCCCATACCCTACCTAGATAGCTTGCATGGGAAGCTAAGTAGCTCATTCGTTTTCTATAAATAAGAGGTTTAGGAACCTCTCTTGTAGACTTCATTTGAGTAATGAAATGCTGCCAAATTTTCAGCACATTGCCTCAAGTTTCACATTGAGTTTCTTCTCCTAGAAGCTAGAAGCTCTCTCTTGAAGGTTGGCCCAACCTCCTTCAAGGCTTTCACCATCTACTTCACCATCAACCTCCTTGCACGCTTTCTTTCTTGCATTTCCATGGCTTCCGCATCATGAGGAGTTTAATCCACTTCTTCTATTTAGTGCTTCAAGGTTTCATCATGCTCAACTTCCATTGAAGCTTGCGCAAGAAGCTAAAGCACCTAGGAGTTCCTCCATCACTAAACGCAATTCAAAACCAGTGAGAAAAAAAAAGCAATACCATACGAAACGAACCCCACAATGCGAAGCAGGAGAAGGCAGCGAGGTTAAGTGAAGGAGAAGGAAGTCTAAGAGAAAAATGTTTGCCAAGAGTTAAAATCCCTAATGTTAACTTGAGGGACATACTCCGCCTGTTGGGAGCTCCTAACCAACGTAGTATTTGGCCAAATTTTAACCAATTTTCTCCAAAATTCACTTATGCGCCATGAGGAAGATATTATGTTAGTTGAAAAGTCCCAACCAATGAAATATGGGCTATAAACTACATCGATTGGGACCTTTCAACCAATGTAGTATCTTTAGTGCCATTACAAAGTTTCCAAATTTCAAATATTTATTTTTTCAGTGTATTCTACATCGGTTATGAGTGGCAACTGGTATATTACGTTGGGTTTGAGTTAACCGATATAGTATCTCTTCAAATATTTACAAACATGTCACCATTTTTTTCTTTACATCGGTTCTTTGTTAACTGACATATTATCCTGTTGTAGAATGTGTTTTTTGTACTAGTGTTCTCTGGTAGCAAAGATGACCACTATAAGGTTGTTTCTTTCTCTAGCTTTTATATATAACTGAGAGTTGAAACAGTTAGACAAAAATAATGCCTTCTTACATGGAGAGTTGAAAGAAGATGTATACATGGTTATTTATCCTTGATTGACTTCTATTCAACCAGGATAAGTTTGTAAATTAAAAAAAGGCTTTTATGTGGCCTTAAGCAAGCTAGTAGGGAGTGGTTTGCTAAATTGTCATGCTTTTATATTTTTGCGAGATATACTCAGTCTATGAATGATTATTCCTTATTTATTAATTCTTGTGAAGGATCTTTTACAACATTATCGATGTATGTGGATGATATAATTTTGGCAAGAAATTATAAAGAAGAGATTGACCAAGTCAAAGAATCTTTGAATAAGACATTCAAGATCAAGGATCTTGGTGATTTAAGATATTTTCTTGAATTTTGAAGTAGCAAGAAGTTAGAAAGGGATAATAATGAATCAAAGGAAATATACATTGAAATTGTTAACAGATGCAGGTCTTTTAGCCTGCAAACCGACAGTTACTCCTATGGATAATCTTGTTACATTATCTTCTAGTGGAAGCGTTTCTTTCACTAATGTTCATGCTTATATAAGGTTGATTGGAAGGCTTATATATCTCACTAATACCCGACCTGACATAACCTTTTCTGTTCTACAACTTTCTCAGTTTCTTGATAAGCCTATAATTTCTCACTATAATGCAACAATTAGAATTCTCAAATATATTAAAGGAGCTCTAAGTCTTGGCTTATTTTTCTCTTCCAGCAGTTTTGCCCATCTAAAAGCCTTTTGTGATTGTGATTGGGGCACATGTAGTGATTCAAGATAATCAGTGATAGATTTTAGTGTGTATCTTGGAAATTTCCTTATATCCTGAAAATCAAAGAAGCAAGGAACAATATCAAAGAGTTTCTGTGAAGCTGAATACAGGGCAATGGCCACTGTTACATGTGAAATTCAATGTAAAAACAATTTAGGCCGAGATCAAGAGGGGGTGAATTGAACCTTTAAAATTTTTCGTAAACATTTGGAAATAATTTACATAAAGAATGAAAATTGCTTATTAACTCAATCAATTACATGAATTCAGAATGCCTAACAGAGAAGCAACGAACCAAAATGCATAATCAAACAATTACACCATGCATGCAGCACAGTAATAAGTAAAGATAAGCACATGTAAGATCAAGAGAGGAGGGAGAACAAGAACACCAAGATTTATACTTATTCACTCTTCCTCAAGAGCTACGTTCAGTCTCTTTAGCCCTCAAGCAAAGAAATTCACTAAAGAACATAGTTCAACCAAGAACAATTCGATACACTTGCTCTCCGCAAGAACCCATTGCACCTCACATTAAAAACACATGTCTGAACCCTACAGAGATAACAAAACTAGTGCAGAAACCTACCGCACCACTACAAACGTAAACCCTATACAATTTATAGTGTACGCAATCACCAATACAAAAAAAAAATGAATACAAAGATCAAAATTGCACAACTCATTTGTATCACAGAAAAATATAGTGTAGTAAAGCTTATCTTCGATAAATCGAAACAAAATTAACGTAATATTGAGTGAAGAAGAGCTTCAAGAACGAAGATCTTTATCAATCTTGATTTTGAAAAATTGATTAAGTGTAGCAAAAATCTTTCTCACGAAAAACAACTCTCTTAGAAACGAGTAAAATCACTGTGTATTCGTATCTCTTTTCGAAAGGCATAGCACTGTTTTATAAGCAAAACAGTTGCAAAACAAAATAAATTGACCCAATTCAATCGGTTTAAAACCACAGACAATCAATTGAGATTTTTGAAAATCATATTTTTTTATCAAGTTAATTTTTGAAAATAATGAGTATGTTATTATGAAAAATAGATTTTTCAAAAATAATGAAGAGTTTTTGATAAAAAGATTTTATAGTATTTGAAGCTTGTTCAGTGGTTATATAATACATGAACATGTTAAAGTAAACAAACCATGCATCTTCAAGGGGTCGCATGTCGTATCCTCATATGGCCGCATCTGTGAGGGGCCATATCTGAAAGTTGTATCCATGAGTGGCCGCTTCTTCATGACCGCATCATCGTATGACGTGTCTTAGTATAACCACTTCTCCATGTGCCGTATTGTCATAAGGTCGTGGTCGCATCTACATGGTCATATCGTCGAGTGGCAGTGCCCGTATCTGATGTATCTTCAAAGACCAAAACCGTATCATTAAGACATTATCGCCACGTTGACCGCGTAGGTTGCATTGGTCTATATTGACGTATCTGATACTTGAACCGTATCTGTATGCATTACCACATTGAATACATGAGCCACATCTTCATGGCTTGCATGACCGAGAGTCAAAGTAGTATGTTTAGTAACTCTGAATGTCGCTTCCATATTAGTAACTCTGAAAATACACTGCAACGAAAGTCTATGACTGCCAATATGAGTCGGAAAAAATGAAAAAATGAATAAAAGGGAAAAATTCCGAATGCCTTTGGTAGAAAGGATGGTATCAATTTGCCAAGAGTGAAATATAGAAACATTGGGGCAATCCCTTTCTTACTTGTGAATTATTCTTTTAATTTTTGTCACCCATACTTCACAACCGGGGCACTCCTACTCAATCGATCTGTATTCGCTCACCTTTTGGAAGATACAGTTTTCTTCATGTGAGTTACATCGCCTCAGTTTCTCACTAAATTCATTTCTCTTCATCTAACCCAACAAAATAAACCACCCCTTTGAACCCAACTTCTCATACTCCGAAACTAAAAAAACTGGGGCACTGTCGTTTGCAATCTGAGGTATTGTCATTTGGATTCTCCCCAGTGGAGTCGCCATCTGTCGTGACCTGCGTCACGACGGGGACGGCGATTCTAAAAAAAGATTAATAGATTTTCAAAATAAGGGAGTCGCCACCATAGTTTATTATGGAAAACTATGAAAAAACCGAAAACGGATAAGGTTAGCTTGCGAAAATTGGATTTAGGGTCCGGGAGTCGGTTACGTGTGGGGAAGGTGTTAGCACCCCCACAACGCCCGTTCTAAGACGGTACCTTTTAATTAAATAAATAAAATGAGTGTGATTTTCAAAATATTTATTTTCCAAAAGAGACAAAATGCAGATAAAACAAAAATATTTTTTTATTTTGGGGGACCCGACAAGGGTTTGACCTTGCTCCTACGTA
>Ga0209489_103843_pt1 | contig 28645 bp, 15 predicted proteins | sample SiratrowhiteBW_FD_187527 | JGI IMG/M metagenome (GOLD analysis project Ga0209489, IMG submission 187527) | Root nodule microbial communities of legume samples collected from California, USA - Siratro white BW (SPAdes) (version 2) | ecosystem: Host-associated > Plants > Roots > Nodule | place... | reverse complement strand
CGATTACTTGATACTTAATCGATTATATATATATAATCGTTAACCTTTTAAATATAATCAGATATTATTATATTATTATGTTTTATATTATATATTTTATATATAATAAATTTATTTATTATTTAATATATTTTATTATTATATTATATGATTATTATAATATATAAGTAATTACATATTAATTTTATTATAATTATTTTTTTAAATAAGAATAAGGTTAAATTTGTATTTAACCTACTGATTATGTGATTTTCTCTTTCAATCTTCTTATTGAAGAGGAGATAAAAAAAAATAATCATCTCTCACAAATCTATCTTTGTAAATTAATAGAACCAAACTAACATTTTTCCGCAAATCTGCGTTGTATATCTCATCCCGCAAATCGGTCGCTTGAAACAAATAGACCCTAAAGGTGGAGCAGAAAACACAGTTAATTTGGATTTAAAGTTTATTTTAATAAAAACTCAATATTACATTAATTTTGAGAAATGGAATTGGAGTTGACAATACATATATCAAGTTAAAACTTTAATTGCATTAATGTTTAATTAAGTTTATGTTTTATTTGAATGAAATCAATTTACCCAATGAGATAACCAATTGGTTGGTGAGGATAATTAAAAATAAATTGTCAAACCACTTAAATTAATCTTGTTTATTTTTCAATTATTTTTAACTATAAGAATAAATTTCTAATCTTACATTTTTATTAATTAAAAAAAATAAAATATCAATCATACCTATTACATCACTTACAAACTTTTTACTCAAATCTTAACATCTATCATTTAATCGAAATAATCTAATCCACTCTCTCAAATCCTCTAAAATCCACACAAATATACTTTCTTAAATCCACTCAAATCCACCTACCCATCCAAACGAAGCAAAAATGTTCTCTTTATAAATTTGGTAAAACATGCATCAAGCAGTGTAATAGACTTGCCTTAGAAGCATGAAATATATATTGATTGCGATCTAAGAAAAATCCATTGTAAATTTTGCCAAGTTTTGTCAAAATAGTTGATGTTGTAAACTTATGATGAAATATTAACAAATAAATTGATTCCATTGCAATATAGTTATTTTCATATGTATGTGTGTATATTTGGTTTGTGTTTATAGGATTTACTACATTAATTTAGATTTTGTTTGGATATTAAATGTTATTACAAATATTAAATATTGTTACTGTTCCTTCCTAGTACATCTTACACATTTGTTCACATTTTCAATTATTTTTAATGTAATGCATGAATTAGAATGAAGAAAATGAGATTGTAAAAACTTAAACAACTTTTTACAAAAATTTGAAACATCATTCAAATATTTTCTTTTATTTATTTTCTATACTGATAAAAAATATACTTTATATAATTAAAATCTATAATATATATGTTAGGATTTCGTGAGTTCTTCGTGATCATTGATAAGAGAAATTATTTTAGACTTTTTTAACTCTCTAAATCTTTGTAATATAATAGTAAAAACTTTTTAATTTTCCTAAATCTTGTAATCATTAAATTACGTATAGTTAATCTATGTGTATTGTATAATTTTTTTAAAGTGAAATAAAATTATAGTAGAAGAGTCTAATATTATAAAAGAAGTATTTAAAGTTAACTTACTTAAAATATTAAAAATATATAATATTTCAAAAGACGCTTTTTAATTATTTTTTTTTCCAAAAGTTTTTATAAAAAAATCAAGAATAACATGTTATTTGCACTACATTATAAATTAAGAGCACAAGTCAAAATCTTATAATTATGTATTTTATATATTAATAATATAGATGTATAAAAGTTTGTAATTTAAAAAATGTATTAAAATGTAAAAGCACTTAAAATTTGGAGGGAAAGAATGACACATGAGAGGAAATCCATTAATAAAAAGTTGAGATTTTGAAAAAATAAAAAAAAATAACATAAAAGGTCAAAATTAATTAATTTGAGAGCCATAAAAGTTAATTTTCAAATATAGAATAATACTATTAAATCATCACATAAAAATTAGGAGAAAATTACAAAATAAAAGAAAATTGGGAGAAAGTTTTCAGAATTAAATAATTAATGACACAATGACACAGGGAAAGCATAAGTAGTATCCATCTATTGGGCACATCAGAAGCACTGGTATTCCGAACACAGTACTGAGAAAGTGTACCCTAATTTGAATACGATTCAAACAATAAACAATTTTCAACTCCAATTAGCGAAGTGAGAATTGAAAGTTGAGAATTCGCAGCGAGAGAGACATGGCAGAAGACAGTGAGGGGAAGGAGAAAGGGGTGAATATAGAGTCTCAGATTGAAACCGCTATGCGCTCTCGCGTCTCTCACTTCAAGGAACAATCCGAGTAAGTAACTCTTTTCTCTTTCTTCTTCTTCCTTTTTTTTTTTTTTTTTTTTTTTTTTTTTTTTTTTTTTTTTTTTTTTTTTTTTTTTTTTTTTTTTCATGTTTCTTTCAATGCAGCTCTTTGACTTTTGAGGGTGTTCGTCGATTGCTTGAGAAAGACCTGGGATTGGAGGAGTATGCTCTGGATGTGCATAAGAGATTTATCAAGCAATGTTTGCTCAAGGTACTCCTTTTCTTCGGACTTCGAATCCCTAATTTCAACACAGTCAGAATACGTAAGTGCTAGAGCTTCATAGTTTTTCTGTTGTTCACTAGTGAAGGCACAAGGCACACGATAGCCAACCCTAAGTTCTCAACCAGTAACCTTGTCTGCATTACAATTAGGGCATAGTTTTCTTTTCAATCTTATGATTTCAGAGTCTAGTCTATTGTCGGTTCACATGTGGTAGCTGAACAAGTTGGTTGTCAATCACAATGTGAAATTCAACTCTGCCTTTACTTGGACTTTAAGAGGAATTTGTGTTCTCTTTATTTATCCAGGATCTCAATGTGGGGTGTATAAGTAGAATTGACAGTGTATGGTTTCGAATAGATTATTTACTACTAAAGCTACTATTTGCCAGCAGTGATGATAACAATTTGCTTTATAACATATTTGTGTTGCGATAGGTTTAGTTTTATGAATTTTGATGTTACGAAGAATGCTTTGATTTTGTTCGTATTTCTCTATATCAATGTGTTTTTATACCTCATTGCTGGTAGTGCTTGGAAGGGGTCGGTGATGATGATGGCCCAAGGATATCAGAGAAGGCAGGAGAAAAAGATGCAGGTACACAAGAGTCAGAAGAACCAAAAGAAAAAAGTGAATTAAAAGATGAGAAGGATCTTGGCCCTGAAGATGAGGAGAAAATGGAAGACTCTCCAGTGTTAGGTCTTCTTAAAGAACAAAAAAGGGCTAAACTTGAAACTAAGGATGATAAAGGCAATGGAAACAAAGTAGTTCCAAGTGAGGCCCTTATTATGAAAGCTGTTAAAAAAAGATCTTCATACATCAAGGCTAAAGCAGAGTATGCAGCTGATTCTTTCAAATACTTATCACTCTGTTAATTTTTTATGACAATGCATTGCATATCTCTACTTTTGTAAATTTATGCACACCAACTGTTAATTTCAGGACAATCACTATGGCTGGTCTTCGTCGGCTATTGGAGGAAGATCTTAAACTTGATAAGTTTACTCTTGATCCCTATAAGAAGTTTATAAGTCAACAGCTTGATGAGGTGAGTGAAAAATCTATGAAGTCTCATTGATGCCCATAAGAATCACAAACACACTATGTGATGCTTAGCATGTCTCTTTCAAATGTGAAGGTATTAGCATCTTCTGCATTTTCAGAACCTGCAAAGAATGCTAAGAAAATCGTAAAGAAAAAACCTGATACCAAAGTAACTAAAAAGGTAAGCAGTGAAGAGGACTCTGATACATCAGATAAGGAGACTGATGAGGACGAGAGTCAGGAAGATGAAGTTAAACCTAGGAAAAAGGTTGTTCCTAAAGGAAAGGTGCAGACTCCTATCCAATCCAAAAAACGTAAAGGAGAGGAGACAGATCTGTCCAGTAAGAAAAGGATCAAGTCTGCTAAAGCAGCCTCAGAAGAGATCAGTGATGCAGAGGATAATGGGAAAAACTCTGAAGATGATCAGTCCCCTTCATCATCCGAGAAACCTTCCAAGGTCATACTAAATTATTATTTTCTGCTGATTGCAAATATGAATGCCTGGTATAAGTTGAAAAGTTATGGCCATAGTCATAATTATTGAAAAATTACAAACTCTTTGCTGAATAACAACTCTTGTATCTTTAATCTTGTCCTTTAATGTGAATTTCCATGAAGCCGAACTCAACGTTTTTGTTATTTAATTTCTACTAGGTAAGATGTATATGAGGTTTATTTCATTGAATTATAACATTTTTTTTTCTCCTGAACTACAGAAGAAAGAGGTTTCAACTCCTGTGTATGGCAAACGTGTGGAGCACTTAAAGTCTGTTATTAAAGCATGTGGAATGGGGTAATTTTCTTCTTTGGGTTCCTTTTTGTGGTCTTAGATATTTGTTCAAGATGATAGTTTGATGTTACGTATTTCCATCACAGTGTTCCTCCATCAATTTACAAAAAGATCAAGCAAGTGCCTGAAAACAAACGGGAAGGACAACTAATCAAGGAGTTGGAGGAAATATTGTCTAGAGAAGGATTATCTTCTAATCCATCTGAAAAGGGTGAGTTCATGTATAGTAGTATTCTTTCATCCCTGGATATTAGCTGCAATATTTCATCCTGATTGAAAAAAATTTGCATTCCTTTGTCCAAGGAGCCCTTGGAGTTGTTGTTATCACTTGTGTCCAATTATCTATCATGCAACCCAAACAATTGAAACCTTTGCTTAGTTCTGATTAATTTTTAGATGTGAGAAAATAAATTACTTGTGTTGTGAGTATACTGTAGACACAATTAAGCTGTCCCATAATTTGTCCGTACTCTGAAATGAAGTAATCTATGTGACATTTTAGGCCTTGACTTCATTCACTATGTATACTGTGGAGTGAAAAATTAACATCGCAATTCAGATTGAAATCTTGACATTTCTATTGGTATATGTTGTTTTCCTAGTAATATATTGGAATTTTAGATGACATTGTTTTGTCTAGTTCAGTTTCAGACATTGGTAGATGTATAAAGGGGGTATAATTGAATAAAACTAAGGTACCATGATAGTGCCAAAAGGCTGCTCACTATGTGAATGTATGAGAGAGTGTCATTGTATACAATCTTACCCTTACATATGCAAAGAGACTATTTTTGGATTCAAACCCATTATCATTTGGCCACCAAGGCACTACTTTACGTATGCATTACTTGTCCTCCAATAGTTAATAGTATTTGTCTTGTAAAATTTTAAAGTTTGGGAGTGTTGGATCGAGTCTTATCACTAGGCCAAAATTGTTCAATAGTTACAATGCAACTCTTTCTATTTAAGAGCATAACATCACAAACATCACGATTTGATTGTGACTTGGTTCACCTGGTCTCCGTCACAGCACCATTGATTTCACCTGTAACAATCTTCCCCTTAACAATTGTCCTGCTAGGAATTAAACTTGTGACCTTGACTCTGATACCAATTGTTAGATTGAACAATTATTACTAGGCCAAAAGCTATAACTAGTGTCAGGGTACAATTTTTTCTATTTAAGAGCATAACAATCTGTGCGTCACGATTCGATTGTGACTTGGCTCACCCGGCTTTTGTCACGGGACAATGGATGCCACCTGCAACAGGGAGGTTAGTGTAATCAAGATTGAGAATAACGTCCTATAGCGCTGCTACTGTGCTGTGGAGGATTGGAGTGGCGCAGTTAAGTGTTGCAACTATTTAGATGCTTTTTGTGGCTGGATTGAAGAGAGTCACGGAACTTTCACAACACTCCTATGATTGCTGTGCTGTCTCCCTTTTGTTGCTACTGCCTTTCTGCCCCATCTCCATTCGGTGCTTCTTCCCTCTTTCTTTGTTGCTGTCAAACTGTGTTTTGCTCTCCATCTTTGTTGTTGAAACTTTTATTGTGGGAGGCTGCGCTGAGCTGCTGGACTGTTAGAACCGGGCCCTAGGGTTATATTAAAGAAAAGGTTAGAATTGGGCCAATGGGCCCAAACACTTTTAAGAGATTTTTCTCCTTTTTTTTTGGTTTGTTGGGCCCCTCTTGAGTCTAGTTTAGCCTGTCTTTTTGTTTTTTAATTAAGCTTAGCATATTATATAATAAATAAGCTAATGATATAAGTAATAAAAATATAATAAACGATTAAAGCATAGCATATAAGATACTGGACTAAATAAGTAATTAATAGTAATAAAAACTAAGTAAAACATTACATAATATCATAAATTAAACATTAATAGCACTAAAAATATAATAAACTAAACAACAATAATGAGAGAAAGTGCAATAACTATTTAAAGTATAACATACTATAAATTAAATCATAATTGTGACCAAAAAATTCAGAGTAGTGGCTATCTTGCTATGTGTTATAGTGATATCACAGTTTCTGGACTGGCTGCTACATGCTACTATATCTTGGATTTAAAAAGCCTAATATCTGAAAGCAGATGGAAGGTAATGTGATTTCACTCAACCTCAGAGGAGGTTGGGTTGGTGTAATATTCCCTGTTTATTAGGCCATAATGGTATGTCTACATTGAGCATAGATATGACAGGCTTTGATTTAATGGCTACTATTTCCACTTTTCTGATGTTTTCTCATTCACTCAGAAATCAAGGAAGTAAAAAGGAAGAAGGCAAGAGCCAAAGAACTTGAGGGTATTGATGTAAGCAATATTGTTTCAAGTTCTCGTAGAAGGTCAACAAGTAGTTATATAGCTCCTCCACCTCCAAAGCCCAAGGTTCCAGTTGAAACTAGTGGCAATGGGGCTGAAGATGGTCATAATGACGAAGACAATGATAATGAAGAGGATGAAGAAGACGAGGAAGAGGAGGATAGTGGCAGTGATGACGATGACGATGATGGAAGTCAGAGTGAAGAATTCAATGATGGTAAGTATATCTAAAATATGTCAAGGCTTTGCCCTGTTTTCAAGTTATTGGTCATGTCAGATATCATAGATTTTGGGAATCATGTGTTGTTTTGTACTTTTTGGTTGCGGTTAAGTAGTTTGCTGTTAATAATAATAACTGCTTTGTCATCGACAGGGGGTATAGTTTTTTTATAACCATAGTATTGGTATGAATTATTTATTTCGGAAAGCATGACTAATACTTGTGGTATTCCCCTCCCATTGTAGTTTATTTTGTATCCAAAGCGACATCATCCATGTAATCTAAGATCGATTCCGCAGTAGGCATAAATGATTTTAACATTTTATAGCATTGGGCAGCCCTTGTAATTTAAGTTCCATTTGAGATCTATCTGATATTTATAGTAATATTTAAAGTATCGGGATATTAGTCATCATCTCTAATCCCCCAATATTGTAATTGGTGTGAATCTGATACTCTTATGGTACTTTATTGATACCTGTCGATGAAGTACTAATACTTTTATGACACTGACAATAATTTATATTTTTTTTTATTTTGACGGCAATGTCTAAGAAATATGATTTGAATTTGGACCTGCACAATTGCAATTATATATTGAATACGTTTTAAGAAATTTTGTACAATTTTAAACGTGTATCTGTCCTGTATCCAATTATTTTCAAAATAAGCATTTCATTGTGTCGGATACACAGAATTTTATACGAGTATTATATCAGTGCATCATGGTTCATCATCATTACTGACTGAATTTCGACAAGGTCATTGTATTCTAGGACACCTGGATTGAGCATGGCCTTGATTAGTAATCCAGGCTTCTGAATATGCTGAACAAATACGGACAATGGCTGCTACTCACAGAACAGCTAAAGAATCTTTGTTTGAAGAATCACTTTTGGAAATAAGAACTCTTTTTCAAGTTTTTCCCTCAAGTTTCTAAAAGTCGAGGGTGTTGAAAGATTTTGGTTCATTCTGGCTTTTCATTTTCTAGATCCTTCTTTTAGCATCCTGTTACCCAATTTCCTCCCGTAGTTATCTTCTAAGCTATAATTTTTTCTTAATATTAATAGAGAGGAAAACAATTTTGTGAAACAATTTTACGGAGCACTTGTCAGACTGTGGTGAATTATCTTCTCTATGACAATGTTTTACTTCGACTTTTGCTTTTTCGTGAATTGGTTGTACTTAACGTTCTCTGTTTTATGCAGACGAAGAAGACAGTGATTGAGCTCGGGGAGATTACACAATAATCAAGGCGATTTTTTCACAATTAATTAGGAGGTGATGATGTATAATGTAATGTCTTGTAGTGTGTTTGCTCTTTTACCCTTTTATTTTCTGTTGTTCTAGAATATGCATGTGATAATGGCCAGTACTTGTTACTAGTTGCAGAAGTATTAATTTAGTTTCGTCCCTGGGCAGTTGATAGGAGCTTCTGCTTTGACAGTATTGGTTTTAATTTAGTATATTTTTATTTCCCCTAGGAAACGTCTACCGATAGAGTACCGTATCTCAACCGTAAGTGGCGGCATGGTCTTCTGTTGAATTGTCAAACTTAAGTTCTGTTTATCCTGCTTCTAGGTCTACACTATTCTAAACCTGAGAATTGAGTGAAATTGAGTTGTTTAAAGCATGATATTAGTTTGAAAAATACAACTTTGCCCACCCCCACTTCAACTCTTATCTTAAAATCCATTATTCCTGTTTAAGAAACATTTTTTTATTTTTAAATTATAACCTCAAATTTCAACCCAGACGGTGGATACCGATTATGTAGTTTGACTTCGTTTGATTGCATTTTTGGCTCATTGGACAATATTTCTCTTTGAATGACCTCTGGTTGGATTCTACTTTTGGTTATCATTTTCCCCAAAAAAAAAATCAGACGTAAGACTGACCAATGTGCTTCAAATATTGTTTAGGGTATGCTGGGCTTCAAGTAAAAGTTCTTAACATGATTGAAAAGGTAATGTAAATTACGTATAAAAACATTGAATATTAGATAATCCAAGGGTTTAAAATCTATTGATTGATTAATTTTATTGATATATGTGAGTTGTACAGTTAATTTCATTATAAAAAATGCGAGTTCAACGTAGGAAAGAATGTTATCTTTATTTTTTTTTGTATTTTCATACAAATTGATATGGAACTAATAACAGTGTGATGATACTAGAGAAATTTTAAATATTGTCAACTGGATTGAAGCATCATGTAATATAATAAACCTATACATTTAATAACGAATGATCCTTGGAATAGAGAAAAAAAAAAACAGTAAGGAGATGAACATTTAAAGCAAAACGGAGTATTTGATCGTATCGAATGATTTCTATTGATACAAGTGCACTTGCAAGCCATTTTAACGTAGTAACAAAAAAGTTGGTTTTGGCTGTATGGGTCAAGTTTATATCACGCAAGAATGTGAAGCTTGATTCTGGGGAATGACACGAGGATCTTTTTGGTTCAAAGACAACAGTCATAATTTTAATATTTTTAAGTGGTTATTAATACTTTTTTAAATGTTCTTAAAAGTTTATTAAAATTTTTAAATGTAAGTGTGTGTAAAACTTCTGCACAATTAGACTATAGTACATTCTTCTCTGAAAATTACATTTTTATCATTAAAAGAACTAATCCATCGGAACAAAGAGTACTACAACGATTTTTTTTTGTTTTTTTTAATTAATCTATCGAAACATCCAACTATTTAACTCGTGAAGATAAATTGTTAACTAATGGGTTGTTTATTTAAGATATATAACTAGACCGTGACTCTTTAAAATATTCTTTTATAGCGTTTATAAAAAAAGTTGTCGGTTCAAACGAAATTGGATTTGGTTTCTTTAAAGAAAACCTCGAATTTTAATATTTTAGATGGAAAAAGAGGTGGCTAGAAAAATTCACTAAAAATGACTATTGTTTATACATATTAGTTATTAATAAAATTGGTGGGTAATTCATACCAATAATATGGTTATAAAAGAACATATAGTGATTAACATGGTTATCCAAAAAGTTGTAGCAAATGACTCATTGTCTACACCAAATTCTAGAAATACCATCTAAGTTGCATCTCGTACTTTTCTATTTTTCCTTTTGAAACGCGAGACGCCACTTAAGTTGATATCTTCTAATAATACAAAATCTGGGTAAGGACTAAAAGTATTTATCGGTTCAAATCGACTCAAGAATACAAACGAACCAATTTAACTGGCTTGGATTTTAGTCTAATTAATTCGTTATAAAATAAGTTATTTACAAATAAAATGAATTCAAACCAAACTTATGCTATGAATTTTTCGGTTATTGATTATTATGCTTGAAACTCTATGTTATAATCTTTTACAATTATCTATATTTTTTTCTGTAATTTTTAATACTATTTTTCTCATTTACGCGAGTCTTAGCCTAATCCCTTCATATTTGTATCCTTTTTCTTGTATAACATATTATTTTGATAAATCAATCAAAACAATTGAGTTGGAATGCCTTCGTTCATGTTTAACATATCGTAACTCTTATTAAAAAAATAAAACAATAAGGTTGATGTAAGAAAAATTACAATAAAACATATTGTTTGCACCTTTTAATAACAGAATTATATGTACATTTTAGATATTTATTTTTCAAAACAAATACATACTAGAAAACCTAATTGATTTAAAGTGAATCAACCTATTTTTAGTCAGGTTGTTTTAGTTTATACCAAAAAATTTAATCAGTTAAAATTGATAAAGTTTAATTAATTAAAATTTTATTTTATTCCTAATCTGCTCCAAACTAAGTTGTAAATATACATCTTAGAAAACGAAATATCACCTAAGTTAATACCTCCTAATACGAGAAAAATTTGAACAGGGAGACCCTACTTAAGTGGAAATTTATTTATTAGAAAAAAAATCTTACGTAACCAAATCACCAATTTTCATAAATATATTTTTCTATTTTATTTGAAAAGATATTTTTAATTATTAATTTGACGAGAAATGCTACTTTATTTTATATTCAATTACCAACACCACGTGTAATTAATGATTAACGAGTGATCAACAGTTAAATGATCTACACTTTCTTAATTTTAAAATTGGAAAACTAAAAAGGAGTAATTAAAAGAACAAAAATTACATATTGAACATTGTAACAGAATAAAAAGGCATTTTTTTTCAAGATATAATTTGGTCTCATGTATGACTGGCTTTGCACATAGCGTGAATATTAAATGCAAGTGTTTGCTTCCTTTCAAATCGATCTAACTACTTTTTAAAAGTCATTGTTTCTTTTAAATGACACTTTAAAAGCGGCTTTATGAAAAATTTAAACTATTTACGTTTTTTTTTTCGAAATGCAGGTGCATGTATTAATATAAATGCAGTATCGAACTTTTGCTTGGTTAACGTGATATATATACATTTTTTAGTAACTTCATGGCTAGCTTTGGAACCAATAAGGTTAAATGCAAAAATGTATTGGAATATCGAACAATTATATACTATGTTGCGTATGTAATTAATATTTTCTTCCCGTACAATCAATCATACACATAATTTGTAAAGGGTATTAGCTTAAAGAGTAGATGTTGATATTCATCTAAATGTGGCTATGCCACTGAAAAAAGGCACATCTTTTTTTGGTGCACTAAATTAAAGCTTCTGCATTATGTAACAAAATAATAATAAAGTAGGAAAAAGAAAAAAATAAATTGATATAAGAGCTTTTCCATGCAATTATAAAATTAATTAAACTTACAAATGTGTGATGTGATTTTAACTTTTGCGAATTGTTCTCCTAACCTCTACATAAAATACGTGCCACAGAACACAACCTTTATGACAAATAACGTAGCACACAAAAACACGCTCAATAATGTTATGTTTCGTTTCGGACATTACCATCAGATTGCTCATGCAAAAAAGTGGTGTTCGTGACTAGGTATTTTGATGTTGGAATTTTTTGAACTTTGTTGGTGCTAAAAAATTATAAAGCCATTGTTATCTCTGGAAAAGTACTCTGGTCTTTATTTCGGTCAAAAAGGTGAGTTTTCTTTAGCAAGAAAATAAGAGGTAGCGTCAAATTTCTTTCTGTCTGGGGCATGCACACTTTAATGTTGTACAATAATAAATGTATCATCTTATAACCATCGTAGCTATAGTGTCTCCTCAAAACTCCAAAGAACATAATAAAATCGCCATCGATGCATCATCTTAATTTATCAAGCATTTGTGTTTATGTGTATCCAATTCTACTTTAGTATTAAAGCATAGCACATCATTCATCAGCATTATGCATTAGTACTGATCTATCACGTTGAGTTGGAATTCATAAACTCACAGAACTTCAAAAGTTCAAGAAACTAACATGTTTTTATCATTCAATAATTCTTCAAAAGTTGAATTCAAATGATTAGTTAACTAATAGCCAACGTGATTATAGTTCTAATTAAATACCGTAACATAGCCGTAACCAGATTATGTTGTCCCTTTCTTACTAACTGACTCTACTTATGTTATGTCCGAAGTCTAAACTAAATTAAGAAAAGGAAAACCCACATAAGAAATCACTCATATGTTTGTAATCGAAGATGTTTTTGAATTTGAAAGTTAAAGGGTGGAAGCAACTATGGTTTGTGATAGAGAAGTTGGCAGATTTGATAAGCTATGATGAAGGGTTGGTTGGACCTACAAGGCACTAAGACAATGAGTTGGAGATGATTCGCTACCACTTGTCATAGGAGGAATGCCCCAACAAGAAAGGTAGGGTTGCGTTGAGGTGTGTGAACAAGCTAACTTGGATGGCAAATTCAAGTGTATCTCAATCTCATGTTCTAGCTATAGCCGAGGACATTCCAGCACAAAAGTGGTACCACCAATGAAATTGATGGAAGTGAGAATGGAAAACCCGAATCATCCACCCATTTGGGGTGCAAATATTCAACTCAGAATCTAAATAATTCTTCTGCCAAAATCTACCCTATCGCTGGTGCACAAGATTCTCATGATTAATTTAGTGATATTACTTATATATATATATATATATGTATATATATAGATATAGATATATATATCAGACCATATGTAAACAGTGGTAGTAATAGATTATCCTCCATTTTGTTTTTTGAATGCTGGTTTAATAGATTTGAGATTGTGAGATAATGATGCATGCATGTCCTATCCCCAACTTCTAGGTGTATGAATGAAGTTTGCCTTAATTTGCCTACTTCCAATGGAACAAAACAATTTGGGGGATGACAGGGAAACAACAAAGAGAGAGAGAGTGGAAAAATGTTATGTTGGTGGTAGGAGGAACTTAGCAGGGAAAGTGGAGATGACGTAGGGCTAAATAATACTAAGGTTATGACCTACAACCCATGGACATTGGAAAAGTAACCCTTCAAGTGGATACCAGTACAATTCAACTTGTCAGAAACGAAAGCTAGTTTCCTAATTCAATGGACCCTCTAGGTTATTGGAAATTATTGGAAGAAAAGTTACTCACTATGAGAAACAAGATAATTTTATTTTATTCACTTCACTTGTGAATATACTGTTCAAATGGCTGCTTCTGATTAACATTTTCATCACTTTATTCAATGCATTCATTCATGTGAAAGAAAGAGTATGCACTGTCCAAAATTCTTTATGATCATCTTTCTTTATCCACCAATTTACACTGTAATAAATAACCACACTAAGGTCCAAACTCATATATGTTATTTGTCTTCATGCGATATGTAATTTATTCCGTTTAATCTTTTTGATAGTGCTAAATTTTATTTTTTATTTCTTCAGTGGTATCTGCTTTGCTTCATGTGAAGTGTAGAACATTAGATCCCTCACGTGTTGCTTAATTAGGAGGGGAATCTTTGGGACAGAATTAAGTTGGAAAGAATCTGAATTGATTCTCTACACTGTACATGTATTATTGTTTGAATCTATAATGGAATTGCTGACACGAAAACCACACTGTCCAATCCTAGAATATTTTGTACCAAAAATTCCTCCAACATTTGGCATATGAATACACATGATGATTTCATGCACAGCCGACGCCATATCCAATTAATAATTAATCTTATGCAATAATTTGGTTGCTTTTACAAATACAGTGTCTTCAGAAGTTAAAATTTTTAGTCTAACATTTAATGAGATGGAATTTCTGATTTTTATGAGAAATGAGTTTAGTTTCGATAAAATCTAGTAAAAATTTATCTGTAAAGGAAAATTAAGTTAATAAATAAATAGAAATAATGAGTAATAATCCTAACTATTGAAAGATTGGGTTAAAGTTAATTTTTTTATTATGTATATTTTTGAAAACCTTATATCATATTTAGGATTATGATACTATTGTGAATGAATAAAATATGAGCAATATAATAAAAGATAATTGATTTATTAAGTGTTATATTTGAGTAGTTGTTAACTTATATATTTATAATAATTTATTTATAAGATATTCAAATTATATTTTAAGTATATTGTGATATATGAGCTTTGTTTAAATTGATATTTTGATTAAGGATAAAGTTATTTTAAAAAAGTTTTAAATGACTAGAATATTAACACAATACTTAGATTTTAAATATAACTTAAATATGATGATAGTTGTTTTTTCTTTATCAGTAATAAAAAAAATTAATTAGAAATACTTTATGATACTTCAATTTTATTATAAAATAAATTGTAATAGTTTATAATGTATAGTAAAACTTAATTAGTTCTTAACCATTTTTCATTAGAGTAAAACATAATACCTCCTTAATGTGACAAATCAAATAAACATGATAGTAATTTATTAATGATGTTGAAGTGGTTGATGATAACATTTTTGTTTGGGAAAATATAGTAATGACTACTATGTCATACTATAGTCACTAATCTCTTGGGTCACAATATTAATGCTTTTAATGAGATGTTAATTTAACAATTTCAAAAGAATAAGACTCTTTGATTTGTTTGCATAAGAATAAGACTCTTTGATTTGTTTGTTGAGGACAATTTTAAAAGGTCATAATATCTTTTGAGTCAAAAGATGCAACCTTTAGGGTTTTAAGTGTGTTCCTTAATTAGAAATATCTTCATCATTAAGTATATCTACATAACTTATATTTTTCCATTCTTTTATTAATCAATCTTACACTTACCTTTGCTTTGAAGACTATTTTTGCTCTAAAAGATTTTTATTCATTATTTTTTGTTCATATATGTTTGTGTTTTTGGAAAACATTTTAGATTTGATGTTTTCTTCTATTTTGTATTGAATCATGCTTGGAACATTTCAGAAGGTTAAATAACTCTCCTCATGATGGTCAGTTCTTGATTCATAATGAAATATATTTGACATCGGTAAAGAGATTTATAATGATTATTTTTCTCATGAAAGTGATATTTCTTCAAAGAAAATAATGTTTTTACTGTTATTTTTGTTGGGATAGTCATTGTAAATATTATTCCTCATACCCAAGGCTTAACAAAAATGAAATCTTTTTTTATTCATGTACAATATAGAGGAGGTTTCTTATAAAAGAAACATTTCCTTGTAAATATAGAAAACTATCTAACTAAAGAAAAACCAAGAAACAAGTAGGACTAAGTACCAATAGGAAAAACGTAAAGATAAATTTTTTACTATAACCAATTTTAAATACATGTGGGCATTCAATGAAGTAGGCCATTATGCTTAGAAATTTCTAACCCCATTTGGTTGTTCAAACATTTTTCAAGATTTTTGTATTTATGAGGCCTCTAAGGTCGATTTGGTTGTTTTGTGAGAAAAGTTCTTGATTAGTGATAGATATATAGAAAATCATCGTTAATGATGATTGATTTAATTTTTTATTTGACTATTTGTTTTCAAGAATTTTGATATTTTTATACTGAATAATTGAGTGAGGAGAGTTGTTCCAATATGTTAAAAAAATTTAGATCACTTAGGAGTCATAATGAAGGATAAAGTACAAGTTTCAAAGTGAACAATTCAAATATATTTATTTATCATAACGATATTATTTAAATGAACTTGTCAAAAGAATAAATAAAATTTATATCTACAAATATTTGTATGATAATTAGAAAAATAAAATATGAATTCTTATACTAAATTTAGATACAATGACCAAATATAAAATAAAATTGAATATAAAATAAAATATTAAACTACAAGAATTTGAAAGATAAGATGACCAAATATAAAAGAGAATTACATTTAAATGAGAAGAGTAAAGTGTTCAGACTTTCTAGCATGCAAACATTGTAGTTCTCATCAACTAAATAGTTATGATCAACCCACAAAATTATTCTTACATTAATAGTCAAAATGAAATAACTTAAAATCGTTGACTCCACTGTGAATTCATTGAATTAGAGCAATTAAGTTTCTTGCTTTAAGAAAGTTTTAATTATGTTACCCTATTCATATAGGCATACAAAGTATTGGGAGTTCTCTTCACATCAATATTCAATCAAATTCTTCAATTATAATTGAATTAAAAAAATAATGTAATTAAATTATTAAATAAAAATAAGCAATAAAATTTTCTGTAAAAATGTTTGTATGTGTAAAAGTAGGATTTCAAAAGCAGTGGTGTTTTTCATAATGGGTTTTAGATAAAGGTGCGTAAGTTATCTAAAAATAAACAATTTAAGCTCTCACAAAAGTTTATTGATCCGGGTTTGACTTGAGTTACCCCAAAATTGATGCCATTTCTTGTTATGTACTAGTAGAATTAAGTTTCCCAATTTTGGATAGCTGAAGTCCATACAACAAACTTCATTTTTTCTAGTTTGATCTCCATAAAAGCTCTTAATTCTCTATCAATTGATTCTTCAACTAATACCTTCAAAACTAGCGATAAATAACAAAGATTAAGGGCAAGAAATTAACTTTAAACTTAAAGAATAATTTATTAAAGACCAAAATAAAAATGAACATAATTAAAGTGAAAAACATAAAAAATGTAAATAATTGTATCGAAAGTAGTATAAAAGAAATATGGATATTACTCGTAATAGTATATAAAGAACAAGATTATGCTAGTTTAATGATGAACTACCTAATTAGTTATTTCAAAGTGAATATTGAATAGTTTATATTAGCCTACTTACGTATACAATTAGCGTTAAAAAGAACTAATGTATTTTTGGACGAATTTTCTTATACAATTTTTCAAAGGAGGAAAATATGTTAAAGAATAATAATTTTTCCATAAATTAAAATGTTAAAAATAAAGGTTTAAAAATTATACAAGAAATTTTTTACAAATTAATTTCTATATAAACTAATTTCAAGTTTTTTCATATTTTTAAGAAAATATTCAAAGAAGTTCATCCCAACCAAAAAAATCGCAAGTCAATAAAAAGAAAATTAAAATTTAATTTTTAGACAATGTCAAATTTATAATAGATACTTCTAAATCTTTCTAGAAAATTTGCGTACTAATCTTTCTCGCTTTTTAGTGTCCAAGCCGCAAGGTTGAAAACATTCGTGCAAACCTGATTAACTTCTTCTCAATACTAGGCAAATGTAGTGGTACTAATTTTTTATTTTTTTTTATATTCGTTTCATTTGAGACATTAGCCATGTATTGATTAACATATATGTATTCAGCCTTTAATGTTATTAAGACATTAAATATACTTATTTAATTACTTTATTATACGTTTTTATAAAGATTTATATTTTTCTTTAAAAAAGATTTGAACCGAAAGAAAATATTAGAAAAATAAAAAAACGCGCGGAAGTGAAATGTTCGTTTCACATACTAGTTTAAACAATTGTCTTAAAGAATCTCTTGGCATAATTTATCTTTTTCATATATAATAATTAATTTGCTTCTGACAAATCTTTACGCTGTTTGGATTTGTTATATTGACAAATCTCCGAGAACACTTTGCACCTAAGAAATTCTACCAACGTTTGGTATACAAATATACTCCGAATGACCTCATGCTCGCATATATAGGATCAAATCATTCAGTATCTAATTAATTTTCTTTTTCCAACTTGTTAGAAAAGTTCCGAGAAACATAGCCACAAAATGGGAAAAGATAGATCCAAATTCTTGTTAGGTATTGCTACATTCTTTGTTTTGTTCATTTACATCTTCCTTTACTTTTACCCATATGCTCTTTCAGTTACAGTATTTGTTTCGAATTACTAATTAATTTGAGTTAATTTCAAATTACTAATTTAATGAGAGATGTACTACAAGGAGAAAAAACAGAGACAAGAACAGTAATTATTTCATTATTGGATTCACATTATACTTTCCGAAACACGGAATAAAGTTAAAGGGAAAGAAGAAAGAAGAAAGACAGAATGAAAATGAAGGCAGTGAGGAAGGTAAAGATTTTCACAATGCACAAAAAATCTTTCTTGACCTCAATCTACCAGAAAATTTATAATGCTAGTCCTATGAAAGGACCTTCACGATGATGTTGTTGGTGGGACACCTTTCTTCAACACCTCACCAGGAACACTGATCTCAAGCCCATAAAAATTGTCCGACGCTGATTTTGTACTATCCTTCATCGGCAATTCTTGACTTCCTTCTTTCCCTGTTTCTGTCGTGTTCGTACGGTCTTTGCTTTTGCCCCACACCACAGTGTAAAGTCCGCACACGATCAGAATAGCTCCAAATATACTGAGAACCAGAAACAAGTTTAATTAGCACATTAATAATGAAATATTTGATGCTAATTAATGTTTTTATGAGATAACACAAACCTTCCAAGATGAACTTGCTCGGCTAAAACAAGGGAACCCAATGCAGCGGTGATGATCATACATAGAGGGCTGAAAGATGTCACAAACACTGGTCCACGTTCTCTGGTTACAACCCCTTGTACATAGTATGCCATTCCAGAACAAATCACCCCCTGGTTATTATTTATCACAAATTTGTTAGTTGAATCATTAACTCAAATCATTGGCTTTAGCCTTAATTAATTACTAAGGAAATTAAGGTACTCACTGAATACACACAAGCAAGAAGCCTTGAATCCCAGCCTATCACCCATACACTATAGTCTCGTTCAAATATAAGGGATGCGATTGAACCCTCAATGATTCCCATTACGCAAATCCATGCAGTGAGTGAAAGTTCTGCTGGGTACTTCTTCAAAGTGAATGACTAAATCCACAAAAGGGTAACACAAAGTCAGATTATTTCTTAATTACACTTTAATAATTTCTTTTTTACTTGATTACTTGGTAAAAAAGAGAATATATATGTTTATAACGATTTGTAATTAATGTGACATGTGCTTACTTGCAAAATGAAGAAACCAGCCCAACTGGCACAACTTGATATGAGCATGACTGTGCCAACCACCCAGTGTTGATCAGAGGGTTCAGTGGTACTGCTGCTAGAGTTGCTGTGGTGGCTGATGGCCCCTCCACCCTTTATGATTTGAAAGGCAGGGCCTTTGTACAGAGTCATAACCATAGCTCCTGAAACTGTTATGACCGTTCCAATGACCTTGGCTAGGCTGTGAAATTTTCTCAAGTTCACCTTCTCCAGCCTGGTTGGCACAATAATTTTCATCTCGTTAATTAGATTCACTAGAATAAATCTTCTACAGTGAATAACAAAGAAAAGAATGGAAGAATCTTATTTGATATCCATGTGTCTTGACAAAAGAAAATACTGTTGTTTAATCCAAGTTGCATAAACGACAGCGTTGGACCACATGGAATCTCATCAATCAAGTTTTTAATTAATATTTTAAGAATGGAGGTTGCAAAGAGTGTGTATGGCACATAATAGTTTGTGACATCATTTGTCATGCATGCAGAGTGGCTTCCACAATGTTGGATCCTATTATTCTGTGGAATGCAACTATAGCCTTTTCCCTTTGCGTAAGAACATACACTTGCATTAATTATAAGGGTGAACAGTGATGAAGCTTTTACCCGAAAACGAGAGCCATTATGAAAGTAATGGCCGGGAGGACATTAACTGTGGCGGATGCAAACGTTGTTGAAGTCATTTTCATCCCCATGTTGTACAAGTTTTGATCTAGCACTGGCCTGTTTCATTTCATCAAATCAAATTATAAACAAAATCTTATATTGGGCTGAACGTGTATATATATTCTGTGAAAAACGAATATAGATCATGAAATATTTTGTGTAGTTCATGAGGAAATAGCAGATAAAGAAAATAAAATAATTTATTAATATGTATAGACAAGCAAAAATATTTAGTGATAATTTGATTTAATTAACATAAACTTTCTTTATCCTATCCCCTCCAAATTATATGAACTCTCTTCTCGTTTTAATGTTTTCCCTATCAAATACTATATTACTGTTGAATTTCGAAAAAAAGAAAAACAATATCTTTAGGTCTCACTTTGACATGTGTGCATCGCATTAATTTTTGAAACAAATACCTATTTTCTAAGTCTTACGCACTCAATTTGTATTTATTTGTTGTTCATATCCTATGAATTCGACCTCTAGTACGGACCATGTTACCATCAACACACACATGCCTTTGATATTATTTCCGTAGCCAGGTTTAATTAAAATAATAAAAGGAATTAAAATTATTGGGATGTAAGAAAGTAATGAAATTATGATTGGAAACATTGCCTTTTGTTAATGATTATCTCTGGTGTATCACTTTCCTCGCTATGTGTCCGCTAGAAAAGGTGGAGCATTATGAAGGTCACTATCAGGTCATAATCTCATTTTATATTAGTTTTAGGTTATACATTAATATCTATATCTATACATCCATATATATATATATATATATATATATATATATATATATATATTATTTCTCTAACGATTTCGTTTTCATGAAAATGTTTTCGTAGTAGCAAATTTAATAGACCTGATATGTTAAAATTATTATTTATGCAGAATATATGTATGTGTTTGTTAGTTATATATACAGGTATCTTGTTAATGTATTCGTTCATTTGATTTTAAACTTGAGGGTTTATTTGTAAGAGTCATTGACATGTATTATTTGTTTCTGTTCTTAATCTTTTATTTATGGTTGCCACATAAATAAGAAAACAGTGCAAGAGTGAAGCAAGTGTAAGCATGAATATTATAAAAAAAATTAAGAAATCAAATCCAAGGTGAATATTTTATTGTTTGAGTACTTATTCGTAGGAATCGTGTAATTTTCGTCACAATTAACAAAAAGGAATATAAGTTTATGCTACTTCAACGAAATGAATACACAAGAAAAGGTTATATTATATGTTTAGCCAGTTATTATGCATGCATGCATGCATGTGAGATTAAAAATGTTATGACGAATGATCCAATCCATGAAGAGACTGAGAATAAACGAGTTAAACGTATATGGTTTGATCAAGAGGCTTACTCAAGGAAACCAAGTGCCACTATCCTTAGGAAGATGGGAAGAGTCATCTTTGGTCTTATTTTTCTGCAAAGATTGTGAACCAAAACAAAACCTTAGGATTAAGCTGATGCGGGGAAGAAAGTAGTACAAAGGTGTTGGGAATTAAGAACAACAAAAGCTGGTAGTAATTAGTGGACACACACACATGTAGACTCTGAAAGATGAAAAGAGAAAGAAAGATACCTTTCAAGGACAAGTGCAAAAGGGACCATGATAATAGCAGCAACTACATGACGGTATACTGAGAGTATCCAATGACTCATGCCATGCTTGAAAGAAACCATAGTGATGATATACATGCCTGAGTAGCCAAACTGAAGGGACAATATAGCAAGGTAAGGCTTCAACTTGCGAAGCCCTTGGCTTAACTTACCACCACCATTTTGGTCCTCCATCTTCTTTGTATGCACCAAGGTGACACACAAAACACACACAAACTCTCTCTAACAAGTTATGTGTTGTGATATTGAGTTTGTGGGTGACCCTCAAAACGAGAAACGCCCTTTTTATAAGCCAAAAAAGCAAAATAATTTAAAAAGAAGACCCCGTTTCACACAACACCTTAGTTGTCCAAGGCACTAATTCTCCCACTTCAATTTTCACCCCCAATGATTCCCCCTCACCCATTTCCCAATACAAACAGATATTCCTAACAATTACTTGAAGGGGCAGAAAAGGTGAAGCAGATATAATCTGTCTCTGGAGAAATCATTTTTATTGTCCTCTTATTACAATTTCTGTTTCTTTAATATATAAATTTTCTGTTTGTTTAATTTATGGGAAGTGGGAGGTGTTTGATTCATTGACCAACAAATGGAATTTAGGTTTAGTGCTTGGTAATGACGCCAGCAAATATGTTCCTATGTGGTGTTAAGTAAGAGTGGGTGTTGTATATGTGGACACCATTTACAAAAGAGGATCAGTAAAAAATCATTCGTTAATTAGACATCTTTTACCTACGTTAAATATATAATATTGCATATTTTAGTATTTATCAAAATTTAATAATAACAATTAATCTTAAGCCACTTGTTTCTATATGCACACATGTTTGTTAATGATTGTAATGTAATCAAATTTGAATTTAACATATATAGAATCTCATGCTCAAATCTTGTTGGAGTGGGATTAAAATATATTGTAGCATGGATATTAACTCAAACAAAATTATTAAATACCCATTACATAGCTGAATAAAATTCTCCATTTGCGTTATACCCACACACCATCTTGTAATTCGAATATGTATCTTTGTCCCGTGATTAAAATACGACGACTTAAAAAGTAAGTCTTTCAAATAATAATACAAAATTCAAGTGAATCTAGGCGGTAGAAAGATTTTAGGTTAGTTTGTGGTAGTGGGAAACTAGGATGATGGAATGAAAATATTTGTTGGAAAGTTGGCATAAAGAATAAAATTCAGTTATGGAAATACGAAAGAATTTTTGTCAATCAAACCATAAGGAAGTAAGGGTAGTTGGAGAGTGAATTGGTAATAAGTGAGAGTGGGTGCTCACTTGGAGAAGAAGTTGGTTTGAATAGGAAAATCAATAGTTGAAGAGTTCTTGCAACTGATTCAAGATAATGTGCTAAGATGAGATATGAAGGACAAATGAATATAGAAAGAAGAAGATAATGCTAAGTATACAATCAAATCAGTTTATAATAGGATTAAGAACAACATAAAAAGGGATCATGAAGCTATGTTTGATGCATTTTGAAAAGTACGAGCCTTACTCACATCCAAGATGTGTGTTTGAAAAGTATTACTTAGCAACACGAGACAATTTGTTGAAAAAAAGACTAGAACTTTAAGATAGTATGTGTGGTTTGTAGAGCTACTGTAAAATTAGTTAGTCACTTATTTTTTTACATGCGGGTTACAAGTTTAATTTGAAAAATTATAGATAGGTGGATTGGAGTGCATCAATGCACCACTTTCTAGTAAAAAACTATTTCCTAGGTTTTCAACCAATAGGGTGCTGTATGAAATGTAATTTTGTTTCAAAATGTGTGAATGACACATATATGAACAATATGAACTAATAAAAATAATGTTTTGTCTTGAAACTGAAGGTTTGATGTAGAAAAGATATTCACATAATTAGGAAATGCAGGAAAACCACCTTCAATTATTTTGTTTGGTATCTATCTTAATAGAATAATGAATAATTCATGATTCTTCACACGAGTAAAATAATAAAATTATTCATAGTTCTTTTATATCAAAAGAAGATTGTATAAAACTAAAAAGTTTTAGAGAAGAGGAGAGTTTATCAAACCATTACTAGCTTGCTTCAATTCGCATAAACTTCATCAACCTACAAACTGATTCAATTTTGATAGTTTTAATTCCAGGAGGTGGAACCATGTAAACTTCTTCATTAACTCACCATATATCAAGTTGCTTTAAAAACCAGTTTTGAGTGACTTTTAAAGCTAAGAGTAATCTTAAGGTGGTAAGTTTGACAACAAGTGAACAAATATCCAATTAATCACAATACCTTCAAGTTGAGTATATCCTTTTACAACAAACTTAAGTTTGTACATTTCATTTCGTCATTTGTATTGTACTTAATCTTATAAACCTATATACAACCGGTGGTTTCTTTTCATAAGAAAACTCAACAATGCATCTAAGTTTTATTTTATTCTAAAGCTTATATCCCTCTTTTCAAGATTTCTCATCATTTTTGAGACTCAACAACCTCTTCATAAGTTTGAGGTTCTTAATTAAAAGACAAAGTTAAAGTAAAGTTAAGTTGTTTTGTAAATAGTTTGTCATAAGCAAAAGAAGTTGTTATGGAATAACCAATTTTGTCATATTTTTTTTTCAAATTCTGAGCATTAATGCAATTCATTAATTGACAGTGATAATCTTTCAAAAAATTGGGTATTCTTCTATTCCTAGTAAATTTTCTTATATTTTCTCTGCTCTTTTCTAGTTTATTATTCTGATTTTCATTTTGATTATGAGTATACTCATCTCTAATTTTTTTTTTCTGATTTTCATAGTTTATTATTCTGATTTTCATTTTAATTATGAATATATTCGTCTCTAATTTTTTTTTTCTGATTTTCATTTTTCATTATGAATAATCATCTCTAATTTTTTTTCATTGTCACTAATAGGTTCACAAAATAATTAAAATAATTATAATATGTTGATTATTCTCTATAATGGTATCACAACTTTTAATGTAAGAAAACTAATGTTCGTGAAAATTTATATATTTTAAAAAAATCTTTATTTCAAATATCAAGAACAACGTAATCTTTTATGTCCATCTTATACTAAAAAGACACACATTTTCTAGTTTTCGAATCCAATTTTAGATCTAACTCCGTGGATGTTAGAAATAAAACGTAATAATTCAAAAACTTTTTAAGCTATATAAATAATTATGAAGTTGTTTATAAACTAATTCATAAAGTTTTTTTTTCCTAAAATATTAAATGGAAGTCTATTTATCAAAGATACAAAATAAGAGGAATGTTTGATGGAAACATCATACTAGTAGGTTTACTTTTGAGTAATTATTGAATTAAATAGATGACATTTCTGTAAATTAAAAAAAATCAAATATCTAGATCAATTGATATAGTATCATAGTATGTTGGTTATTAGAAAAACTGATACAATATGGGGTGTCGAGGCGTATATGTTAGTTAGCAGAGATGAAAAGTCTTTTCCTTTATTAGATTACCTGCATCATATGCATATGCCTTATACATATATAAAAAATTACACTTAATTTTTTTTAATATATATTAATAATTCATTATTACTGGTATTAAATATTATATTAATACTTAAATAATATCAATAAAATATAAAATATATTAATAATGTGTATATTATATTCATATTTAAATAATATCAATAATATTTATATAAATATTGGTTTATATCAATATATTTCAATATCTAAAATATCATATTATAGTAACAAAAATGTGAACAATATTAATTTATAAATTTGTTTTATAAGTATTAATTATATTCATATTTAATAATAATATAGTATTAATAACAGTTTACATAGTAATATATTTTAAGTAATGTATATATATATAATAATAATAATAATGATAATAATAATAATAATAATATATAAATTCTCTTCGTTTATATATTTTTTAAATACATATATAATTTTTTATATATTAATACAATTAATCAATTATATATATATATATATATATATTAAAATTTCACAAATATTTTTTTAAACAGAAACATTCATAGTATTTTTCAAATATGTAAATTTGTATATAATTAAAATTTATTGATGGAACAAAATTGGTGCATAAATGTTGTATGTAATGGTCCAATTAATTATCGGTGGATGTACTCCTTAGGTAACATAAAATATATTTGTGAATTATAATTCATAAGATATGGTTTTCAAAACAGTTGCGATTTACATCAATCAAAAATAATTGGATCGAGTTTCCGATAACTATTATCTGACTTAAACGCCACTTAAAGGATCAGACGAAAATGTCACTTGTCCCTTCTCTTTTTAGATGGCATGCAACTTATATTTTAAGTGCATTTGTAACCAAACTTGAAAGGAAATTCAATTTGATTTTTTTTTGTCAGAAACGGAAAGTTGTCTTAATTTTCAAACTCTCTTCTTTCTAAAAGTTTTCTTTATATCTTTAAATTGAAAAACTTTGTTTAAAGTTCAAAAGTCTTAATCAAGTTGAAGATCAAGTTTTACGTTTGATATAAATGAGTAAGAAAAATGATATATAAATTAAAATTTGTCTTTAACGTTTTTTTTTTAAATTATCTTTAGATCTATTATATAGATTTATGGGTTGAAAATGATACATTAATTTAGATTAGCGTGGAAAACGAAATGAGTGAAAAGTGAGAAGTGAATAAGAAGTAAGGTTCTTTAGATGATCTTTGCATTGAAGAAAAGTGAGAGGAGAGCAACTAAAACTAAGTGGAAAGTGTATACTAGATTTTAGTAATACGATAGAAAAAAAGTTAAATTAAGTAAATAATATAATAAATTACAAAAATACTCTTAATTTAATTCTAATAAAAATGGACATTAATTAAAATTTAAAAATGATTAGTTGTAAAGTAATTAATTTATAAAATTAAAAAGTATTTAAATTTATTTTATTGATAACATTCCATAAAAATACATGGATTTAAAGAATAATTAAAATTTTAATATAATCTTATATTTCTGTCTAACTTTAAGATATTTAGTTACATTTCATTTTATAAGAAAAATGGAAATCACTAATATCAAATTAAGCATAGTGATTAAAGATTTCAAGATTGATTTAAATAAACAATGACATATAATACTTTCCTTTCATATTAACTAATGCATGTCCTTATGAAATACAATTGAGTAATTTACATGTAACTGTGGAATATAATTAATCAATTAATTTCTAATAACAAACATGTGTTACAATCTTTAAATTGGTGTAATGAACATTTTAATTCTGTAATTTCAACTTTAATAAAAAATTTAATTATTGTAATTAGAAATTAATTGTATTAAATAATAAAATTGCAATAGTCACAAAAGCATGTGTGCATAATTTGACTGTGCACTTATGTATATTTGAAGGTTTAAGGTTGCACATGAAAATGAAAATAATGATGTGGGGGCATATAATAGTGTATTTTCGGCATAACCTTCTCCACCATTTTCATTTATATGAATGCATGCATGTGTAATCTCACAAAATTAGGTCAATTAGAAAGCCATAAGGGTAAAATTGTTCTTATCACCAAGTTTCTCCTCTTTTCTTCACACAGCATAGCGATACTCTTATTTTTTCTGTCCCACCAATTTTGCTTAAACCTTTATATCCAAACATGAACAATACATCGTCTTTTTTTTTTTTTTTTCTTCATCTACATTATTTATGGATTCAAATAAATCATTCATCTCTTACATTAAATTGTTGAAAATTCATTAATATTAAATAATCTCAATAACTTAAAAAAACTTAATTTTCCGTGATTTCAAAACATTATATAATAATATCAATATTTTTTTATATGTGTGATATAAAAATCATTTAATTTTATCATTAACTTTTTACATATTTTTGAAATGAAGATTAAGAGCTAATCACTAACAAATAAAATGATCATGAGCATTACAAGATGTTAGGTATTCAAGTGTAAGTATATTAAGTAGTGTTGAGTATCTAAGTGTGAGTCTAAGTTTCACATTTGGGTAAAAAAGAGAAAGTTGAGCAATATATAAGAAAGAAGACCTATAAATCTACTATCTTAAGGTTTTGGGTTGAAGGTGGTGTCATTCCCTTGGACCCATTTCTCATTATTATGAGATCTCCTCGGTTATGTCCCTCAGGAGTTAAAAGGAAAATAAACAAAAGAAAAAAAAATATACACATATATCTCTAATAAAAAAAGTATGTAATGATATTTTAATATTTTTACAACAAAATATACTTTTCCTTCCTCATTTCTTAAGTAACATTTTTTTTAATTTAAATATATCCACATCAATAATTGCAAACTAACCTCACTTACTTTTATTAAATACATAGTTATGTCATTTTCATTGGAAGAGTTATTTTATGATGTTATGATTGAATTGTTGTGAGTTCCATTGTATCATATATTTTTTAATATTTATTTTATAAGTTTTACTGGAGTAAAGGTCTTGTAAGACTTAAACTCTAGTTAATATTAACGTTTTATTTGTTGAGATAAATATATGTTTTAAAATCGATTTATTTATTTATTTATTTTGAGTCATATTTAAAGTTTGGTGTGTTAAATTTATATCATATCAACCTGTTACTTTCATAAAAATGTTTTATAGAATCTTAAGTTTTAAGTTTATAAGGGTATTTATGATCCTCATAATAAGATGTCTGTAATTATTTGTGGAGGTTGTAATGTCAAAGAATGTGAGAGATTTGAAAAAAAATATAAAAAAATTGCAAAAATAATTAACAGAATAATTATATCAACAAAAACATAATCAAAATATATAAATCAAAACAACCTCTTCATTTATATATAATTACAAATCTAAAAATAAAAACTCGCGCTCATGTTTAAATAACCCAGTGTCACTTATCAGTGTGATAATAAATTATGTATTAAAATATATATGATGATAATTTTTAGTTAATTAAGAATGTAAGAAAATAATCTGACAATACAGAATCACTGAATTCGTAAAAAAAATATGTATCTTCCTGAATTTGGTTTGATTAATATGTAAAGCAAGAATGCATGTGCTGTTGTAAAAAAAAAAAAAAAAAAAAA
>Ga0209489_103842_pt1 | contig 28648 bp, 7 predicted proteins | sample SiratrowhiteBW_FD_187527 | JGI IMG/M metagenome (GOLD analysis project Ga0209489, IMG submission 187527) | Root nodule microbial communities of legume samples collected from California, USA - Siratro white BW (SPAdes) (version 2) | ecosystem: Host-associated > Plants > Roots > Nodule | place: USA... | reverse complement strand
GTCTTTTTTCAAGGGCTCATTGTTTAAATAATAACGATATATATATATATATATATATATATAGACATTAATTCAAAACGTTAAATCAACTAGTGAAAGAAAAAAATATAAGTATTATATATATATAGACGTATAGACACACATGATAGAAAAAAGTGATAAAAAAATCATGATAAATATTCATTATTTGAAAATAATAAGTATCTATATACCATAAATTTTTAATTTGTATCAGTCATGGTAACCAGGCAAGACAATATTATTTAGCACTTACTACCATATATTTATAAATTCTACAATTAGCCATATACCAATGCTTAAAATTTTAAAATTATAAAAAAGGAAAAAGTGCATTTTAATCAAAAGAACATTTATGGCGACATCCTTCCCTTAAAAATAACACTGGAAGCATTCTATTGAAACCCATGCAACCATCCAAGCACAACATTTCAAATTTTCAAATTTTAGGAGACTGTAGAATGTGATAGTAAAATTAACCATCACATAACTTCAAACTTGACAAAACTCACGTGACAGCAAGTGTGTGGAGCATATTCCTTATTCAATTACCCTTATCCACGAGAGTTCTCAGACATTAACACAAATTCTGAACAAACTTGGTGGTGGCTATGTCCGAAGTTTTATTAACAATCGAAGTTCAAGACCTTATTCAACCACAATAGCAACATAAAGGCCAGAAACTAATCATTTTATTGACAATTAAAGTAAATATTTTATCCCTTTTGTTGGGATGGAGATGATAGATCTTTCGGATAATTTTTATAACAATCAATACTTCAAAATGAGCATAAATTGAATCGGACCTCTCACCGGAGAAACTGGTTTAGTAAAATCTTGTCTAACTATTAGACGGTCTCAAACCCTCTAGTCTTTTAGTGTTTATTGGAGTCTGAATTGTGTAATAAAATCATCTAAGTGACTATCTAATTTAAAAATGAGAAACACTTTTTACATATCTTCCTTTTTAGTCTAGACATGTTTTACATGAGTTGGTTACAATGGTATTGGAATATAAATAAGATATCAGTAAGATCAAAAAGTTAACTTTTTGAATTATACTTGAGCGAAAATTTGTTGATAGGTAAAGTGTGAAATTATAATATCTAGGTTTAATATATTATCCCCTCTAACCACATTATTTTCTGTACGCAATTCTTTCTTGAATTCCTTACAAACACTTTAACAAAAAAACCTACAAAAATATTAACGTTGTCAAACACTACTAGATACATGACAACTGATGTCTAATGTGAATTTCATAAGAAAAGTGTAACTAACCACCGCGGCTTCCTTGCATTGTTCCCTTTGAAACACTGTCTGAGAAGGAGCCATTTACATAGAAGTCATCTTTTTAATTTTCTATAAACAAATGAAACCTCCAAATTAAGCTAAGAGTCCTTTTCCATGTTGTCATATGCAAAATCATTGAACAGAATCGTCAAACTAACATTGAAGTCCAAAGTAAAATCAAATGGCATAGATTGGATTTATTTCTGAATCATCAGAATTCGAAAGACGCCACGTTCCTCCTTTCTTAGACTTCTTCTCTTTCTTCCTCTCTCTTCGGGCGCGTTTGGATTTGACCACATAGTATGTCATGGTACCCAGAACACCACCCATTACGATCCCCCCTACAACTGTAACAAGTATCGCAGCCCAGCGGCTGCGCCGACCAACTACTATATAAGATGCTGTAATGTATGAAACAGAAGTGCATACAGAGGCTAACCACATCATCTTGTTGATTACCTCCACAACCCTTCTCTCAGCCTTTACCTCCCCTCTAACAAGGGTGATCTGAACCAACACCACTGCTAATGATGTAAATAGTGCCAAGGCATTAGATATGAAGAAGGCCTTAAATGGTGCAGTGTGTACCATCACTGCCATCCCATTATCGTAATCCCCACCAGGAACTGTGAAAAGTGCTGCAAATGCAACTGCCGCAAATAGCACAGCAACCACCGTTACTGAGTTGGCAGCATTGGTCACTCCTTCCCTGTGCAACTTGCGTAGCTCCTTTTCAATCCCACTCACGTTCTTGTTTGTTTTTCGAGTTTGTTCCAGCTGAAAATACACATCTTTCTTAATTTGTGTCATGCTTTTCCTTAGCTCATCCCTTGGTTGGTTCAGATCATTGGCTTTAACCGCGCCATAACGAATCAGAGACTCTTTGATCTCCAGAATTTCTTCAGATATTGGAAGCCCCTCCGCAAGGTCTAGAGCTGTCTTGTGGTCTCTTGTCAAGGTATTTACATTGGTGTCAGGAAGAAGTAACAGCTCATTCACTATCTGCATGAATGTTTGTAAGTCATTAGTTCAAACACACTTTTAATATCAGAAAGAATATCATAAGCAATTGCTAGAGAAATTATGATACCTCTACCCTCTTCTTCCTCGTGGCTACATGCAATGCAGTTTTGCCAAACCTGTCAGGGAGCATGACAATGGCTGCATCCGCTGCCAAAATGAGCTTTACCACATCACAACTAATCCCTTTGACAGCCATGTGTAGTGCAGTTTGTCCCTTTTTATCAGTCCTTCGAGCAAGTTGTGGATCCTTCTGCAGAAGTATCTTCACAACACCCACATGCCCCTGCCGTGCGGCTAAATGAAGAGCATTCTTTCCATTGGACCTAGTCATCTCCAACAGGGTAGGATCCCGAGACAACAACTCTTCAACGACATCCGCGTGTCCTCGTGTAGCTGCAGAGATTAGAGGGGTTGCATTTGACTGCGCAAACGTCTTAATCAACCCAGGGTCATGGTCCAGTAGCACCTGCACAATGGCTGCCACAATAAAATGCACAGTTGAAATGTTGCGTTCGTGCACATTACATTCCTCTCAATAATTTATTTCATCTCTCTTAAGATAAACTTCAATCCAAAATCAAATAAAGATGATGAATATATATTTCATACTCTCGTTGGTTAAAAGCCAAGGTTGCATGAACAATCAGAGCATGCATGTTCATGCATGCGTGTGTTAATATTATATAAAGTTTGTAGTATATATACGCACCAAGATGACCATTGCTAGCGGCAATGTGCAAGGTGTCAAAGCCGGAGCGGTTTTTGGAGGAAAGGGCTTCGGCGGTGGTGTGAGGGAGGAGCTCGCGGACGACGTCGAGGTGTCCCTTTTCGGCGGCGGTGAAGAGAGCGGTTTCGCCGAGGTCGTTGACCTCGTTGAAGATGGCGGACTTGAAGCGGACAACCTCGGCGTCGAACTCGACGATCCCCATCATGATGGAGTCAATCTCGGCGAGGATTTGGCGAACGGCGGCGACGTCTCCGCGCTGAGCGGCGAGGTGGAGCTCGGTGTCGTTGTGGCGGCCGGTGACCTGCTTGACATACTTCTTGCGGGGGGTGTCGAGGCGCTTGGCGGAGTTGGAGAGGAGGAGTGCCTTGTTGGATTTGGAGAGAAGGAGGGCCTTGCTGGAGGTGGAGAGGAAGAAGGTGGAGCTCGGGGTGGTGGAGGTGGTGGGAGTTGTGGGTTCGGAGAAAGGGGCATGAGGATGGTGGTGACGATGATGATCCATGATCGCCAGCACCAACGACGAAGGTGGTGGAGGAGGAGCGGGTGTGGCTACCCCATTCTACAATGCTCTCAGCGCCACAACACCGCTTCCATCGTCTTCGTTTGAGTTGCACCATTAGCGCTAACTCCCTTCCCTAATATCGTTGGTTTTTCGTTAGCTTCTTCCTTCTTTCTACACGCTAACCATCCTTTTTTTCTTCAAACTCTCTTCTTATTGTTTATTGCATTTTATTTTTTGTTAGTCTTTAACTGTTTTAATTAATTAACTTTAATCCACTTAATTATGCTTTTAGTCTTTTAAATTTAAACTAAACTTCAAAATTTTGTATTTTAAATTTTAAAAATTAAAATAAGATTCAGTTATAATTTTAAGAACTAAAAATATAATTAACTTATTCAACAATTTATGGTTTTTCAAATGGAACAATTACAAACTGATGCTTTGATTCGGTTTTGTTAGTTTTTAATGAGAACTAACTTGTTATAGTTCATTTCAATAAGTTGCAACTACAAATTGTGATTATTTAAAAAATATATATAATTAAAAAATACACAACTTTTAGAAAGTGATTGAGTAAGATGAGACGTCGACAAATATATATCTCAATTAGAATTGGATAATATCATTACAATTCTTACGATCTAAATCATGTACCCGATATCTACTCCGGATATATATTACTTGATCCTGAGTAACTCGGATCTATATATAACAAATTTGGTAAATTTGAAATATTCAAATTTATGGGATTACAAGTTGAAATCATGGAGTGCAGATAAAAAAGGGCCTAACAAATGTCCATTATTTATAAGCAAAGGAAAGGACTCCTTCTTCTTACACCTTTCTTGAGGCACCTTTAAATTTTTAATGAGGCACCTTTAAATTTTTAAAATATGTCCAAAAGTGTTTCTGAATTATTATTGTACAGATAAAATTGTCTTTAAGAACCCTAAAGTCTCATTATGATTTTTCAACTTGCCTCCATTACTCTTGTCGTCACCTTACCAACACACCTTCTATTGATTCCGTTTATTGTTTACATACTTATCAACCATTTGAGGTAAAAATGTTTTATTGAATATTTATTGGTTGATTTGAGGGTGTTATGTGGGTTTTCTATTTTCGTTGACAATGAGTTGCGGAATGGGCTGTTTCATAACTGTCATCCGAATTCGGAGAACAGTTCCAGAACAACCCGTTCCAAAACTATTTTTTCGTTGACAATGGGTTGTGGAATGAGATGTTTCAGGACTATTCTCCTGATCCGAATTGATAGTTTCGAAACAACTTATTCCACAACTGTTATGTGACGCCACTATTGCACTATTCAACCACCGCTCCATCGTCAATAACACCGCTGCCGATGAAAGTCCCTACTGCGAGAGAACACAACCACAACTATCCATCTTCACTGCACCTCGCGCACTTTTCTCTTCTATTGTTCCATTGCTTTAAGGTAATGAGAGATAAAACTGTCTTTACAAAATAGGACAGTTTAGAAACTTTTTTAAAATTTGGAGGTGCCTGAAGAAATCTTGGAGGTGCAGGAAGAAGCAGTCAAAGGAAAGTCCAAATAATCGTATAATGCACCAAGTGGCCCAAAAAGAGAAAAGTCCATACGAAGGCCCAATCTTTTCTCAATTAGCTTACCTCTCTAGTTAATTTTCGTGTCAGTCTAGGAAGGGCTGAAATAACGTTTCTTACTAAAATTTATAGATGAGAAAAAATATATAACTACAAAAATTCACTAAAATTGAATTGAATAAAATTTTTAATAAAATAATATTAATAAATTAATACTAACTATAATAATAAAAAATTAATATTTTATTGATGTTTATATTATTATTCTTTTTCATTTTTCGTTATGCCTCTCTTTCCTGCCAACGTATATTTATCCCCGAAGGATAGTGAAAAATCTTTTATGGTTTGCATTCAATTTGACAAAACACTGTATATATTTTACACACACAAAAAATGTCATTGAATCTATATAATTATCTCAATTTTTTAATCCTCGTTTTCTTATGCAAGTATGTGAAATACTTCCTTCAAATCAAGGAAGACAACAAAATTTTCCTACTTGAATCGTACTCGATTTTTCTCTGCTTTATTTTATACTAATCATGTTTAACTGTCAAGCTCGGGTCATCATCTAGAAACATCTGAGGATTAAAAACCCTTTTAACTTTTGAACAACGTTTAAGACGGTTTGAAGTTTGAATTGAGTTTCGGTGCTTAGTTGAAAAATAAGTTTGATACTACCAAAAAAAATATTAATTGGAATAGCTATTACAATAAAAGTAATCAAACTCCATTATATTAAGGAAACTGAAAATTCTATAAGCATTTTTCTATCATTGAATAAACATGAATCATGAACATGTTTCAGTAGGACCACATTCAAACAACAAAACTTCTTACTACTTCCATGGTTGGGGATTGAATATAAAAATGAGGCTAAAAACAAACATCAACGTGATGGTTGGAAAAATTTGCATCTTCAATGGCTGAAAATATGATTGGAAACGACCCGGTGTTGTATAAAATTATAAAATCACTACTTTTGAAATGATTGAAGTCATTAGTTTGAAGAGAAATGCGCTTCCCGTTTGTGTGGATAATATGCATTTATTAATCATAGATTGCAAGATTGGAAGGAAATATCTAAGTATGTGTTCAACAAGCTATGTCCACTCCTATAATTTTACACGTATAAAAGTTATTAAGAAATAATATTTTTTTTATAATTCCACCAATACAGTTTTAGTGTGAATCTGGTTATGGATATGAGTAACCCAGAAGAACTTGATTTTTTTAAGGAATCTAAAGAACTTGTTCTCACTGGAAAACAGGCAAAAAAGACAAAATGACTTATGCTTTGTTAATGTTTTATATCTTGTATTGGGGTTTGGTGGGAAGGAATAATGCCGTTTCACATTCGAAATCGTAAAAGACAAGAGCATGATTGGTGTATCATCATTTGTATAATTTCCTTATTATTAGTTCAAAAAATCTAATTTTCTGTTCTATTTTTTCTCTTTAGGACTGTATTTTGTTTACTATTATTGGTATTTTGTGACAAAATTGATGTAAAAAAATTTAAGTTGTCGTTAAATAAATAAAACACAATCATTTTGAAACAGTTGAGATTGACAAATATAATAATTATGTAAATCCTTTTTCAGAGATGTTAATACAATTACATGGACACATCATTTTATATAATTAATTTAGTAAATATTGATTGAGACAACTATACCATATTCTTCAATCTATGCTATTGGTAAAAAAAAAAATTGGGATACTAACAAAATATCATTATTAAGTTATTCATGTAAATGTAAATAATAGGCTATAACAATCATGAAAATTGAGATCTTCATATACCATTAGACTCATTGGATTAATCAAGTATAAAAAAAAATACTTTTATTTACCATAAATGCATATATTTTCATAACGTCAGTTCTTTATCAAAAATTTTGAACAAGAAATTTGATTTGTATATTTCAATTTCATCATTCTTGTTTTAGACAAATTCCTATTCGTAGCAAGTTAGATTCTTACCTTTAAGTGGGCATACCATTAGTGCAATTATTTTACTTGGTAAGAGTCTAATGATGGATTAATTTATTTTTTCTATTTGGGTCAATCATTTTTATTTGATCTTCATATGACATTTGGCACTATATGTATGCAAACACAGAATTGATGTTTGTTTTGTTTATTTTCTATCTTAATGATTTATTAATGTGTTAAAATATAATTAAATTTAAGCACATAAGTATTTTTTTAAAGAAAAAAAAAGTTATTTATGTTCAAGAATTTTAATAAAGCTTTCATATCCTCAAATTGAATGTGTCACACTATTTTTGGTTAGTGTCATTTGTTACTTTTTTTTCACTAATTGATATTTACAAAATTAAAAAATAAGGAGGACATATTTTAGAAATAATAATAATAATAGAAAAAGAAAAGTATAAATATAACAAGTCACTTATACAAATATTATATAATAATGTTACTCTAATTGATATTTAAATAATTTAAAAATAAAGATGACAGTTTTAACAAATGATAATAATAGAAAAACAAAAGTATAAATCAGGCATGTGCCACTTATACAAATATCATATCATAATGTTACTCTATAAGTTAATTCATTTTGTTATCATGATAAAGAACTAATAATAATTTTCAAAATCAAAACAAGAGAATAAATTTATTAAAAAAATTAAAATCAAAATTCGTAAAAACAAACAAAATGCAATTTAATCTAAATTTTAGATATTTATAATATTGAAATTGACTATTTCTTCTAAACACGAATACCATGAAATGTGTATTTTAATTAACATGTGATACTTCAAATTAATTAACATTTTAAAGTTATGTTCAAAAATATACTCATCTACTTAAAATATTTGAAATATATATATATATATATATATATATATATATATATATATATATATATATATATATATATAATTTTATTTAACTAACAAAATCATATCTCAAATAATACGTGAAGATAAGTATTGAACTTTTCACCGATATTTCATTTGGCTTAGTTGTAAAGAGAAATAAGGAGAGTGAAAAGAAAAAGGACAAAATGAGAATTTATAAAAATGAGAAGAAAAAAGAACATTCAAAATAAAGTTTCATATATTTGATTATGATCGTTTCTTTTATAATTTGATTTATTTATAATAAAATAGTAATAATAAATATTTTTAAATGAAAAACATTTTTATTCATTTTTTATTCTCTACCTACTTTTTTCAATAAAATCGTTTATATGTTTACTCATTTCTTCTTCTTCTTCTTCTTTTATTTTCATTCAATTCCTTTCCTCCAAACCAATGGTATTTAACAATCAATGTGTCCATTTCCAATCATGTGCGATCTGTTCGTCCGTTACTTCAAATTATTACGCGTTTCTTTTTTTTATTATTTATTTATTTTCCTCTTTAAATGCCGATCACTATCATAATAATGATTAATCACTGTTTTTCTCAATCCCATGACTCAAAATTGTTTTCCATTGACAAAAGTTGTGGTTGTTGGACATTGAACTTTTGTTTTTTCTTCTTTTTTTTACGACGCTTTATACACATTATCATTTTCCCATCCATAAAAAGAGAAGGAGCTCAATCACGTAAGAAAGAGTTGAATCACATAAAAAAAAGGAAATATAACAAAAATTACAAATATACAAAATATTATGGCTGTTTTGATTTAAATTAAGCATTATATCTGTCTGCCAAATGTTCTTAAACAATTTACAGAGACAAAAATTAAAAAATAAAGGCTTATAAATTTTATAAAAAAATTATTTAAAAGGTGGGTAATAAAAAAAATGGTAAATTTTCAATGTATTTTAAAAATTATATAAAATGGTGTATAGAGTAGAAAAAGTGGACCGCTAGTTCCTATCAACGAATTTTCCTCTCACCTAACGCTTGAATGAAATGAAGGGAAAACGATAAAGACATTACAATCATAAATGCTAATATAAAAAATAAAATAAACATTATCAAAAATACATAAAACTAAACATCTCATATCAAATGTAAAATTATATTTAAATCCTAGATTAATGCGAATACCTGAAAGGGCTGGCAAAATAAACATAAATATCACTTTTGCACACTACAAGCGATGAAAAAACCGAAAGATAAAAAACGCTACTCTACCTTGGTTTCATTGGAAATGGGGTGAAAGAAATCAAAATGAGCAAAATAAAATAAAAAAGTCAAAGTTCCCTGTTTGAGATGATAGGCAAAGTGTTTTTCTTGTGGGGTTCTTTAGAAAAACTTATCTCTTAAACTATAATGAAATGACAAAAGAGGAAGTGATTTATCAATCTTATTTTACCAATAAATTTTTATATGAAAAATATTTAAAAATATACTGAATAATTTAAATGTAAAAAAACATTAATTATTATTATGCAAAAAAATTATATAATTCATTAATTTGATTTGCTTTCTTTTTCACTTCTCAGTTTAAACAGCATTTTTTTTTTCTTAACATGTTTTTTTATTCTTTTTTCTATCACATTATTTGAGTTATCACACATATACTTTTATTTATCACATTATATTTATATTTTTTTTCTTTGACTAAGTGTCGAATGATGATTGTTCCAAATTCATTTTTATTTAAACGTAAACACAAAATTTGATGGATCCCACAACTTTCTTGATGTTAACTCTTGTTCTGGTGATGGCAAGATTTTTGATCGTCAAGAATAAAACGAATTCCGACTCAATAGAATTGAAATGATTTTTTTTTTTACTTAATTTAGAAAACCCTTAAACATTGTAAATTTGTTTTTTAGTTCTTGAATTTTTTATTATTTATAATAAAAAACATTTTTTATAAACATCATTTTTATATTTACAATAAAGTACTTTTTTATTAATTTGTATTTTTTCTTTTTCTTTTTATTTCTTGTCTTGTATAAAAAAATATTCTTTTATTTCGACTCTTTAGTTAATTATCAATTGTGTGAATAAATGTAAGTAAAAATTTTCATAAATAAACTTATACATTTTATAAATAAACTCGTGTATTTTTTTTTAAATTTGTATTCCTATATATTTATTTAGAATTGTGCATAATTTTATGACTCACATGACAATGATAAGTATTGTTCTTAGTTATTTTTTAATATGGATAGTTAATTCTTGTCCAATAAACTTGATTAATGATCTTATGAGTTAAAGTAGGTGCTGTTGGTCATAGATGAACATTTTGTCAACATTATTTAAATTGGAGATCACCTTTATGAGTTTCAGTATTCTTTAGACACATGCACAATTTATGAGTTGCATTTATTAGCTATAACTAGCATATATTAAGGTAAGAAAATTACTTCCAACTTAAATAGTGTAAAGATGTAAATTTGAGGGCTTGTATAAATTCTATTTCAAATTGTAAAAAATTATATATATTAACCTAGTTCAATTCATCAAAATATTTTTTCTATGGTAATCCTAATAAATTTATTTTTCATTTTTCATTGTGGCAAAATTACCAACTTTTTATGAGTGAAAAATATTTATATACTAGAAGTGAAACTCTTCGTTCCTCTTTTAAGTGAAAGTTTTTAATATCATTCATTATTTTTTACATTTTTAACCTTCTATTACCCTCTCTCAACATGTTTTCTCCATCTTTTCTTATGTCTCCAATCTTAACACTTCACTCAACTTGTAGAAGTGGTGTCAAATCCAATAATGAGAAACATAGTACAATAGTTAGGTGTATTTCAAATTTTCAACAAAGAAGGAGGAGACAACTCAAGTTAGCGAAACTAAAAAGTATATTCGCAGTTTGATAAGAATAAATTTCTTATTGGATTATAGTTGAATGTGTCAAAAATTCAACAATGAAAAATCACATAGAAGAAGTTAGTTTTTGGTTAAGGATATGTAGTAGTTAAAATAATAATTGTGATCCATTACCTATAAGGGAAATGAGACAACTAAAATATTGATGATTTAAAATTAATCAAATTATTGAAAGGTTTATTCATGTTACAAACAAGTTACTAGCATAAAGAAAAGCAATAGTTTAGAGAATGATATCATTTGTAATGTTTGTGCTATTTATCAACAAGATTATAAAAAAAAATCAATTTTGAACATGCTTAACAAATCTTGAAAATTTTCTTACAAAATATTTTTGGAAAGAAATAATACATATACTTAAAGGGCATATTCTTCATCTTCTAACCTGGAAACACAAGGAAGTGTTGAATATGTCCTAACTTCACCAACAATTTATTCAATGAGACAAATGGTAACAAAAAGGAAAGAGTAAAACAAGAGTAGGTGAAATTTATTCTCAAGACAACAATGTCATAGTTATGTAAGAGTTAGAAAAGGAAAAAAAAAATTATTATGAAAAGTATTGGTACATATAACGTTACTGAAAAATCTTATACGAAGGAACGTTGCTAAAAAATTGTAACATATTTGTTTTATGTTTAAAACATAACAAAATATTTGAATTTGGTTTTAGGCTTGCATTGTAAATAGGTCAAAATGACTCGCTTAAAGGTAGAAGATGGAAAAAAATATATAATGTTCTATCATTTTGTTACTTGTTTTTTATTGATGTACATTAATTTATACATTTAAAGGTCTTTTGTAACACACGTGATAATGTTGTACTAGTTAGTATCGTTAAAGTAAATGAGTTTTTTAAGAAACAAGTACAAGAAATACATGTAACGAATTAGATTAGGTGTTTGTCCATCCTTTATGTATTTAACATAATACTTTCCCCCTCTATTCTGATCTCATAATCTTGACTTTTTATTTCTCATTGCATTATAGTAAATACGTAGAGAATGGACAAGTACCTGTCTATTTGCAAACTTTCTTGGAAAATATAGGATTGTTTAATTCGAGAATATAAGATTGTTTAAGAATACATTATGTCTGACTCTTCTAATCACAATGGTGTGATAAAAAGAAGAAATCTAACTTTAATGGTTGTTGTTAAAAGCATGTGGAGTAATGTAAAATTTTCTCAATTCTTGTGAATTAAAGCACTTGAAACACCTATGTATATAATAAAAACAAATATAACCAATTGTTTTAAACACATATTTTGAGTCATTTTAAATTTGGAAACTCAATGTACCACATGTACACATTTGGTGATATCCATTTGGAATAAGAATTACTATACCTTATAATTATTAGTGAGTATTTCATAAATATGCTACAAATTTTAAAATGTATAGATTTTATTGTCCATCTCAAGATACTAGAATTGTAGAATCAAAGCTTATTCAAAATGACTTCATTATTGTGAGTGATTTAATTCAAGATATTGCATATAAAAATCTATTGTAAACTATTGTAAAATTCAATCCTCAAATGATAGACTATTAATATTTATACCCCTTTAGTTGAACACGTAGAAATTTACCATTCGAATTTCATGAGTTGGTGAAGATGATAACAACAAATAAATGTTAAACAATTTATTGAATGAGCTACCAATTGAACATTATGTTTCTTATTAAGATAATATTAAAAAAAATACTAGAATCTAGATATTATATAGTACATCTATATGAATTAAATTACGACATTTGAAATGAAAATAATATTTTTATAAGTCAGAAACTTTAAGAAATTGAATTTATAATATAATAAAAAATAAGATAAACTTTATAACGTCTAACAAAATTTGAGTTATGATTTAATTGTGTAATGATATAAAATTCATATAATAAAATTTGAGTTATTATTGAATTGTGTAATGATGTAAAATTCATAGATGAAGTTGAGTCTTTAAAACTAAAAGAAAATTACAAGATAACATTGCATATGTGTAAAACTTGTTATTAAAAAGTTCCCTTAAAGAAAAAGTTTTCAGGTTTAAAAAGTATTCTCTTTAAATAATTATGACATTAATAATTCAACTAATTATATTAATATTTGATTATACTTTTCATTTGACTCATAATGATTTGATAACTATTTTTTTCCACTTACATTCACTATACAACTACTTTTAATAATAAAATATTAAGTTAGGATATTAAATACAAATATAATGTTAAAATAAAATAAAATAAATAATATATAAAGTTATAAAGAAAGGAAAAAGTATCATAGCATTTAGTTTACCAAATGTATATTTTTCTTTCTTTTTAATTAGGTGTTTTTTTTACCAAATCTATAATTTTCTTTCTTTTTATATCTATACATAGTTAATCGAGTCTTGGTATCTATTTTTTGCATTTATTTTCTTCATTTTCGTGCTTTCCTTCACTGAAGCAAACAGGTTGTTAAGGAACTGTGGGTTAGTGATGCAAGAAACGAATTTATCGAATGGTTAGAAACGTAGCAGATGAAATCTTGAAATGGAACGTAAAAAGTAGAAAAAACCTGTATGATGAAGTCATGATTACATTTGCTATACGCAGAAGACGGAAAAAGTCGTTATATCTTCTGTCGTAAAAAAAAAAACTCTATCATCATTACTAGAATCAAGAAAAATAACGGCGAAAAAAGTCGCCGTTTGAAGTGTGCACTCAACTCCAACGCCGGAGAGGGGACGAAGTTACCGACGAGGAGGATACAGAACTGGGTGACGTTCCAAAAAAGAAGAGATTAGCGAGGTAATTTTCAATGTCTTCAGGGGTAAACGTGACATACTCGCTCACCATCAACTCCCTCACTGATCCTACCGTAGCAAGCACCGCATTGTACCACTCGCGATATTTCGGCACAATACTTCTCGCGATCGAACCTTTTATTTCGTCTCGTAGTTCTCTATCAGCCACCACAAACGAGTTCTGCTTCCGATATGCTTCCTCGAATTTGAGGTTGAAGTTCTCGAACACCGCTTTCGCCTCCGCTGCGGCCGGATTTACCGGCAGCGATGAAACCACTTCTCCCCAAGCCACCTTCTCGTAGTTCGCGACGAACCTCTTCGCTTTAGCTTCGTGCTTCGTAATCCAATCGTCTCCAAGCACGTACTGCAGGTTCGAGCTTCGGACTCTGGCCACCACGTACCAGAGATTGTTCGCGAGAAACAAGTAAGATAGTGAAACGTCCTTGCAATGCTTCGCTTTGCCGTCGAGCTTGCAAAGGAGTACAAGAATCAGCCACGCCATGCGCACCGTCAGCGCCGGCGTCGACGCAGAGTAATCAGACTCTGGACTGTATAAATAAGACTCCGACAGCGACGAAGACTTCGGTGGCTGAAGCCAGTCGCGCGGGAATATGTCAGAGAGTACGTTGACGTAATCTGCGAGGATTGCAAGATAATTCATCGTCTGAATCGTGAGCGAGTGTACGCCTCCTCTATTAACCGCAGACTTGGAGTAGTCTTTTTGGATCGTGGACTCGAACTCTGCGAGCAAGAATTGCGCAGACTCCGTGAGTCGTTGAAGTGAAGTGAGGACCTGAGAACGCACGGCGGAGTTGTAATCGGAGGAAAAGATGGACTCGATCTCTGGCAACAGTTCTGAAACCACAGCGTGCATGTCGAGCACGCGGAACAGCTTCTCCGGCGACGATTTCTTTGCTTTGGCGACGAGTTCGGGGAATCCGAAAAGGAGAGAGGCGCCGTCTCTGGAAATCTCGGCGAAGCAGGATTCTCTTACGGAATCTGAGTAACTGAAGACATGGTCGCAGAGGATTCTCTCTCCGTTAAAGAGCGTTCTAACGGAAATCCTTACTGCCTCTAACCAACTCTTGATTTTGAAATCAAGCACTTCCCAATCCATCTTGTTAGCGCGCGAGGAGCTCAGTTTCTCAACGCCGAGGCGATAGATTCCTTCGTCGATTATGGATTTTCGGATGATGATGTAAACGCTGACGCACTCTTTCGCGTAGCCGGAAGAGACCATGCAGTCGGCGATTAATTTCAGATCCGCCATGGCGCCTGAGGACACCTGCTCGACTTCGGAGATTGAGTCACCGGCGGCGCGGATATCGTCGTCTTCTGCCGCGAAGTCGTCGTCGTACTCGGATGAGCTGGAATTGGCGGAGGTGCGAGAGGATCTGGCGGAGACTGATTCGGGGTCAAGATGAGCGCGGTTCATGGATAAGATCTGGTAGAACTCTTTCTTGAGTCTCTTCATGGCGATCTGCATTAGGTTGTGAGCGAGGATGAGTTTATGGGAGGAAGGGTTGTGAGAGATCAAGGATTGCATGGTTTGGTGAAGCTGATTAACGCAGTTAATGAAGTGTTTTGCTTCGGTTTTGTCTTCGTAAAATAGGGAAGTGACTTTGGCGTAGGCTGAGGAGTCAGGGTTCCATTTCAGTATGAGTGCCTCTGCTTCCTCCATGAAGCCATCTTCGTCGAAGCTGCTAGGTTCGGAAAAGCTGAGCCTGGGCGGTGTTGGGCATGAGATAAAAGATTGTGGGGAAGAAGGAGAATTGCGGGCCAAGGCAAACGACGGCGTCTTGGGGTTAAAACACAGCTTTCTCATATTTGGAACTCAAAACGACTGATGGAAGTTAGAAGTGTATTTTAGATGTTTACACAAGAAACAAAAGCGATTTTCCGTTTAAGAGGGATCTGAAAACTCGTTGTGTTGGAGTCTGAGAGGGAAGAATAGATAGTTGGAAGTGAAAGGGGGGAGTATATATAGAGAGAAGGGGGGGGGAGCAGGGGAGGGACAGTGGTAGTGGCTTATTGGAAAAGTTGTGAATGAGGTTCAGCATTTTAAATTTTAACCTGTATTCACCTTTCATGACCCCACATCGCTGAATTTTAAATGCTTCTGTTGATTAGGTCACGAAATGGAACAGGAACTGATCTCTTCCATCTTCTCCAACTTGGTTATGGACTCAGTTAAAGCTACGCGTGAGCCTATGCCTTTGTCACATTCTTTCGGAGATAGACAAATCACATTGATGATGATTTTGGTAGGCTCTTTCAACGAAAGAGAAGTAACTGTCACCACCATCCACAGAAGCCTGCCACGTAAGAAAACTCAAATTAACCAGAGATAACTGATGATCAATTAATGGGAATTTGGCACCATTAAATTAAAGTGAAAATATGAGGGGAAATTTATAAGATTTAAATTTATTAATATAATTAGGAGTGTTTTAAATTATATAATTAAATTAGCGTAATTTAATTCAAATTTATTAATTAGTTTTGAGTGACTTTATCCAACTACAGGTAACTTTTGCCACACATTACATGTACCTTTCAATGTCATCAAAAGAAAACACGCTTGTGTACATGGCATTTTCTTAGTATTGTCACCTGCCAACATCATATTAACTTTGTGTTTGTTTTGATTGATTTTGGAAAAATATATATTTTTACATCTCTCTTTCAGAAAACTATCACCTAATAACTTTTATTATTATAATAATAATTTTTTTTAAAATTTTTATGTTTGTTTATATCTACTACTCTTATATTAATGAAGTACGTTATTGCTTTTTTAAAAGAGATTACGAATGTATTATCAGTTGCATACTAGGAAGTAAGTGAAGATGAAAGTTGTAGACGGGAGCGTAGTCCTTTTGTTTGGAGAACATACAAATGTGAGAAGAGAAAATTAAGGCTCCACGAGTTTACAAAATTTATTTTTTCTCACGTTACAGCTTTTGTAAAGGAAGATGTCGATTATTTATTATTTTTCACCATAAAAATTAGTTTACAATATTATATTATTATTATTATTATTATTATTATTCACCGTAGAAATTAGTTTTTCTTCTCATTATTAATTTATTTTCAATATTTATACTTAATCAATTTTTCGTTTTCTCTTTACTTTTACTATTATGGTAAATTTTTCAATCTGGTGTAATTCTTTTTTAAATTCCTGAAATGGTATATTTTTTTATTTATTTCCGGATATAGGTAAATGGTGTATAGGAGACACGATATTATTGTAAAGAAATCATGACCCTATTCCAGGATTTAATATAAAATTAAATGAAATGTTGAAAAGAAGATACTATCTTAATCTACTAGATAAAATTGTGCATCTAATATTTCTGAGTTAATTAATGTAGTGAATACTGTATGATTTTAGTAGGGTTAATATTTTGCATCCATTCCTCTTCTGTTTTATTTGGCACGTGTGATCTATTGCTAATGTGCAACTAAAATAAATACACAATTACAAAAGTGGTTTTATTTATTGATAAAAATGATTGAAATTAAATTGAAACAAATGTGAAGTTAATTTGAAATTAAACAATAATAGTTGAAGGGATTATTGTTTAAATTAAAATAAAAAATAATATTAGTATGAGATTTATATATTGATTTAAATTAAAAGTTTGATTTTGAAAAGAAAAATTAAATTAAATTAACATTTAATAATAAAATATATTTAGCAAAATTAAGTTTAAGTTTAATATTTGAATTTAGTTACTAATATAAAAATAATTTAAAATAAAATTAAGATTTAGTAATAAATTTAGAATGAAAAATTTGAAAATATTATATAATTTTTTAAATAAATTTATTGTTATTTTTAAATTATATTTATTATTAACTAAATATATTTCATATATTAACTGTAACTTTTTTCTCAGTAACCACTCTTCTATTCAAATTAAATTAATTTTTTTTGTATTTATTTTAGTTACACATTAGCAATTAGCAATAGATCACAACTGTCAAACAAAAAGAAGAGGAATGGGTAGAGAATATTAACCTTACTAAAATCCTACAATATTTTCACTATATTAATTAACTCATTAATTGAAATATTAGATGCACAATTTCATCTAGTAAATTAAGATCGTGTCCTCTTTTTAAGATTTTTCATTTAATCTTATATTAAATTGTAGAATAAGGTTACGATTTCTTCATTTAATCTTATATTAAATTGTGGAATAAGGCTACCCATATCTAAAAATAAATAAATAAAATACATCATTTCAAAAATTTCAAAAAAAAATTACACCAATTTAAAAAATTTGGCTACTATTATACTACTTCTCACATTTATTATATATGTATATGTATTATGATATACCATAATGTGCAAAATACGCTGTAGTCGCTGCCTCACCTCGAAAGGTATGGTCAATATAAATATCTGTAGCACACTTAACCCTGATTTTCATATGGTCACTAAAAAAGACAACTTAATTTCAATATATATATATATATATAGAGAGAGAGAGAGAGGAAGAAAAGTTTGTATATAATATTGACCTCTAGCCAATTATTGGACAGTTTTTTATATAATTATGAGTGATTATATTTGAATTTCATTTTTCGTTTTTAAATCTATCTTTATGGTAGGTACTTTTAAATTATTAAATTTAACTTTTAAATTATGAACCCACTAATTATAGCAACCATATATACGAATCATATCAGAAGATAGAGACTGTGTTTCAGGCACTCTTTTAATTAAATATTCATCTCATGGTATTTTTTCCTCTTTCCTGGAAGTATATTTCACAATCACTTTTATAAAGAGATATCAAAACTGTCTCTCCACAATTTCGTTTACTTATTCTTTTAATTATGAACTGAAGCTCAATAGTTTTTTTAAAAGAATTATTAATTGTTAAAAATATTATAAAATCGCAATTATAAATTTTTTGTTGTAAAAATTAATCTAAATTTAAATAATTTGATTGAAATTAAATTTAAATTCATATATATATATATATATATATATACATGTAAATAGTTTTAAATTTTGTAGTTCCATATAAATTGGATCACTTTTAAATTTAAATTTATATTTACTAAAAAAATAGTTTGAATGTGTATAAATGGTTTGATGTCAGTCCTAAATTTAGTGCTTCTTTTTAAATTGATTATAAACTCAAATAAAATAAATACATATTTTCTATGTATATCTTTTAAAATTAAAATCTTCCATATTTCATAAAATATACAAATAAGTAATGATATAAAAACCAACCAGTATTTAATATTTGATATATATTTTCTATGAAGTAGAATATAATATTTAGTACAATAATGTAAATATACATCAATTTGTAATAAGAACAATTAGTATATACATCTTAAGAATTTAGTATTGAAATGAAAAGATTAAGAGACGTAAATTAATATAATAATATGTTTTAGTACACAAATATACAAAATTTTCTTATCAAAATATTTTGGATTTCTCTTAAATTTGATAAAATTATTTTAGGTACTTCTTTCTAAGAATTTTGATAAGAGTTTTCATCTATTCAGTTTTATTGGTTATCTTGTAAGTGGAAGGCAAATATAGTAGTATTTTTCTTGACATAAGAGTTTTCAAAAAAATTCAATAATCTTAATTATATTATTTTATAGATAGTGGAATATATACTTAAATCTTCCCAGACTCATTTATTAAGTGTGATAATAAAATGATAATATGAATTAATTTGTTTAACTATATTGTGACTCGCGAAGTTTGAAAGTCTGACAAAGGCCAATAAGACTAATACGCTGAAATATCTCGTTTCATTGATTTTATGTATAAATTATCTTGATTGAGTTATGGTATACTGAGTTAACATTACTCTATGTGGTACACAAATAATAGAAAAATAATGTATGTACTTCTTCAATATAACAATAATTTTAGTTAGGTTGGCGTAAAGCTTTTATATATAATTTTATAAGATAATCTTATAAATTTATTAAAAGTGAAATAAGAAATTATAAAATATTTTTATCTTATTTTTTCATTATCACACTTGTAAGATCCAGTTTTATATTTAGTAAGAATGATTTTAAAAAGTTAGAAGTTAAAATATGAAGTTATGTTTAATACATAAATTAGAATTTCAAATATTTAGTAATTTATCTTAAAAAAATATTTTTTTTAAAACTTTTTTTTTCATATTCTAAAATCTCCTACATCTTTTATTCAGGTAAAAGACAATAGAATTTAAGATAATCTAATTATACCATATTATTGTTTTAGTTAGAACATAAATAAGCATGAAGACGATAATAAATATTAGGACAAATATTAAGACAAAATAAAGATAAACATAGAAACGAAAGGAGAATGAGAACTAAGACTAAATAAATATATAGATATTCATCTATATCTTTATATCTAATTAAAAAATAAAATATTACTTGTATTCAACCAATAGGAAAATTTTCCAACAAAATAATAAAAAAAAAGACAATATTAAGGAAAATCCGGTCATTTGTCTTCCTTAAAAGTATCTATCGCATTCAGATGACATTTTGGAAGTCTTAGGACGCAACATGTTACCTGTTTTCCATAATTCTTGTTTGTTATTTTCCTACATTGCAAAGAAAAAAAAAAAAAGAAAGCAACCAACGAAGCATTTCTTGATACCTTTTATAAAAGAATTTTCTATTCAAACTTAATCCCATTCACATATCTATATTTCACATCAACTCAACACTACGGATAAAATCTTTAAGTTCTTCAATAAGTGTACAGTGAAGATTCTAATACTAGATTAATAATTATATATTTTCTTATAAAGTATCCTATTATTTTACAACGATTAAATAAAAAATAATAATTATATTTAATTTTAAAAGATACATAATGTATATAATATACAGTGTAAAAAAATATGTGAAAGATTTAAAATTATTTATAATGAATATGCATGATACCAGACTTGACTGTTTCTTTCTTTTTTTACTTTGCACACTTTCCGGCACTTTCTGCAATGTCTTATTTAAAACTTCATACTTAAGTTACATCAGCTATTTAGATATGATACAGTGTCATAAATAATGAACTTATCAAAGTAAAATCCACATCCTAATAAATTCTTCTAGACTTGGAAAAAAGACCAAGAGAAATGTGGTTCTACACGTCCCAACTAAATAAAAATAATAATTATAGCGTAATAATGTTGTAATTCGATATATCACACTTTGTCTTCTATCATTCTTCTCTTTTATACATTTCCATTTTTGAAAGGAAAAAGACAAAATATATTCAGCTTCTCCATTTCACTTATTTTCTTAAAAAAAAAATAGGTGATAAAAAAAAAATAGGTGATAAGATAGTGATATTTTAATAACACTGTTTAGTGTTTACTTTTATTTGATACTAATATATATTATTATTTTATTTATATATAATATTTTATTAATGAAAAACCGTATTAATTAGAATCATTTATAAAATAGGTGTCAAATTAATATTTTTCTGTGAGATATGTTAATAGATGGAAGTCAACCAAATATATGGTGTGTAAATAATGTATCCCCCATTCTTACTTATTTTAGCCCACTTGGAAAATAGTTCACATTTGGTATCACTTAATAAATTTAATAGCAGTTAAAAACTAAAATAATTTACTTTGAAACATTGTTTTAAATTTATTTTATATATTTAATAAAATAAATATATGAAATTTAAGACTAGATAATTAAAAAAATAGATGCAAAAAAAATTTAAAAAGTCATACTGCTCATCCTTCGATCTTTATTAATTATAAGTTTTTCAAATTTTAATATTATTTTTTACATTAACTTTAAGTTTTCATATAATAAATAAAAAATTAAAAAGGTAATTTTTTACATCTATCTAGACTTTCATAATTCTATTTTTGTCTGGTTCAGATATATATGATATTTGAGTGTCACTATTTACATATCAACTTCATTGGTACTTATTATTTGAAGGTTTTGCATGCGTGCGCAGGAAGGGAGTAGAGTACAAAGTAGAATACACATGTTTAAGAGATAATATTCCTAATATATGTAAACACTGCCTTTAGCCCTTTTTTTTCTTGTGCATAGAAACATATTTTGTTTTGCTCAATTGAAGTAATTTAAATTTCAAATATAAAGATCAATATAAAATTGTACAAGAGCAACTAAAATACAAGGAGGGAAATATAAATGTACATTAAAAGTTATTGTAAAATGAAAAGTTATCTTAATTTTTTCATTTAAACAAAATAACTAAAATCATGTTGAGCAAATTTTCTCAAATTTTTTTATCTTAATTTTAGTGAACGAAATTCAAGCTATTTTAGTATTACTAAAATTTGATTAAGATAATTTTTACCAAGTGAATCATAATTTTTGGATGCAAAACTGTTAGGTATTTAAGTGTGAGTCTAAGTCTCATGTTGGGTAGAAAGGAGAAAGTTGAGCAATATATAAGAAAGAAGACCCACAAATCCAATACCTTAAGCTTTTGGGTTGAAGTTGGTGTCATTCTGTTATATGTTAGCTCTTGTCTCATTCTTGAGGTTTCCCTCCTCGGATTTTTCCAACAAAGGTTTCAGGCAAGCGTGTCCCGTATAAGGGGGATAAATTGTTAGATATTCAAGTATGAATCTAAGTCTCCCATTAAGTAAGAATGAGAAATCTCTTATATGTGGTTTGACTCATTTCTCATTCTTATTTATCTTCCCAAGATTTTCTCTTCTCAGATTCTCAGTAAAAACAATTTTGCAATCGTAGAATTAAAAATAATTTTTCGATATTATATGAGAGAACTAATAACATCTATGAACATTAGCAAAAGTATAATTACATTTTTAAATTATTGCCTGCAAGAAAAATCTAATTAAAATTAAGCTTATCTCTTTGCCTACAAAATATATTGTTTTTCAAAATATCTAACTCAAAGGAAAAGAGGTCAAATGTTCAAAGATCATTTATTTTAATTTGAGGAAGTTAATCTAACAAAACTAACAAAGATTAATATTTTTTATTTAGATCATATATATAATTATCATGAGTCCACATACATGAAAAAAAAATAAGAATATGAAATTCTAAAAGAATTGAAAAAGTTATTATGAACAAAGTTTCTTGATTTAGACCTGTTTTCTATTCTCTCCTAGTTTGTAGGCTTAGAAAAAGAAAGAGGAAGATAATCGTTAATCTTATAAGAACTAAAATGACGGTTTCAAAATTTACAAGGATGAATAATATTTTTTTTATAAGAACCAAATTCAAAATTTCTTAATTTTACACTGAATAAAACATATTTAATTGTATATTATTATATAAATTATTTAATAAATTTTGTAATAATATTTTAATTTATTATAATATTTAATGCTAATTGTGTCATTAAGTTTCACATATTTTTTTCACAGTTCAATATTAAAGAAACTAATACATTGAATTTGAGAAAGAATATTGAAGATATATGTTTATACAATTTTATAATTTAAAAATAAAATAGAGTTTTAAATGTAAAAGTGTATTAAGTATTTGCATTATGTAAATGAATAATAATAAATATATGATAAAATGGAATGTGGCCTTCCCAATGTGAAGAGCAAATTAATAATCATAATAGTGAAACATTATTTTCTAGAACAAGTACTTAATTATTTATGATAGCATAGTATTACTTATCAGCTAAACAGTAAATTTTGTCTTCGTTAAAAAAATATGATTAACATGTGATTTCGTTGATCATGATAGTTTCTTGAATGTCAAATAATAATTGAAATGGTTACAATTAACAACGCCTTATAAAAGAGATTACTCTTCAGTCTTCACAAAAATTAGAGGAAAAGATTATTGTGGTTGCCTTGTTGGGTGAACAAACCAAGAATTTGGGATGGTGATTGAGTGGAATGTCCTTTCAAAAATGACTTCTTAACAATTACTCACCACATTCACATGCATCTTCTTGACGTGAACTTTCCACCACTATAAATTAAAACTTTATAATTATGCCATTTTAACATTCAATTTATCATAACTCGTTTTTATGATTTACATTATGGCTACTCTTCCAATAAAATGTTTCTAGATTATGAAAATTGTAAGGAATAAAAGTTATAAATTATAAATAAATTTAAATGTTCAAATATGAAGACACATAGCTTACTAATAGAATGAGAATAATTTAAAATTGCATATGATATTTTAAGAACGAATTTCAAACTTATTATAATTAATGATTCTAAGTTTTTCATATTTAAATGACAAATAAAATATTATTTTAAAGACTACTCGCTAGAAAGAAATTTGTATGATATGTATAAAGACTTGTATACCAAAAGCATTTGGAGATTTTTCTTTGCCCAAATCTATTGTCATTAAGAATAAACACGCGTGCCCATAATATTCTAATCTTAATTTGTTTTCACAGGCCCCACAAAGGGTTATTTGGTATATAATTGACTTGACCTTCTCTATTTGTTGGATATACAAAGTAAACACATTATTAATGAGATACGAAAAAATAAAGTCTCAGTTTTATTTTTAAATTTTGTCAAACAATATGAAAAACAAATGTGTAAGAACTAGTTAAGATTGAATAATTAACCAAAGAGATATAATGTAATTTGTAATTTCTAGTGTGTTTTATTATTATAATGTAATGTATTCAATTTTAGTTCAATGAAAAAAATCATAAAATGCTTTAAACATTTTATAATTTATTTTTTTAATTTAAATTTGATGATTATATATAATAAAATTTCTTATTCGACCGACCAAATTTGTTCATTTTTAAAGGTTGAATAGTTTAGAAAAACAATCGAAGTTTTGTTTAATATATTATAACAATTTAATAAAAAGTTTGCTTCAAATATCTAAAACGACTATTAAACTCTCCTCAACAGGCTCAAATAATTGTATTACACAAATTTTCAAATATCTTTCTTTCAATTATCTTCTTCAAATATTTCAAATTTATTAATATATTTTTCATTATAAATTTTTAAAAAAATATTTTAAAGTTAATTCAATTTTACAAAATTAGTTAAATATGATAAAGTTTATACTTATTTTTATATTATTATTTAGTCTTATCTTTTGATGTCAACCCACTTATGTTAAGAAAACGTAAAAATAAAATATATCCGATAATGGATGACATAATAAACTCAATTAATGTTACATTAAAATAAATATTAATAATTTTATATTATTTTTTATAAAATTAAACTTTAAACTTAATTTAATTTTATAAAATCAACTATATAAAATAAAATTTATATCATTATATATTATATATTATTATTTGATTATATATATCTTATTATCTAATATCTTCAATATGAATCAATTTTTCTTTGAATTTCTTTAATTGGATTTGTAATAAAGAAAAAATATCAAAATAGTGACAAAACTCATAACGATTATTATATTACATGCTTAAAATTGTAACTTACAAATCTAAAACTGTTTTCATTTGTAGTCATAGTCTTTTCTTATATAAACAATACTTTGTTATAAATGACGAGGGAAGAGGATATTTACATTTTGTTTATATTTATTTATTTTATACTATGAATATTTGTGTAAGGGTTTGAAAAAACAAGCGTAAATAGTTTTCATTATGTATTTGAATTATTTTTATCTTATTTATGTAAAGTAGTCTAATAAGATAGTTTACAAGTTATACACAATAATTGTACTGTTTTTTTATTATTATAGAATTAACTTATACATAATTATTACATAATTGGTAATTTTTAATTAGTGTGTAGTTAACTTAGGTATTATTTATATGTAGGTTAAGTTATGAATAATTGGAGTGTTAAGTCTCTTCTTAGTTTATAATTGAAAATATATAAATTTTAGTTTTATTCTATCTACACTGATTAAAAATTCCTATAATTTGTTTATAAAGAGTAAATTGAAAATTGTAATATTTTAAAAGGTAAATAATATATATTTAATCTTTATGCTTCATTTCTATAAATTAGAATAATTATTTTAATGAAAGTTTTTTTTGTTAATTATTCTTTTAACAAGATAATTTTAAAAATATTTTATTAAGTGGATGGTGTATAAAACTTGTTATCCCTTTTACATATGTTCTTTTGTAATTGTTTATCTTTTTAAATTTATTTAAGTAACGTGATTGATGATATTAAAAGAATCAATTAATTACCATAAATCATAATCAAATATTTGAAGACTGTCCTAAATATAAATATTTATAGATAATCAATTATTACTCAAATAATCGATTAAGTTTTTCTATACGTATTTTTATAATCAATTAAAAATAATGTAATGGATTACATTTATAATAATTGATTAAATTATTTAAGAGTCGATTTTATATAAATTTTTTTATTTCGAAAATAATTAATTAGAATAACTACAAATATACTTCAGCTTTCAATAAAAACTCTCGAAGAATTACTAAGAGTTTTGGCGCTTCGAGATATTTGGTGAAAATACTCATAGTCTCTTCCTTTTGAAATATTACTATAGATAATATGTTTCCCTAATTTTTTTATAATTTAGTTTTGAATTTTCTGTACAGTCAGGTTTCGGGTGTTCATGTAGTTTTTTACTTGGTGTGGTAGTATTGTTGCTAGGTTTTTAAGATTTTTTTTCTTCATATTGGTAGGTGTTGTAGTATTAAATAATTGTTAATAACAAGTAAATCAATTACTTTTCATTTATTTATACTATTTCTGATCCAAATACTTTACTCTAATTCTTTTCACCGATTTTTTCTTTTTCTATTTCTTAACTCTCTTTTATTGTCTAAAGGATGTAAGGCGGATTAAAAACACAAGTACGACCGGCTGAATTGGTTAAAAAAATAGTATTTAAGTTAAAAAAAATTAAATTATTTTTAATAAGAGTAATTAAGTTTAACTTCAATGAATATATAAAGTAAAAAAAAAATTAAGATAATAAGAGAAAGATGAAACATAAAAATTCAATAAAATTTTATAGGGATTTGATTCTACCCAAATTTATATCCAATTAATCCAAACAATTTTAGCTAAATTTTGTTAAAAACCTTGAATTATCCAATTACAGGTACTCCTATATAACTATAATAAAAAATACAAACCACTCCTTAAAACATCATCCAATAAGATATAAGAATATTGAAAATTATCTACAGCAAATCAAACACTGTTGTAAAGTTATCAATGAAGATTACAAAAAGAGAAAAAAAAATATCACTTGATATGTAACATATTTACAATGAAAAATTTATAACATAATAAATCATTTTGATGAATCTTGATACTATAGATAATATAATATTGTTAAGAACTAGTTAGATAGTTTAGCATATATTATTGTAATTGTCTTACCAATGTTATTCGAGTCCTTAGGTTTTATATATAAAAACCATTGTGTATACAAATAGAATATTATATAGTTTGAAATTCTTTGTCTATAAAATCTTCTAGTTTTAATAAAAATATATATTTTTTAATATTACTTTTGTTTTGTTACCAACCAACACTATTCATAATTGATTATTTATGAGAATAAAACATTCTAAACTAACTCAAATAATCAATTATTTTAAGTTCACAATGTAAAACACTCTAAATTTGTTGACATAATTGATGATTCACTTTTTATAATCAATTATTTATGAAACCATGTGAAATTAAAATTTAATCTTAACTTAGACATAATCAATTATAAACTTAACATAATTTATCATTATGTTCATAAGAATTAAAAAAAAACACTTTTTAAATATAAATTTATTTAAAATGATCAGTGATTTATACTTTACATATTGACCATGCATAGATAATATACATAGATAATGAGTAATAGTAAAACGAATCATCAACAAGATTGTGTAAATATTATCAAAATTATCATTAAATCAATAATTTAAAAAAAATAAAATCACTTGTGAATGGAATTTGGTCACGAGATACTCCTCTCGGAATATAATAAAGTAATAGAATAGAAAAACAGCTGTAAACACATAATTGAAACTTCCATTAAAGACTTGCTTAGAAAAATCCTACAGAGACTTAAACCTCAACCTGAATCTATTTTACGCAACCTATATGCTTCACATATACATGGTTTGATTATTGTGTTGCAAAATCACCAATTAGACTAGAGTCTCTAATTTAGAGGTATTCATATCAATGAACATATTTGGAAATACCTTGCAGTCAAGCAAATGCAAATGAAAGGTCGTCCCATTTTCTACAGAAGACCGACCAAAGCCAATCACATCGTATCAATTCGTCTAAACCTTTGAAAATAAACAACCTACGTGATGTACACATATTTATATAACCCTAAGCTTTCACTTTATATCCACACCATTTCCCAATATTTTAGCCATACATGTTCACATTTTGCTATATATGTCTATATATTTTTATATTTATTTGTAACATTTCTTTTCATATAAAGTCAATTCATTCATTTTGCTTTAATTAAGTATTTATTTAAGCATTTTCGTTTACTTAACTTCTTTAATGGATGTTCAATATAAGTTTGGGCACAATAAAATATTTATAAATTATTAAGAAAATAATTCGTATTAATTATATTGAAATAAAAAACTTATTAATTATCTAATCGCTTTAATAGTAACAAAGACTATAGTTTTAACATTTGTATTTCACAATTAAAAGAAAAATGGCAAAGGAAACTATATAAATTATATACTCCATTCTTTGCCTAAACTATCTTTTAAGGTGATTTTTTTTTCGTAAATTGAAAGAAATATAATAATTTTGTCTATTTTTTGAAATATGTATGAAGTTTTTCTTCTATTTTTTTAATTTGAAAATCACAATCGAGTGCATATACTATTCATACATCACAACAAACGTGTGTGTGTGTCTCTCTCTCTATATGTGTGTGTATATATATATATATATATATATATATATATATATATATATATATATATATATATATATATATAT
>Ga0209489_103841_pt1 | contig 28650 bp, 8 predicted proteins | sample SiratrowhiteBW_FD_187527 | JGI IMG/M metagenome (GOLD analysis project Ga0209489, IMG submission 187527) | Root nodule microbial communities of legume samples collected from California, USA - Siratro white BW (SPAdes) (version 2) | ecosystem: Host-associated > Plants > Roots > Nodule | place: USA... | reverse complement strand
CACATTTCTAGATCCTAGACTCAAGTCTTCAAACTTCAAGAAATCTTCATCCATCCTTCACATGATCTAGAGCATCTTCACTTGGTTGAATTCATCAAATCACTGCAGCAGTCCACTGGTGCTAACAAAGTTATTAGATATGTTTAAATAAATCTCCAACTATTTTTGAAAGTTGTTAGCTTTTAATAAGTCTCCTAGTTTGGCTAGAGTTTTATCTTCTTATTGTGTAGTTGCTACAAAAGTAGGTATTATCTTTTCTTTGATATTTTTTCATCTTATATGTTGGCTATATATATTAGTATAGCTCATGAATAAATGTGTAGTTTTTCTTCTTCTCACATATTTTAGCAACTATTTTTTTTATAACAAAAAGGTGATTATCGAATAAGTAGATGAGTTTTATAAGCTAATTCACAATTTGGACATACAAACATACATATTGATTACGAGGACTAGACGTTGTTGTTATTATTATGTTCATTGTCTAAGACACATGATTACTTTAAAGAAACCTTGTTATTATTGAAGAAAACTCTCTCTCTTAAAGAAGTCCAAATTACTCTAAGCGTGTGAAACAATTGAATGAGAGCTGATGTAAAGACATTTAGTAATGGTGATAGTCTTGTAGCAAAGGAAAAAGTTTTTACTAGTGAGAGCATAAATAAAAAAAGAGAGAAGTCGAGGTCAAGAAATGGTGCCGGAGTGTGAAAAATCTCTTTAGTAGGATTCTTCCCTAAACTATTGGATCTTAAGAGTAATTTCTAATTCTTACGACAATACTTAAAGCTTATCAAACAATATTGTATGTGATGCCTACCTATATGTTCTTTCTATCTAAGTACACTTTTTTTTATCATCAATAAATCTAATTACACTTCTACAAGCCAAAATCTCTATTTTCTAGTTTTATAGTTTTAAAGTTTATAATTGATAGTGATTCTAATATTATAAATTTTATATTTCTCATCAAATTACTTCTGATCATAAATTGAGTTTTATAAAACCTTTTTAGTATTTTAAGTGTTACAATCACATGTAAAATCATCTCATTTTAGGACCATCCAATTTTAAGTTTTTTTAGAATAAGTTATATTATATCTATGTTTTAGATAGATTCGGAATTCATAGATTCATAAATGTATAAAAGAAATATCATAAAAGAGTTGTATTGGTCTAATATGTATTATGTTGTAAGTATATATAAACTATCTTGCTTTTAAAAGATTTATCTTGCTTCTAAAATATTAGATTGTTAATTTCAACTATCGAAAGTGTACTAGGTTAAAAAAACTTTCTTGATCTATTTCTTTACTTTTTTTAAAAAAAATCATTTCAGGATAATAGTTTTTAAAGATTAAAATGACTCTAATTGAACCTATTCATTAGAGTATATTTTACAATTGATACGAGAGAATTCTATGACCAAGTTGTAATTATTTCATATTAAGAAATTAATTTTCATTTTACTTTCTTAACAATTTTTTTTATTCTAATCATGTTCATCAAATATAAAATTAATATGTGAATTTCTTATATTAATAATTCTTCGAAGAAACTTTGAATTGTCTTCTTCTCAAAAAGAAATTAGAAAATTTTACTTTATCCAATAATTGCTAAAAAGAATATTGCTATTTATCATTGTAATATAAGTTATGTTATTAAGATTGAAACCTTCGTTTGAAATAGTCTCCTTGGTCTTGATTCCATAGAAATTTGACTTTTTTTTTTTCACCAATTGTTTCTTGTTATCGTTATTATGCAAATCAATCTTATTATCCTTTATTCTTGATCTTGTCTTATAGTTTGACAAAGTTTCCAAAAGACTTCTTGAGAGTGACTTTATCTAAAGAAATTGGAATTCTTATTCTTCTAGCCACTACATTCACAATTCTTAACTTAGTATTGAGAAAGTCTTGTTATTTTAACCCATACCTGCACACGTTATCTTTTGTTGTCTTGGGTTAAAATCCGAAGAACATAGTAGCCTAAAAAGACATAGGTTGACAATCCAAGATGCACAACCAAGTTTTGTCTTAAATTCATGGAAAAATTTATTCTTGATTTAGATTTATTGAATACTATTTACACATGTAAGAAAAAATTGAAAAACCAATATATTGGAAACATGCGAACATATGTAAAAGGGAAAAATTAATGTTGAACTTTCTTCACTCTAGATATTTAGAAAGAAAGTATGATAATCACTTATATTAAACGAATAGGCAATTATCCTCTATTTAATTAATATTTTTATTTATACAAATTAATTATAATAGAATTGTAATTATTTTAATAACTATGTTATTAATATGTATTAATATATTTTATTGTAATATAATAAAATGAATATTTGAAATAGAAATATTAAAATAGTTAATAAAATAAAATAAATAAATTTTTAAATATATGTTCTATATTATAAAAATAAATAATTAGAATAAATATTCAAATAATAAGTAAAATTAATTAATTTAAAATTTCATATTTTATAAACTAATTTATTTTTAATATATTATTATTTAAATATAACCTTTTCTCTTTATTAAGATTTAATGATAACTTTTTAATTTAAAATTTATTTTAACTCTAATTTATCTTTTAAGATCATTTCTATATTAAATTATTTTTGAAAAATTATTAATTATTTTTTAAATATATAAAAAACTATTTTAATTTTCATGTTTTCTTTCTCAAACGTATTTCATTTTTTTTCTCAAACGAATTTAATTTTTTTTCTTCTTTTCTTTAGATTTCTACTCTCCCTTTATCATCCAAAGCATAGAGAAAAAAAAAATTGTAAATGCCTCTACCCATAAAAATGACAAAGTATCTTTTACCACGTTTCAAAGACCCTTAGGCTTACTCTTTAATTCCTCACTTTTAGGAATTGTTACTTTTGGAAGAATTAGCAGCTTAGTACCTCAACAAAATTTTTCTTTCCCAATCTTTTTACCACGGCAAAAACTTCCTCCATCCCATCATTTTTAACATGTAACTCATCACTTTTAGAAAATACTCTTGTTGTTGCATTTTAAATTCACAGAGAGGTATTGTTTAGAAATATTTCGGAAAACAACGTAAATTTATGTTTCAAGAAACATTTTTTAAAAATAATTTTTGAAAAATGTCTTTCCAAAACACAAATTTATGTTTAGAAAAATTTTTTTCTGAAAAAATCAATTCCACAACATATATTTTAGAATGTAAAATTTATATTTCAAAAAATATTTTTCAAAACCTATTTTAAAAACGTTTTCAAAAAAACATTTTAGCCATTCAATTGTAAACATAGAGGATAATTTAGGCATTTCGTAACATCGGTAATTGGATGCAGTAAAAAATGGAGTACAGGAAGCTTTTACCTTATACTTGATGAAGAATCCGCCACATAAATTTAATGACCAACTATGCGAATCGAATATACCAGATTACATTTTTAAACAATACATCTTCACAATCTCAATTATATTTCAATCATTATTTCATATTATTTAAAAACATTAATACTATATTATATCATATATAATCATTTATTTAATTTAATTTAAATTTATTTAATTTATATTTAATAAAATAATTAATTATAATATTTATATAAAATGTCAAGAATTAAAAATAACAATTGTCAATTCATAAGATTTCGAAAAAAGATGAGAAAAAATTATTTATTATAAAAGTAAAAACTAAATAATTGAATTATTTATTTATTTAAATATTTATGTTAAAAAAGTATTATCTTATTATAATAATAATAATAATTATTATTATTATTATCTTGAATTTTTTACATTTTAAAATAGTTTATAATATTTTGGATTAAATTAGTATTTTAAATCTATTAATTTTAATTATTAAATTTATTAACGTATTTTTAAAGTTTAATTGAAATTAAATAATTTCATTTTTTATGTAAGATAATTAACACCACATCCGTTAATTTTAGTCATTTGAAATTTATTATAATTGAATTCATAAAATATTATAAATAATTTTTCAAACTGGAACAGTAAAGTTAAACTTTTAATTATAACTTTTCTGGAAACGTATTTTTTTTTTAATTAGTAAAGTTACTTTTTTTATTATGAATATTTATTATCAATAACCCTGTCTTCAAACATAATTCATATATCAAAATTTTTAAAGTATGCATATATATATATATATATATATTACGTATAAATAAAAGAAAAAACTATTCCTTATCATGCTTATATATTACATTGGAAGTAATTAAAATATGCTAAGCCCGTCCAACTAGTTCGAAAAGTCAATAAAATAAATTAAGTCAAACTAAAAAAGTTATTACTTAATTAAATCAGTCATTTTTTTTTTCAATTAACTAATTTAGCCTGCAACTAAAATATATATATAAACTACATCGATATGGTAGTTTAATGTGAATATGCTTTACAAAATAATATTTATATTTAAAAACTAAATAACTAATAGTATATTATAATTTATATTTTAAATAATTATACCTAAAATTTAAATTTTAAAAATTTTATTTTTATTATTTTTAAGTTTTTAAAAACAAATCAAAACAACATGTTGACCCAGTGTAAAAAATCGTTGCACTGTTGCAAGAAAGACAGACTCAGAAGATTCAAGCAGCAAAGTAACAACTGAAAAAAGGCTTTTCGCTTTTGTTTTCTCTTTTCTACTTGGAAAAACTATAAATTTTTACTTATTCCATTTCTATCTATAAATTCATTTAAAAAAAATTTTGTTATCCCTTTTATAAATTATTTTTTAAATGTAATTATTTTTTACTAAAAAATATCATTAATAAACTAAGATAACATGTTTTTCTATTAAATTTGAAACATGAAGAAGAGACAGACACTTAGGCGGTGAAGATAACAATTAAAAACAACTGAAGTGTCTGGGCGTTGCAGAAGATGAAGATGGCACTTTATGGCTTCTACTTGTTCACGTTCAGGCCCTTATTCCCAAAATGCCCCTTCATCATCTTCCATAATTACTGAGAAGAAATCACCATATGTTGGATCATTCATACTCACACAACTATGACTAATCAGCTTTTTTGTGCTTTCACTGTGCTTGCTCTCACTTGCTCTCTTCAGTTTCAAGCTCATGCTGCTCCTTCAGGTGAACCTGTTTTCCTTTTGAAAAAAAAGAAGCAACTTTACGTACCCATGTTATGAAAATTTTGGATTTCGTATGTTCTTCTTTTGTTTTTATCTTTTTTCAAAAGGGTATCCTAGAGTTTGATCCTATCTGCGATTTCACGAATTGGACACTTTGAATGAGCATTTGGGGATTATTTTCCATCTATATCCCTTTTATTTTCACTTTTGTTATTCGGCTTAATTTCAATGAAATTGATCCCTTTTGGCTTTCTTTTTCTTTAAGGAAATCCCTTATATGTTATATAAATTGTTCACAAAGTTGATATTTCTTGTTCCTGTAATTATGTACCAGGATCATTCATCGAGCGTCTGTCTTCACTTCTCAAATGGAGAAGGTCTAACTCCAAGATCCCTCAGTCAGGTTGGATGTTTTCTCTTAAATTGTGTCACTTTTTTGATAATAAATTTGTTCAATGCATCTTGTATGGTTTAACATGTTTATCTGGCTCATGGTGTGGTTTATAACATGTGATTTCATTGTTGCTTTTCAGATGGGAATGTTCTTCAATTTGAGAATGGTTATGTAGCAGAGACTGTTGTTGAAGGAAATGATATTGGGGTCATTCCTCATAGGATCCGTGTTTCTACCGAAGATGGTGAACTCTTTGCTGTTGATGCAATTAATAGCAACATTGTTCGAATCACCCCGCCCTTATCCCAGTGTATGGTTGCTCATGTCCTCTTTCCTTCTATAGCTATCAAACTTGATTGCTAGGTACATGACAGTTTTGGCATACAAACTTGGCATGTCTTATTTTCTTCAAATTGGTTATGTATTTTGCTGGAGAAACATAATAAGAATGGTGTTTAAAATAATGGTAGTTTTAGTCTTTTGAATATGTGCCCAGGCAAAATAAGTAAGGTAACAGAAAATGAAAAACTTGAAAAGCTTTATTATACTTGGTTTATGGGTTTATCATAGCATATGAGAATTTTCTAGTTAATGGAGTAGAATTTTGGAGTTATTGAGTGCTTAGAATGATTTGTTTTTTAGTTATTGGAGATAACATTTAACTCTGTTTTGTCTCTATGTTGCTACAGATAGTAGAGGAAGATTGGTGGCAGGGTCGTTTCAAGGCTACACTGGTCACGTAGATGGAAAACCAAGTGATTCTCGTTTCAATCATCCGAAAGGCATAACTGTGGATGATAAGGGGAATGTTTATGTTGCTGATACTCAAAATCTAGCTATCAGAAAGATTGGAGATGCTGGTATATGTTAAACTAAAGTTAAAAGAATACGTGAGTTTGGGAGAGTCTAGTGCAGTCCATTGGTAGAAAATAACCATAACAGAACTGAGTTTGAATATAAAATTACCAATAGACATTGATGTAGAAGTGTTGCATTAGTAGTCATGAGAATTGTGTTGTGAAAAGGTATCAGTTACTAATTTTTGGAAATATGTTTTAGGTGTGACAACCATTGCTGGAGCAAAGTCAAATGTTGCAGGCTACAGGGATGGGCCAAGTGAGGATGCTAAGTTCTCAAATGATTTTGATGTGGTGTATGTTCGTCCAACGTGTTCCTTGTTGGTCATAGATAGAGGAAATGCTGCTCTTCGGCAAATCATTCTCAACCAGGAGGATTGTGATTATCAATCCAGTTCAATTTCTCTTACAGGTTTAAATTGTTAGTCGTTTGTTTGACATATGTAGCTATTAGTATCTTTTGTTAATATAAAATGATAACAATCAGCTGCCTTTCATAAGAGGACAACTGTTGACTAAAAATTACTGTCTTTGCAACATGTGATGTTCAATATTTCTGGTTTTGAATTTTGGACATTGCCCATATACAACGAAAAAGAAAGGGTAGAAAAAAAAAAGGTATACGTACAAATATCATCTGTGAAGAAAGAACATAGAAAAATACCATATGCAAATTGTATGACATCAGTGTTTTGTTGACCACTGTGAACATCAGTTGCTGGACCTGTCAGTTGTGATGCAGATACATTATGTCTTGACAGACAAATTTGTTGAAAGATCTTAGATACTCTAAAATATTCCAAGATAATATCTCTAGATATTTCTTATATTTCTAACACTTCTCTCATACTGAAACTTAGCTTTAGCTAGTTAGAAGAAAATAAATAACTTTCCCTCGAGTTAATAATTAATAAAAAAAAAAAAAAAATTGAGATAAAGCTGGGGCTAGTTCACATTGGGAAAGCTGAGTTAGTGTGCCTGGAAAAAGCTGGTTGGTTATTCTCGCCTGATAACTGGGAGCGTTGCTCAGACACAGACTGCGTTAATTGTTGAACATTATTTGATTATTGATTGTGCTGAATACTAGGAAGAGATGTTTTCATCATGGAAGTCTTTTGCTTACAGATGATGTTTGGATGACAGATTTTCTGTTGTTATTGCTAATGTTGGTAGAGTTATGAATCATCTCAGGTTGTCCATTCTGCGTCAATCTAGACAACTGAGAATTCATAAAAGCAATGGATGATGACATTGATATATGAAATTAGGATACAATGGAAAAGTGATGGTCATGCAGGAAATAAGTAACAAAGTGGGAGTGGTGACTGACTGAAATTCTAAAGTCTTAGAGAACCTAACAATGGGATAGTAAGAAAACAAGTCATAGAGGATATTGCTCTGATATCATGTTGAAAGAGAGATCATCTAAGATAGTCTAAATAGTCTAAGATAGTGTATCTTAGATGTTATATTTCAAACAGAATTTAGATTTTGCAATTCATGTATATGCACTACCCTAATCTTAACGCCCTTGCATGGTCCACTAAAGAAATTGAAAATTTCAATCAGAAAATGAATTTAAACTTCATTTTGTTGCCCTTGGTGGGTTTGTTTAATATTTTGTCAAAAAGTTGTTCTGTAAATCTGTCCTGGTGTTTGCCACTCGCAGATGTGAATTTTCTGCAGTGCTGTGCAGTAAAGTGAAGAAAATTGGCATTGTGTAAATTTGAAAAGGATCTTTGAGCCTCCTGTCAATTTTATTTTGGGTGTTAAGATTGAAGCTGTTTATGTAATCCATAAATGCTCTCTACTACAGCATTCTTCAATATTTATGCTAAATTTCATTCTTTGATTTTCTGCAGATGTCCTCACAGTTATTGGTGCTGTTTTAGTAGGATACGCTACATGCAGGCTTCAGCAAGGATTTGGATCATCTTTCTTCCCCAAAACAGTATGTCTATTTATGCCTATTCTGCCTTAATAATTTTCTTATATAACAATAAAATAAAATTAAGAGGTATTTGACGTTTCTGCTGCTGCAACCTCACGATTTTGCAAATGTGTTGTTACTTAAAACTGTGAATTCTTTTGAATGACAAAATTTGTTCATTTTCAAAAGTGAAATAGTTTTTCTTTCATTTCTTCTATTTTGTCATTTTGGCAGGGTTCATAGTAGGATTTCCCCCCTCCCCTATTTTTCCTTCATTCTTTTGCCAATAACTTCCATTTTTCTGAGCCTTAGCATTTCATTTTGTCATATTTTAATTGTCACATCATGTTGGTTGACTAATTACACTACATGCATAATGCAGCAGCCACCATCAAAAAGTGAATTCAAAGGCCAAGGCCACAAGGAGGAGACAGAATGGCCATCTTTTAGACAGCTTCTTGTGTATCTGTCTAATCTCTCCCTCCAAACATTTGGTTCTTTCTTTCAATACATACCATGGCTTTCCAAATCTGACAGCACCAAGAGGGGCCTGACACCTCTAAAAGATCGTTTAAAGATGCCAGAAGATGAGGTGCAAGCCCCCATGGCAGATATGCAAAGGACTTCTGATTCACTTCTTACCGAAGCTAAGCAAGTTCACACTCCAAGCACAGCTGAGAAATATGCAGAAATGAGGCCTGCAAAGAAAAAATCAAGCTCTTCCAAGGACCCCTCTTTGTTAAGCAAGCACCATTCATCGAAAAGTCAGGAGTATGCGGAGTTCTATGGATCAAGCGAGGTTCCATCTCATGCAAAATCTAAGAGCCAGAAGCAAAGGTCGAAGCATAGGCATCGAGAAAAGGTTGGTCAAGTTCCTTTGGGGGGTGTTGGAGCAGAGAAAAAAGAGATGAGGGGTGTTGATTATGGTAATCCTAAGTTTGAGCATTACAATATGAGGACTAAATATGTCACTGAGGATTCCTTCCGTTTCAATCCTCATTAACAGGGTTTACACCTTTTTTTCTTTTTTGGTTCACCAGTCTTTACATGAATATTCTAACTAAAGTTTCTGCACTTGGCAAAGCATACAGATTGTGACATAGTTTTTGATCCTCTTACTTGACAATTTGTAATAGAATTAAGCTTCACTCACTTACCAAACTGCTCATTTCAAGGAGATTACTACATCATGCAAAAAAAAAAAAAAAAAAAAGAAAAAAAAAAAAAAAAAGGAAAAAAAAAAAAAGAGATGGCATTATTACATCTTCCAAATTGTTTATTGACTGAAGTAAAACTTACTGCAACAGTATGATGGTAGTATAGGCTAGATATTGTTCTCACTAGGAGGAAAATAAGTAAACGAGTTATACTTTGTTTGGATAATCAACAATTTTTGTCAGTTTTGATTTCCTGTTTAGATTAAGGATGACAATGGAATGGTGCCGGTTTAAGTATTTCATTTCCATTTTTGAATTGAAAGTTTATCTCTATACTTATAAATTTTTTATTTCATCTCCATCAAATAACATATGTCTGAATCCATGTTTCTTTTATGTTTAATGCTAATTAAATATTTTTTTTATAAAATAGAAAAAAATAGTAAAGTATTCAAAGGATATATATTTTGTTTTCCAATATTAAATATAAAAGATAAATTATAATTATATAAATATTAAATGGAAATATTAAATAACAATTAATAAATATTAAATAATTATAGAAAAAATAAAAATGATTTAGAAATAAGTTATGAAAGGATAAAAGGATAAAAGAATGAAAAAAGATTAATATTTTAAATTATTTAATAAATTAAAAATGTTTTAAAGATGAAGATGAGTGTTGAAACAAATATTTGGATGAGTGGATATATATATATATATATATATATATATATATATAATTTCATAGTATGAGAATTTTCTATAAAAATTGAGATGTATTTGAACAATATTTGTAGAAATAGATTATTTGTCATCGCTACTTTTCGTATATTTAATATTAATAATATTTTGTGGAAGTGAGACTTTTAATAAGCTTGTGGTTGATATAGATGTGTCCATTGTTTATCAAAATTGTGCAATCAATATGTAATGTCTATACTTCAAAAACTTACTCCATCTTCTTCTTAGAGGAAGAAAAACCAGGAAAAAAGAAATTGATCTCTCTCAATGTTTACACTCTTTGGAGCTTCATTTGTCATTAGATGCAAACGTAAAGAATTGCAGAATATAAATTATCCAATTTAATAAAATAATTAAAATGCAAGTAAAAGATGACATTGAAGATGAAATGAAACAAAAGATAAAGGCGATGATAAGGACACATACACATAATCTCCAATTTCATTAGCGTTTACAATCTTTATTTATAGAGATTTTCTATAAATAGTTTGTCATTCTGAAAACTATTTGAATGTTTTCTATTTATAGTCTTAGTTAACAATTATTACTTCTAATAAATGTTTTGGATGCAAATTTTCTTGTCAATGAATTCTTAATGTAAAAGAAAAAAGTTATTTATATATGTGGATTTTTTTATTTATACTAGCAATCTTAAATATTTTTAGTTTTAGATATGTCATATTTTTATATATAAAACACAGATATGCTAATTAAATTTATACCGTTAGTGCTTTTAATATTTAAGTTAAATTCAACAAGCAACGACAAATATTTATAAATATACCAATTATTACATCATTCATCCCTTTTATAACACAATATAATTTCACAATATTATATTTAAAAAATTGATTTATCTTCTGAAAAAATAAACCCGTAGAAAAGAGACTATAGTTCATTTTAGTTTAGAAGTGTAAAACTTTAATAAAAGAATTTTCGTTCAAAGCAAGGCATAAATTAAAGAAATGAAAGTTAAAACCTTAAATTGCAATCAATAATTTTAAAGAAATAAAAGAGCAAGACTCAATGTAAAAGATAAAAGTTAAATTCAGAAAAATAAATCAGATGTTGAAGATAAATAAAAGAAAATTAGCAACAAGCAAGTAATTAAATATTTGGAAAGTAAAACGTAGAGTGTGGTAACTAAAAGTATTATTCCCAATTTATTGTATGTCATTTCTAGTTTTTCCACGTTACAATGTTTATGTATCTCAGTCTAATGTTTTTTTTTAACATCCTTATTTTCTAATACAAAAGTTTATTTACAAGTAATTATAATCAGTAATTAAATTTCATGACTGAAATATAACCTACAGTATGACTTTCATCTTAGATGTTTCTCTTTAATAACTTTCCTTTTCATTTTTTCTATACCATTTTCCATTCTTTTATACCATTTTTCATTAATGAAAAATATTTTAATGGACCTTCTTTATCAAATAATCATCCATATAACTAACATTGTTTTTGTGGACATCGTCAATTTAACTAATCTATTACTATTCCCTTAATATTATATCTCCTCAATATTTTATTGTAGATATAATTTCACTATATTTAATGAATGTTTGGAATTTGTTTGGAATTTTTGATAAATGAGAAGTTATATTCTCTTGTATACTATTAATTTTGTATTATTTTTTAATTTCACTTCACATTTTGACATTTTTATTTCATTATATTTTTTTGTATATCATTTCATCTTAGATGCTAATCTTTAGACACCACTGTCTCTCTCTTAGAGGGTTGGGGTTTTGGTTCAAATATAAGGTCTCAAATTTTGAAATCCTATTTTAATCCTTAGTCCAAATACAAGGCTCAAAATTAAAAATCCTATACTATATTGATCCAAATATACAAGGTCAAATGAACTCTGTACTACTTTATACAATTTATACAAAACTCTAAAGAAGGAAGATTTTAATAATCCACTTTCCACGAAAGAAAAGTCTTCTGAAAGCCTCTTCCTCCATTCTTCTGGCCATGCTTCTTATTATTGGCCTAATATGTGGTTTCTTATGGTCCTCCATCTTCGAAAATTCTTCCTTAAGTAGTGCATAGAGAAGAATGTGTCTTGCCTTGGCGTTTAGCTAATATTTATATTTCTTATCTTCATCCCAGAGCTCACGAGGAACAATATACCGTTAGCATCAAAAGGTAAAGGCATCCATTTGTTTACTCCATACGACATATCTACATGTTGTATCCCAAGAGTGCTATCATTCTTAGTTTTTAGTAGTCATAGTCTTCTCTTTTGAATAACTGTGAATGATTGGTAGCTTGTTTGTCACTTTATATAGAGTCTTGTTGCAGGATCGTACATATTGTCCTATAAAGAACTAATCCCAAAGGTTAGATTTGATATCAATTTTTAGAACAACTGACTCTTGAAGGGAGGTTGAATAGAGTCCTAGACTCTTTTCACAAGAAACTAGACTAGACCGTATAACTGACAAATAAAACCAACAACACACAATAAACTTATACTACTTTACCCAAAATCATAGTTTATGTCCAATTCTCTCATAAGATAACTTCTTAAGAGGTTCCACTAATCAATTCAATTATTACAAATGAGTACACAAATCACTTCTGATTACATCAAATACACAAACCACTCATACTTATCTTATCTTAATCTCCCCCTGAGATTAAGACCTGAAAACAAGAAAATAAAAACTCTCAAAGAGAGGAAACTTTAAGATCATTTGGCTAACTTCATAGAGTGAAGGATTAAAAAGGATATGGCTCACAAACAAAGAATACTTAAGTAAACTTATCAATACTAGAATCTGTATAAGTAATTGATTGTCCTTCATCTTCACTTAGTTTTCTTTATAAAGGTTTTCAATATAATTGTTGCTTCAATCTTTTCTTGTTTTGATTCTTCCTTTAATAAGATAAGATAAACTCTTTGAATCATGTTTCATATGGTTGACTACAAAGTATAGGAAAGCTTGGATTTGCTTGAAATCTTTTCTGTTATGGAAAAGGAAACAATTCAAACATACACAATAAAGATAATTAGATTGTTCCTAGCACGTTTCCTTTTTGTTTCCATTTTGATATTTCATATAAACATTTATTGCATTTTTTGTTTCTAAAAAAATAAAAATTGATCAACTAGTGCATATAATATACTTATGACTTCTTTGATTTTATTTATCCTATTTTATTTATCTATAACAATAAACATTCACAAAATTTTAATATTTTTCATTATCTTGGATAGTTTAATTTTTTTTCTCTCACAAATAATTTTAAATTTATTCTCATCATTTTTAATTAATTTTTTAAAACATTATTTATATAGTTAAAACTTAATTTTTAAAAAATTAATTTCTCATAATCTACAATAAATCATTTATAATATTTTTATTTATTTTTATACCTTTTTCATACAAAAATTATAAAATTTTCACTTTATTTTACTTTAAAATAATAAAAAAAACTTAAAAAAGAAATAAAAAAGTGGTAAGAATTCGTTTTACATAGACCTGAATTCTTATTGGTATTAGAAAAGCAAATACAAAATTTCAATTGGGAATTCGGCCCCTCGACAGCCGAATTCCCCACTGTGAACACAGTAAAAAATGTTGGAATCGGAAATAATGTTAGAAACGTGTTATGTGGGGAAATAATCTTTAAAAATGTATCACTATGTTAACAATTTCTCCTGGATAATCACTTGACTCCTAGAAAATTAAGATAAGACTCACAAAAGATAATCACTTTCACAAATACTTCAAACACTCTCAAATTTTCATATATCATAAAAATAAATCATATTATATATATATATATATATATATATATATATATATATAAAAGTAGTTTTATATTTGGACTTCATTAAGTTTAACTATATCTTAAACTATAATTACTATTTTCACCTAAAATTATAATGAAGTTAAAGAAAAAAAAAAAATCCTACGAATTGCAAGCCTAATAATTGAAAAAATAAAGAAGCTAAAGAACTATTTTGATGAGCAAAAATATTTTCTGGTGTCATGCATCTTGTGATTTTTCTTGGAATTCTCCTTAGGTATTATTGCTCCTTTTTATGTGTTCTTCGTTATATAGTTGATAACAATGTTCATTAGGTTTTGATCGAGGAGCTTTTCCCTTGCAGTACCGTTCATTCGTCAAATCCTTGGTATGTGAATGCAATTGCCTTGAATTCTTTATACCTTTCTTTTTTTCTCCTAAGCATTTTGTATTCCATCACTTCTTCAGCTGGAATGTGGGAAGCAGCACAAGATTACCTCTACCATATTCTCTCTCTTTCTTTCAATAAAATATTCTCCAAACGAACTTGCACAAATTCTTTTATATGAAATGTCTTCATTTAGCTAAGCAATATTCTCATCATCATGTTGAAAATATGTTTAGATACTCCTTTAATGGTTAATTCCCTCGTTGTTGGATATCAAGAGGTCTCTAATCTTTGGAGCTTTAAGTTGATTCACGATAATGTGAGATAGAAACAATTTTTTTTTTTTTTTTTAAAAAAAGAATCCTCAAATAAGGATATGAAGCTATCTAAAAGATTATTGAACCAATCAAAGTTGTCCCCATTGGGGTTCCTACAAACATGTGAAAAGCATCTTCCTATGTTGATTTCGATACCCTTTCCTGTGCATTGAAGAAAAATACAATGAGTCGTGCACTAGTTCAATTACAAAGTCAAACAAAATAAAAGGTTTGAATATATAAAGACTTAAAGTTGTGATAGAATATTGTTTCTATAAATATTTAAAACATATTAGATAATTCACTTTTTAGCATCAACAAAAAAACATTACTACTTAAATTTTTTTAATATTGAATAGCTCTTGACCTAATTACTACTTAAATTTTTAGCATCAACAAAAAAACATTACTACTTAAATTTTTTAATATTGAATAGCATCAACAAAAAAACATATTAAATTTTTTAATATCATTCTTTACCTAATTCAGCGTGTTCACATCAAGAGATGGACAAGTTAATGTTTAAAAGTTAGACTTAGAAACCCTGACTTGCTGGTTTGTTCGATGCAGGTTCAATTACTTAAGATTAAATAGTATTTAGGTTACTCTAACAACTTGTGGTTACCTACTCTTGTTTTTGTATTATCCTAAATGAGATCATTGATAAAGATGCATGAGAAGGGTGAATTTGGGATTTTCGTTACCAACAATTTCTAAATTATTCATTTATAGCTATGCTTACTTGTTAGCTACTATAACAAACAATTTTTAAGTAGACTTGGACTTCCAACAATGTAAATAAATTTGATCATTGTTTAAATGGAGAAATTTCGGTTAATTTTCTCTACTTTTACGCATCTAACAGAGTAATAAACAAATTAAAAATCCAGCTATTCTATAATATATCATGTATACTTTTCTGAAGCTTTTTTTCCAAGAAATTCAAGAGTTATTTTTAAATCTGACCGGTAACTGAATTGGTTCAAAAATTAATAATGCAATCGAAATCGATACAAATAAAATTACTATAATAATTAAAAATACAAAAAATATAATATCTTAAATTTATAAAATTAAAAACTAAAACTAAAATATAAGTTTATAATTTTTTAAAGGTTAAAGCATATACAAAAATTTAAATAAAATATGTGGATCATATTTAAGTTGACACTTAGACTAATATATAGTGAGCTACCAGCATAGTTCTTGACACCCAGCACTTTTTCATTATTTTGCTACCTTTTCCCTTCTCTCTCAATCCTCCTTCATTCAGATTCTATTCAGTAATTCCTTTAGAAATCTCATTCAAAGTTTCCTTATAAAGCCTGAAGATAGGTACTTTTCTCTTCAATACTGTTATTGCTTTTGAATTATCAACTTTTTTAGCTTGCATGTGTGTTTGTTAACTACACATCATGGTGAGGTTCAACTTGGTCATGCTTTGCTTATCTACCTTGTTATGTGCTGTTACTGCATTGAACACTGATGGGGTGGCTCTTCTGTCACTCCAGAAGCATTGGACATTTGTACCTCCTTCCATAAACTTGAGTTGGAATGCTTCTGATTCCACTCCATGCTCTTGGTTAGGAGTCCAGTGTGACAATAACCATAATGCAATCTTTCTTAATCTCTCTGGACACTCGATTTCAGGTCTTTTGGGACCTGAAATAGGACACTTGACTCACTTGCAAACACTTGACTTGGCCTCAAACAACTTCTCAGGGAAACTACCTCCTGAGTTAGGAAATTGTAGTCTGCTTCAGAACCTGGACCTTTCTGATAACAGTATCACAGGAAACATACCTGATAGTTTGAAAAACTTGCAGAATTTAGTCTCTTTCAGTGCTATGTACAATATGCTAACTGGTCAAATCCCTGAGTTCTTGTTTCAACTCCAACACTTAGAAGATCTTCACCTGAACCGAAACTCTTTGACTGGTTCCATTCCAATGAATGTTGGGAACGGTACAGAACTTTTGACACTGTATCTGGATGCTAATCAGTTGTCAGGAAGGATTCCCTCATCCATTGGAAACTGCAGTAAATTAGTGGAGCTGTATTTGGATTATAACCAGTTGCATGGAGTTCTACCTGAAAGTCTTAACAATCTCCAAAGTGTTGTTAAGTTGAGTTTCAGTAATAATAGACTTGAGGGTACCATTCCATTACTGGGTTCTTCTAGCACATGTAAAAGTTTACAGTATTTGGACCTGTCAGTCAATAAATTTAGTGGAAGCATACCTTCAACCTTGGGAAATTGTAGTGGACTAACAAATATTTATGCTTTCAACACAAGTTTAGGGGGCAGCATCCCTTCATCCTTGGGCCAACTAAGAGAACTTTCTATTCTTCTCCTTGAAACCAATCATTTGTCAGGACAAATACCTTCAGAAATTGGTGATTGTAGGTCATTACAACAGTTGTTGTTAAATAACAATGAACTTGAGGGAGAGATTCCAAGTGAATTAGGAAAGCTAAGTCAACTGAAAGATCTTAGACTTCATTTCAACCATTTGACAGGTGGGATTCCAGTAAGCATTTGGAAAATTTCTAGCCTTGAGCAGTTGCATGTGTATTACAATAACCTTTCTGGGGAGGTGCCTTTGGAATTGACAGAACTCAAAAACCTGAAACAACTCACCTTATATCACAATCAATTTTCTGGAGTCATTCCTCAAAACTTAGGAATCAATAGCAGTTTAGAGGTGTTGGATATCTCATATAATCACTTCACTGGCAACATCCCACCTAATCTCTGCTTTGGACAGCAATTAGTTAGGCTAATCTTGGCTTCAAATCAACTTCAAGGTGGTATACCTCCTGACATAGGAAGATGCACAACACTTGTTAGGTTACGGCTTGATGGAAACAACTTAACTGGACCTTTACCTGATTTTACAAGCAATAGTAGTCTCACCTATGTGGACATGAGTGAGAACAATATCAATGGAGCAATTCCATCAAGTTTGGGAAACTGCATAAATCTTACTACTATTATTTTGTCCCACAACAATCTTTCTGGTATCATACCCTTTGCGCTAGGAAACCTTGTGAACCTTCAAAGGCTGAACCTTTCTCACAACAAATTAGGAGGTTCTTTGCCACCTGAGCTGTCAAACTGTAAGAAAATGCAATACTTTGATGCTGGATTCAATTCTCTAAATGGTTCATTCCCATCGAGTTTAAGAACTTGGACAGGGTTGACAACATTAAACTTAAGGGACAATCATTTCACTGGTGGTATCCCAACTTTCTTATCAGAATTTGAAGGCCTTTCTGATCTAAATCTTGGGGGAAATGTTTTTGGAGGCCAAATTCCTAGATCAATTGGTGAGTTGCGCAATCTTTTGTATGAGTTGAATCTAAGTGCTAATGAGCTGACAGGTGAAATTCCTCCAGAAATTGGGAAACTGAAATTCCTGCAAAGCCTGGATATTTCTCTTAACAATCTGACTGGAAAAATTGAAGTTCTTGAAGATCTCTCTTCATTGATCGAACTCAATATTTCATATAATTCTTTCTCTGGTCCTCTTCCAGACACACTGGTGAACTTGCTCCATTCTTCTCCCACATCATTCTTGGGCGTTCCTGGCTTATGTGTTAGATGTTTTCCATCAAATTGTTCCAAAAGTAACAGCTTGAGGCCATGTGATGAGAACAATTCTACACATCAAAAAGGGTTCAGTAAAATTAAAGCTGTGTTGATAGCACTTGGATCTACACTACTTGTAACATTTCTGTTACTTGGTCTTGTTTACAGGCTACACTATAAGCAACATGTGAAGATTTTTCCCGAACCCTCTTCAACTGTCCTCAAGAAGGTGATGAAGGTTACACAGAACCTAAATGAGAGGCATATTATTGGGAGAGGAGCACATGGAGTTATTTACAAAGTTCAATTCAGTCAAGACAATGTTTTTGTCATAAAGAAAATTCCCTTTGCAGATAACAATGATCAGATCAATATCATGACCACAGAGATTAAAATCACTGTGAAGATTAGGCACAGAAATCTAGTAAGAATAGAAAACTTCTGGTTAAGAAAGGACTGTGGTCTAATTCTGTACAAGTACATGGAAAATGGAAGTCTTCATGATGTTCTGCATGAGAAGTATCCACCACCACCTTTAGAGTGGAATGTCCGCTATAAGATTGCAGTTGGAATTGCACATGCACTTGAATATCTCCATTATGATTGTCATCCTTTCATAGTGCACAGAGACATTAAACCAAAGAATATACTTTTGGATTCTGATATGGAGCCTCACATTGCTGATTTTGGCATTGCCAGGCTTCTAGATCATTCCTCTTCTTCATTGCAATCTGTTTCTGTTCCTGGTACAGTTGGTTACATTGCACCAGGTAATTCTTCTAGTCTTTTTGTTCATCATGTTTAGACTAGTCTTTCTCTTCAAATATGAATTCTTGTATGGAATAACACATGTTTATTTTGGTATGATTCAGAGAATGCTTATTCAGCAGTTGTGAGTAGGAAGTCTGATGTGTATAGTTATGGAGTGCTTTTGCTAGAGCTGATAAGCAGAAAGAAGGTGCTAGATGATCCTTCATTTGTGGAAGGAACAGATCTTGTGGGGTGGGTTACATCTATGTGGGAACAAACAAAAGGCATTGATGGAATTGTTGACTCAGGGCTTGCAAAGGAACTTTTGGCTTCAAATTTGAAGGAACAAGTTGAACAAGTGCTTCTGATGGCATTGAGATGTACTCACAAGCATCCAAGTGAGAGACCAACAATGAGAGAAGTGGTTAAGGACTTGATAGTCAGATGCAAAATGGCCCTGAATGAAGATTAGCCAAATGTTGGCCTAGGACATTCACTGTATAAAGAACAAAAATACTTAAATAGCTCATGAGTAGACTTGCTTTATGTATTTATTAAATAATGATTTGTAATGTATAGAAAAAATTGTATGGATGAATCTTTTTGTGGATTATTTATTTTTATAAATAAATTAAAATTCTTTATAAAAGAATTTGGTTTTTAACTAAAAATTTATAAAAATAATTTGATTAGTTCAAATTATAGATTTTAAATTTCATGCAGAAGAAGTAATAATTAGATTGTTACACTTTTTTTTTCTTACATATTTATTCTCTTCTTACTTTCTTTTTGAAAAGATGCCATTAAATTACCAAAACACATAAAATGTGAATAAATTATCAACTAAAAACATACAAGGTGTGAATATAATTTACTTTTTTTATTTTTTTTATTTATTTGAATAAAATAACTACACATAGACTATTTAAACTCTTAAAATGGATAAAATATCTCCATGAAATAGTATATTATTGATAAAAGAATTCTCTTTTTCTTCTCTAAGAAACTTTACATTATTTTGTAACTCTTAGAGTTTAGGATATATTATTGGTCAAAGAAATAAACTTTTTTTTTTTTAAGACTTCATTTTATTTTGCAGTTTCTTGAACATCATAGACCAATATACAAAATAGGATGAATACATCTTACATCAACAAAAGAAAATGCCTCAGATCCCTTAATTATGACATAGATATTTTGATTACTTGTTGATAAACATATATGCTGATAATTACACCATATTGCTACTAACTTCTACACCTAGCCAACAATAGGACCATGATACAAACCTATATAGGTAAAATTCTAGTAGAAGTATAAATAGCGAAAAATTTCAAGGTATGAATTATTCATGATTACACATTTATTATCTCATATATTCTCTAGCTGACTTGCTTGGAGCGCCTTTGCACACACCTCCCTATGAATTGAGAGAAAAAGGAGTGTCTTTGCACACACCTACCTATGAATTGAGAAAAAAAGGAGAGAATACTTGTTGGTGGTCAAGAAGGAGGAAGACATTGTTGAAGTTGTTGGTGTTGGAGTATTCAATTGTTATTTGATGAATCTAGTCTTTTCTTGAAGAGTTATTAAAGATTGAAAATTTAGATGTGTCTATTGTTTGTGTCTTTAATTTGATTTGTACGTAAGTTTTTCTTTGGTTAGTTTGATATTTAATTACTTATAAGAAAGGATTTCAAATGTTTTTTCAACTTATATTGGTGACAAGATAATTCTAATTGATTTAAAGACCTTTTTAATCCATTAAAATGTTCTTATCTGAAGTCTCAAAGGATACCAAAGATATTTTATTCGATTACATTGTCGATTTAATCTATTATAATTAATTACTTAGAAGCATGAATAGTTCTGAAGGTTTGTTTTAGTATGTTAAAATGTGTTTTTAATAAATTAAAACTTCCTATGCATTTAGAATGATTGTAACCATTCTATTTTAACAAATTAAAATAACAATATTATCCATTCTTTTCACAAATAAGTGAAATCAATAGATTAAAATGTAGTTTTAATCTATTAAAACCGATAGTCTGAAATCTATATAACTCTCTCATTCTAATTTCATTTGTCACTAAATTTGAAACTTGAATTTTAAATGCATTATATAAACTAAGAGAGTCCTACTGAGCCAGAAAACATTTCTTTACATTTCTTTGAGCTTTTCTTCAAGTGGTTTGTAGATTATTCTCTTTGTGTGAGAGATAAACATTATCTTTCACTTGAAAATCTATTCCTCTTATGTTTGTTATGATTCAGGTGATTTATTTTGATTGCATTATTCATTTTTTGTTGTGGTTTCATTATTGACAAGGAGTTACTAGTGCTGAGAATCACTCTTGTAGGGTTCAAGAGTTGAGTTCTTATGTTGTTTGTTTTAGAAGTGTGTTTATAATAACATTTTCATAGTGTGATCTTGGTTGGTATGACTGAGCAACTGGATGTAGCTATTGGAAAAGAATGAACCAATATAAAATTACTATATCTTTCTTCTTCCCTCTCTTTTTTTTTTTTACTATTGCAATCTTTTTGATCTTGTTGTTAGTGCTTTTGGTTTTTGAAAAATAAAAATTTAGTTAACCAAATCTTAAAATCAAACTCTTTTTCTAGCAAGCATCTCACTAGTATAAGGGCATTTTGTGGTCTTCTAAAGGTCGTCTCAACTTTTGTAAGTACATTTGTTGTGCACTATGAGGCTAGGTAAGACATTCTAAGAAGACCTCATGGTATAGTAGAAATATGATGAATAACGAGCGACAAAGGGAAGAAAATCATGCCAATGAAGAAACCTTGTTGTTTGAGCTCTAAAAGGAACTTGAGACCTTGAAGAGAAAGAATGTTAAAGAGATAAAAGCTTTGAGAAATGAGAATGCTCATATTAGGCAGAGGTTGAAGGAAAGTCAAACCATACCTTTCTGTTTGAAACCTAGGTACAATAAGAAAGCAAGAGAGACTTCGAGCCATCATATCTACCACTTTTGTCAAAAGTACAAGAAGTTAAAAGTAGTCAAAAAGTTGAAACACAATGTTATGCCTCTACCCAAAAATCTCTTAACATGGTAAGATCTTGCAAACAACCCTTTGTGGATGGTATCATGGAGATTCCTCTCCAAATAAATCAGAAGAGTCTCATCATAGATAGGTATAATGACATGACTGACTAAATAAACATATAAACATATATGTTACCAAAACCAATCTCTATACTATGAATGACGCAATTTTATGTTGAATGTTCCCAACATCACTAAAGGGAGCTGCTCTAATTTTGTTTACTTAGTTACTAACTCACTTGATAGAGTTTTTTGACACCCTAGTAGTGAAGCTCAGAATACAATTTGTCACCAATTGTTCTCATCATTTAATGTTTATCACCATGGTAAATATTTGGAAAAAGAGGGCAGAGTCATTGTGGTTGTTAATCACAAAGTTGTGATCAACATAAGAACCTCAATCTTGAAGTAGCATTGAATCTCATGTTCACACCTCTGAGCTCATTCGCTGATAGCTTGTGCATAGCTAGTATTTAACCTAAATGAATTAAAGCACATAGAGTCACAAAGTTCATGTAACTTAAAGATCTTAAAGACTCCTATAATCAAGTCTAAGCAAACACGATCCTAGATAAAAAATCTTGATAAAGATCAAACTCATAGAAATCAAAGTTTGGGGAAACCAAGGAGCTTTGGGGACTACGACTCTCTTGCTAAACTCCACTAAACAAGAAAAGAGAATAAATCTTAGAAGAAGCTCTCAGCATTGGGCTTATCCCCACTTTAAGAAAGGTTCCAACATCTCCACATGTTGATAACGAGAAACATTGTTTCTATTAGACCATTAGACAGTCTTGTCATGCTAAACAATTCAAGGTTCTATTAGATCTGAAGGTGTAGTTGGCTGTAAAAGGGAAGGCTAAATGGAGCCCGAACTTAAATCGCAAATTATAAACAAATAAAAAGCAGCTTATAACAAAGCATAGACTACAGAGAATAAGACACAAATTTATACTGGTCCACCCTACAATTAGGGATACGTTTAGTCTCCTTAAGCAAATTGCTTAAGAGCTTTCACTAAATGAGTTTTAACACCTCTCTAAGACAAGTATTCTACACCTTTCCAAGAATGAGTACTCTACACCTCTCTAGGCATGAGTTTTAACACCTCTATAGGTAAAACCAGTCATAACTCCCCATAAGATTAATACCTCTCAAAACAATGATAAAATAAACTCAATAGAGAGAACAACGTAAGCTCTCAAGGTGTACTTCACAGAGTAAAAATTCAAGGTTTAGCAGAAAACCTTCTTTCTAATGCTCTCAATAGCAAAATGTATACAATTAAACTTAAAGTATTTCTCTTTTTCTAACTCGTCACATTTTTCATTCACTTGTGCTTTTCTTTGTCTTTGTAGAACTTCTAATATAGCTTCTGAAATTATGACCATTTGAAGCTTGTATCTATTTTAATGTTTGGAATGGAAACTTCTGCACTAATGAATATTTTTTGTCTTCAATGTATATTGTTGACCATCTGAATACTTTCCAGTGATATTCAAAACTTAAAAGTTGAGAATCGGTACATTCATCATAATCTACAAGAATCTCATTCTATGATTAATCTCTTCTGCCATTAGACGTTGTATAAGTGATACATGTGAGGATGAGGTTCCTGAAGAACAAAAGGAAGAAGAGCTTGATGGAATAAAAACAAGAAGCATGATTAGAAGAAATAAAGAAAGAAATGGAAGGAATAAAGATAAGAAGGCAACTCAAGGCTTTGGAAGAAGAAATAAAACGAATAAAGTTAGAATAGTCTTAAAAATTGTACAAAACTAGAGAGTAAAGCATTGTAGGAATAAGAACTTGAGAGAACCATTTTGACTCTTGAAGCTCTTTTAAAAACCATTTTCCCTAATTTTTAGGAGTTACCATGTAATTTTTCTAATTTAAAGGAATTAAGACACTTAATTCTAGTTAACTTGATTAATCCTTTTTGTCTAGTTGTGTACGTCGTTAGTCATGAGCTTTACTTATAAAATGAGAGCCTCCATTTTACATTGTCATAAGATGAATGAGAATAAAAGAGTTTTTTGAAAGAGTATTTTGAGAATTGAGAGAGTCCATCTTCTCTTATCTTTGGAGTCTTATCTTGAGAATTTTTCTCAAGCAATGACTTGCTTTGCACTTATCCTTAGTATTGGTTTGTAAATTTAATAATATTTTTATTATTAATAATTTTATTAACAGATCTTTTAAAGTTGTTAACAATCAACTACAAAAGAGACCCAAATCCAGGATTCCTTAAAACCTAAAAACACCCATAACCATTAGACCAAAGAAGCTTTTGTGTGATATCATGATTATTAATATTCTTATTATGACAATCTGATTATTATTATTATTATAAATACAGTTTTTATTATTGTTATTTTTATTAATAATAATTATAAATATTATTATTATTTTAACTATTATTAATTTTTTTGTTATTATTGTTAATATTATAATTTATTAATGTTATTATTATTTTTAATTATAATTGTTATTGTTATTTTAACTATTATTATTACTGAATGATTAAATCTGTCAGTAAATTGACGAATAATTTATCGACAGACTTTGTCGGTAAATTGGTGATAAATTTACTGACAGATTTAATTCGTTGGTAAATTGGCGATCAATTTATTAAGGGATAATTTGGCGGTCAATTTTTTCTTTGGTAAATCCGTCGGCAAATTAATCCCAAAATTTACAATGCCTAAAATCCTCCAGTAATGATATTCTTACTAACGAATTCGTATATGTCGGTGTTTGTTATTTTTGTTGTAGTGATTGTCTTTTTCAGTGTCGAATGTTATATTCCTCCATGCTTATGCAATGTTGCGTTGCATCATCAATTGAATGTTGAATTTTTGACACATTTGCACTTGAAAACTTTCCATAAACTCGTATTGTTTATCATCTTATTCATATTAGATACAATATATGGAAACTTCTTATTTGAATAATTTTTCGCATCATGAACGTAACTATTGTCGCTTATATATTTGAATTCTTTCTTTATTTGTTTCTTTGATTTATGTGGCTTCAATTTGCTCTAATAATCTTCTATCCAAATCTTGCATTTTGATCGTCTGTTAAATGCTTGATATGGAAATATCTGAAATACTCATTTTTTGTTTCTTGACCATTTTTCTGTTGATTGTTCACTTTCTGAAAAACTTTCATACTTGTATATCTTTGAATATTGAAGCTTGATTCTCAGTTTTCGCAAATCTTGTATTGCATTGTTTCTTCAATCTTGTGTAGACACTTGAATAGAAAGTATTTGCTTTGACATCTTTTGTATGTCTTTCAGTGTGAAAAGAATTAAACATGATTGATAGAGATAATCTGCATTAAAACACTTGAGTCATTCAGAATCAATCATTATTTATATGCATGAAACATAATCTTTTGAATTTCAAGAATATAAAAACTTTCTATTCTAGAAATTTCACTATTAATAAATTTTTTAAAAACTTTCTAAGTTTGTATAATTATTAAACGTTGAAAGCAATTTACTTAAAATCTAGTATATCAACTCATATTTTCAAAATTCACTTAATATTGGAATATGCATTTTTCAATTAGAATTAAGAAGAAAATTTTACTCAAAGATGTTTCACGATATTATTCAAGTTATAAGAGAATTAGAAAATCAAGCAAGTTTCTCCTAAGAGTGTAGATTATAGTGTGAATTGTCCAATTCTTTATTTTACTTCATGTATATGGTTTAGCCTGTGTTCCTTTTCTTATTCTCATTTTTTTTCTTTCTTTTCTCATATTAGAGGCCATGCTTTCCATGTTTCTTAACTTAATATTGCAAACTACTCACAACTTAAGTTCAATTTCAACTACAAACCAACTAATAAATGTCTATATCATGTTCAAGAAAATGATTCAACTTCAGAATTTTAGGAAATGTCTTCTAAACCTCTTGGCCCAATTAATTACATAGAAAAAGATTTCAAAACTTTGCTCAAGAACTAAAAGCAAAAGAGAACTCAAATCAAGAAGAAAACAAGCCACTCATTTAGGTTTTCATGCTTTTTGACTTAGGAAAATTGTATAAAAATTTTAGCACAACATCTAAGAAAATTATGAACAAGTAAATGACCTAAACAATAACCTAAACAACTTGAAAATATTCAGAAAATTAAATTTAAGTAACATGTTAAAAAAAACATTCAAACTATGAAAAAGTAACTAACAGAATATGTAATAGAGTTTCCTAAAACAACCTTAATTTAAGAAATTTGGAACTAAAATTTGAATCAATTTAGAACAAAATTTAACAAGAATGAAGAAATTAAACTGCCCTAAATAAAAAGAAATTATAAATAAGACTTAAAACTAACACAAGAAAGGAGGACTTATCTCTTATAGACCTCCAAGCCCGATTTTTAATGCCAAAATGGGGGAAGCAACTTCAAGCAAGCAATGGAAGACCAAGAAAATTCTTAGGACTTTCCAAGTTCCTTAAAGAACTCATATTGTTCTCTCCCAAGTAGGTCTCCTAGAGAGAATGAGGAGAAGATTACTCACATATTATGATCCAGGAGAACAAGAAGAAAGTATATAATAATTATATTCTCATTCAATCAAACATGAATTATACATGGACTAAGAGATCTTATTTATAGATGCCTAGCTCCTTTGCACTACATGACACAAAAATATGGGACTAAAAAGTTAGGGACGTCACACACTTGAGTTCCTAAGGCTAGAACCTCATTTTAACCTATTTTAGAATTATTCTACTTGATGAGGGACCACATGTCTTATATGTTTCTTCTTCTTTGCCTTTGACAAAATTGACCATGTTTCCTATTGACAAAACTGACCATGTTTCCTAGGTTTTCTTTTTACTTTTCAAGTCCATATTGACATTGTATGATACAAAAATGTGGGACTAACAAGTCAAGGACGTCACGCACATGAGTGCCTCTTGCTAGAGCCTCATTTTAGCTTGCTTTAGATTTAATCTACTGGGACTCTAAGCTTTATGTGTCTCTTCTCCTTTGTCTTTGACAAAATTGACCAAGTTCCCTAGGTTTTTTTGTTGACTTTTCATGTTCATATTGAGACCCAATTAAGGCCTAAAGGAAGCCCAACTATGTTCCTGCAAAAACCTACAAAGAATACAATAGAAAATACACCTATGCAATTTATACAAGATTACGAGGAAAGAAGAAAACTCTAGTATTTAACTCTCCATATGTAAAGTCCTCTTTTATAAGACTTATTCTTCTTCTATCCTCTTAGCCAAAGGTTTTGGGAGTATATGGTTTCCATAAATATAAATGTATATTGTAACAACACTAGTGCAATCAACATATCTAAAATCCCTATCCAACACTCTAAAGATAAACATATACAGAAGTAAGATATCAGTTCATTTGTGATTATGCCTAGAAAATTATCTTTGAACGTAAGTTTGTTAAGACAAATCATTAATAATAGATATCGTTAGATTAATGCACATTTCTCGAGACACTGAGAAAGGAAGCATAACCAATTCTTGAGTGTTTGGATTTTAGAAATAATTTTATATTAAAAAATCTTTCACATTCCTTACATTATCTTCTGTGCCCTAATTGCATTCTAAATTTTTACTTTCTCTATTCTCTTTTTGTCACCGAGCTCTCTTGCAGAAGCATTCACGACATCAAAGAATAAAAAATTGTCATATGCCTTCAACACAAGTGAAAGGGAGTTCAACTCATTTGAGAACCCAAATCAGATGAAAGATGACTATGTTGACATGAGATCATGGATTCTACCTCAGTTACTATAGGGTCAATTGTCCCTTCTACAAGGGTTGAGGCTGATTCAAGCTAAAGCATCATAATCCACCTAATTGTTAAAATCACAGAAACAACTATACAAATCTAGTTATGCTAGAACTAGATTACTTCCTTCGCCATTATTCATCTGTACAACTAGCTCAACAAGAAGTAAAATGGATTAAGTTTCTTTCGAATAAGAACCTTCTTCAACTTTGCACACTCTCAACGAATATGTCAATAGAGAGTTAGAGTTCAAAGTTTATTTGTCATGCCTAAACTTTTCTCTGTATCATAAAAATCTCACCATGTTGCACTTTCCATCTAACTAAACGATATTTCTTGAATGGCTAGATCTTTCAGAACACATAAATCTTCCTCAACAAATTTCTCATTTTGTGACTCTCTGAGCTAAACACAAATAATCATTCTATCTCACTCTTTACAACTAATCATTTCTTGGGTAAAACAGATAGTTTTTAAGACACATAATTGATTATTTCTATTCCATTTTATTAATTTTATTTATATTTATTTTTTATATGATAATGTTTGACTCTCTGTTTTAAGCGTTCAAAATTATGTAAATTTTTAATTTATTGAATAACATAAAAAACTTATCTTTTATTACGTAACACTATCTTTAAAAAAAAAGGAAAATTAACACTGCCTGCGTTCTTCCAAAGTTATTGAAAGTTTACATAATACTGCATAGTCTCATAAGAGTTTTAACTCTTCCCCTAGGTAGGATTTCTTCCAAATGAGAATAAAAGAAAAAAAAAATAGGTATGTGAATTAAA
>Ga0209489_103840_pt1 | contig 28650 bp, 16 predicted proteins | sample SiratrowhiteBW_FD_187527 | JGI IMG/M metagenome (GOLD analysis project Ga0209489, IMG submission 187527) | Root nodule microbial communities of legume samples collected from California, USA - Siratro white BW (SPAdes) (version 2) | ecosystem: Host-associated > Plants > Roots > Nodule | place... | reverse complement strand
TATATATCTCTCTCTCTCTCTCTCTCTCTATATATATATATATATATATATATATATATATATATATATATATATACTAGATGTTTTTAATATTTAAACAGTATATTATATAATCTGTGAAAATAGTAAATGCAATTACTTAAAATTCTATACAAAAAATAAAAATGAAATTAGAATAATTTGAGCGGGATGTTATTGGTTTCAAAAATTTATTTATCTTTCTTTTATAATATTTTTTTAACAATATGATAATGTTATTTTATTAAAGATATTGAGAAGATTAAAGCCGTTGTCGAGAAAAGTAAGACAATGTGCAGGATACATAAGAACGAAAATGCGAGGTACATAGGATCACAGCAGCGTAGATGGTGGGATATGGAATGTTGCCCATTAATGGAAGTTGGACAAATATAATTCGTCTCTGATTTTCATGTAACCAGTGTTTAATGATTTTTTTAAACGATTTGATTAATTAGCAGCAATGTTAAGATAATTATAGAATAGTAAATAAAAAAGTAAGATATTTTTGTCCTCTTATAATTATTTACTTTACTAATTTGACTCTAATTTTAATTTCATCTCCTACTATTTTAATTGTTTGACTCTAATTTATCTGTTAATTTAACGTCAAATATAAACAAAAGCGTTGACAAATTTATATAGGTACGACCATGTCTAGAAATTTTGTAATCTTTGACAAAAAAAATTTAATTTAATATAATTTTTCAATTCTTATTTTATTTTTGAAACGGCTAGAAAATTATTATAAAAAATTTATAATCAAATAATTTTAACATTTTATTATGGATATATAAAATTAAAAATCCATTCTAAACAAATTCTTTCAGTAATCATAATTACGATTTTAAATATTTTATAGACACGACAACTAGAAGTGGAGACCACCTAAGCTGAGATAGGCTTTGCTTAAATAAGATTGGTTGTTTAAAAAGTTCATAACCCAAAGCTAACCATTATTTTCCATAAGCTTTTTAAGGTTTAATCTGACTTTTTAAAAAAGTGATATAACATAGTCTATTAAACTATTTAAAGTTTATTTTATTTTAAAGCATTTACCTATAACGGACTTAACTTTAAATAAACTAACAGGTCAAATGAGAACTTATTTTTTATATAAAAGAAACAATAAACTATATAAATGAAAGTCACTACAACTCAAAGCATATAAGACAATATAAAAATCATTACACCAGACATTACAAGAGTCCAATCTAACTTATGTGAACTTATTTTAAGGTTTAAGGCTTCCATGATCACTTCTTTATATATATATATATATATATATATATATAAAACAAGAAATTATTAGAATGATCTTGAACACAAATTTAATTCCCAAATATGTATAGGTAGAAGTAGTAAGTATAATATGTGCAAAATAAAATTTATCATTTTTATTATTTTATATATAAAATTTATCATATTATTATTTTATATGAGAGAGGGCGACATAATTATAACTTATTATATTTCCATTTTTTTCGTGTTTTTTTCATTCTTAACATAAAAAAAAAAAAGTTTCAGGAAATTTAACACGAATGAATCTTATTTAAATACTCTAAAACATTTGAAGTCTATAAACTCTACAACTCTAGAATGTTATTTGTGTAAAGTATCATTCAATATTATAATCTTAATAAAGAATTATCAAAGTTGGACCATCCTATGAGCATAAGAAAAAAGTAAGAAGAATAAATAACAGACATTGTTGTTGAAGTGTCTACACAATTATTATAGTTAAGTTAGAGAGAAACAATTGCACCTTAACTATCAATTATATGACCTAGTAGTAAATGTTAACGGAGCTTTCTTTGAGCAAATTGTGCTCAATATCTTAGTTGGATTAATAAAACATAGTTTTCCGTCTGGTGTGTTTTGCTTCTGTTAGTACTTTCACAAGACTAAGGATTTGATGAAGCCATGCAAAATATGTCCAACAAGGCAAAGTAAGCAAACAATTGGATGTGGTTTAGGTCTTGGTCTGGTGTGAGTGGGTTTAGGCTTGATTGGCAAAGAACCTATGCATAGTCAAGGAGAAATCCAACAGCACAAAGGTCTAAAAGTGTTTAAAATGTTAAACTGAAGAGTTAGCTTAGTTTTTGATTAAAATAGTTTTTAAATACTGCACTCGGCTCAAATAAAGTGATTCCCGTTTTTATGAAATCGAGTTATTCGATGCCTGGCAGAACTGAATTAACAGTTTTTTTGAAAAATTGAATTGACGCCTTTTCGTCTATAACAATAGTGAGTTTTCTAAAATGCGCCATAACACAGAATACGAAAATAGAGAATAATTACAACAGAAAAACCAGTGAGAAACACTTTTCTGAAATTGAGAGTTCTTGAGGAAAATCAATTGAGGCTTTTTGTTGCAGAATAACATTTGACCCATTATGTGCTATTGGAGTTCTTCAACACTGTGCAAAGGCCTCTTCTGCTCGCCAATCAGGGAGTTGTTCTTTACCATTCTTGATCCCTTTCTGTATCAAGATTTGTGTAAACTGATTGCAAATCTGTGAAACTGTTAAAACTGTGTATTGTTGTAGGCTATAGGTTTAGCCTGTGTGATTGCTGATTTGAGTGAGAACTACGGGGAGTAGGTGCTCATTTCAATGGGTGTTTGATCCGTACAGGGAGTTAGAATTGGGTAATTGTTTGTGTAAACAATTGATTAAAGTTAGTGAAATTTTCTTTGCTTGAGGGGCAAAGGAGACTGGACGTAGCCCTTGAGGAAGGGTGAACTAGTATAATTGATTGTGTTATATTGTTCTTGATGACCCTTCTCTTTCAATTCTGTATTGTTCTTGCACTGCTCATTGTGTTTAATTGAAAGACTAAATTAATTTCTGGTAATCTTCACAAAATTGGTTTAAGTTCTCTGGTAGATATTGATTTGTGTATTGTAACTTGAATTCTGTGTTGGTTCTGATAAATTTGTTGTAGCTGTCAAAGAAATCTTGCTTAACAGATTGTTTCTTTTCAAATTTTGTATTACATATAAGATTTTAGATCTGATCTGAAAGTTGTTATGTACTGTTAGGTATCTGTGTTTTTGCATACTTGAGATTTCATTACTGTAGTGTGATTCTTGACACTCTTACTGCAAGAATTGTATTTTTGTTTTTGTGTTGATATTGAAATTACTTGATAATTGACTTTGGTTTGATTAATCTGCTGCAAATTGAATAATCTGTTATACAACTTATCTGTTTTACACGAAGTTTTCAAATTGAGATTGACTATAATCAAATATGATTTAACATCAATTTTCTGCACAGTCAAGTCTTAAATTCTTGTGTGACATTCTTTATAGTTGACACTTTATATTGATTCATTTCAGTATATGCATTTGCTAGTCTAATTGAGTAATTCTTATCAGCATTAGTAACTTCTCTTTGACTGTGTGTACTACTTTCAGTTTCATATTGTTTGTGCATATATACTGTTCTTATTGGTTTAAAAATATTGATTGTGTTCAATTGTGAAAATCATTCATTTGCTTCTTACTCTGCATTTTAAATAAATTAATTCATTCGTACTTGAAGCCAATTTATTTTCTGCTGTACCATATATTCTTTATCATTGAGATTCATTAAAAATTTTCTATTTGCGAAAACTGTTTTCAGTGCTTTAAAAAAAAATAAAAATCTTTCAAAGTTCAATTCACCCCCTTCTTGAACTCAACCAAATACGTTTTCAACTTCTATTATACTTATCACTTGCCAATGTGTTATTGTTCTTATCCTTCTGATTATGTTTCAATTTTGCAACTTGGATAGAGTTTCTATGTTGATGTTATGATAGGGTGATATAAGATGAAGAATTGAGTCTTATAGGGTTCAAGACTTGGGTTTTAGTGTAAAGCTTGGCTTATGTTACTAAGCGACTGGATATACTCTTATTATAGAGGGAACTAATATAAACCTTGGTGCATTTCTCTCTCTCTATCTATCTATATATTTCCTTATATTGCATATTATACGTTGAATCTTGATATTTCTTGAATAAGATCTTTAAGTTTGCTCTTATTTTAATCTACTATAATATGTTCAATCAATTCAATAATCGTTTATCATCTGATATATAAAAATTGGTATTAGTTTAATTCACCCTCATTTTTGAACTAAACATTTAAAAACTGTCAATTGGTATCATAGTAGGTTCTTTAAATTTACTCAAGTTCTAATCTAGTTTTCAAGAAAATGGTGGAGAACAAACTTCCTTTGTTGAAGGTGTATATATTAATAGACCACCTATGTTTGGAAGGGTTAACTAAACATTTTGACAAGTAAGAATGAAAATCTTTATTGAATTTATTGACAAAGGTATCTACGGTGCAATTACAAATGGTCTGTTTATTGCTATGCACATCGTTGGTAATGAAATTGTTGAAAAATCTTGATATGATGATGAAAATAAAGACTTAATATGATTTTACGGCAAAAAAAAAAAATATTATAACACTTGCTTGAATATTGATGAATTCTTTAGAGTTGTTAGTGTAGTTTAGAAAAAGACATGTGGGATAAATTAGAAGTCATTAATGAAGGAACATCAAATGTTAAAAAGCTAGAAAGCATGCATTGATTCTTCAAGAAGCAATAAGGAGATACCATAGTAGATGTGTAAAAACATTTATATTGAGTTTCTAGTGGACACTCCCTTATGAATTTGGCCAATCACATTGTCCAAAGATAGATTCCTTGGTACCCTCTATTCTTGATGTTAATTTGTTCCTCCAGTGGTTGTATGAGGTGTAGGATATGCTATTTTTACCTGTTTGTAACTCTATTGCAGAGTTTTCTTTACTATTTTGCTCTACAGTGATTTTCAGCCTTTGAAACCATTTATTTCTTCATCACTTGCAACTATTTTGGGTACTTCTTGCATTCTCTGGTTAGTCTCATCAAAATAATGTGTATAGTTTTTCTTTTCAATAATCATAGTTCTCTTGTTATATACTCTATATGCATGACTATGTGATGAGTAGCCTTGGAAGATGCCTTCATCTACCTTAACATCAAACTTGCCTAGATTATCTTTGCCATTATTCAAAATAAAGCACTTGCAGCAAAAGAAACTCTTAAGTGTGAAATGTTTAGTTTTTTTCCATTGAAAAGCTCAGAGGGGGTTTTCTTTAAAATGGGTCTAATCAACACTCTCTTTAAAACATAACAAGCAGTATTCACTACATCAACCCAAAAATATTTTGGAAGATTTGTTTCATTTAATAAAGTTCTTGTAAGTTCTTCCAAGGCTCTATTTTTCCTCTCCACAAATCCATTTTGTTGTGGAGTTCTTGGAGTTGAAAAATTGTGCTTGATACCAAATTTTTCACAAAATCTTTCAAATCTTTCATTTTGAAATTCTTCCCTATGATCAGTTTTAATGGCAACAATAGTGCAGTTTTTCTCATTTTGAATTACTTGGCAAGCTTCTTAAAGGCACTGAATGTATCATCCTTGGTTATAATGAAGAGAGTCCATGTGAACCTAGAAAAATAATCAACAATCATTAAGCCATAGTAATTACCACTTGTGCTCATGGTCCTAGAGGGTCTAAATAAATCCATGTGAAGCAGTTCAAGAGGCCTTGTAATTGAAACAACATCTTTTTTTGTTTGAAAGAACTTTTAGTTTTCTTTCCCTTTTGACATGCTTCACAAATTTTGTCCCTCTTAAACTTAAGTTTAGGTAAACCAATCACAAGGTCTTTAGATGCAATTCTATTGAAATGATGCATGTGTATATGAGTTATGCGCTATGCCACAACCAAGTCTCATCACTATTGGACAATAAGAAATTTATGTTGGAATCAATGCAATCAATGTTTAGCATGTATACATTATTTACTCTTTTACCAACAGGATGTGTTTCCCTTGAATCTGCACTGGATATGAGACATATTTCAGGTTGAAAGGTGACCTGAAATCATTTTTCACACAACTGACTGATACTCAATAAATTATGTTTCAATCCTTCTATTACCTTGATGAGTAATGTGCCTTTAACTTCTATGTTTCCACTACCAACAATCCTGTCCTTTTGTTGTCTCTAAAGGTGACAAAACCTCCATGTTTTTCAATGAAACTAGTTAGCAAAGATGTATCTCCTATCATATGTTTAGAGCAGCCACTGTTTAGATACAAAAGCTTGCTCTTGGTTGCATCTTTCTCTTTCAAAACAAATTAATCTTTAAAAACTACTACCCTATTAAACTTGGGTCTAGAACTGTTAAAAGTACCTTGGTACCCACCTTACTAAGCCATTTGGATCATCAAAAAGTCTAATTCTAAAAGTCCTAGCAGAATGGCTTTTGTGCAAACAATAAAAACAGGTTTGAAAGGGTGAGGCTTGTTTTTTGTTGTGTTTGAAAAAGTTCTTAAACTTTCTGGTTTTCTTTTGAAAAACTCGTTTAAAACAAATTCCAGCTTTGTCAAACACAATTTTGGAAACCCAAGACAACATTTAAATAGTTCCAATAGCTAGTTTTGAAGAGGTTTTCATAAGATACTTTACTTTGGCTTGTAGAACATCACTGTTCTCACATTTGGATAGTTTACTGAACTCACGCTCACACTTAGAAGACTGAAAAATCATGTTAAGATGTTCAAAATTAGACTTTTTAGTTTTCAATTCTTCTTCCAATGAGTTTGCTTTTTTTTTTCCAACCAATTGTTTAAGTCTTTCAATCGATTGTTTGCCAGGACCAATCTATTTTCTTCATCATGTGTTTCTAAAAATGCTTGAAGCAAGGTGTTATAGTTCTCATGATTCATAGAAATGTTAGAGCTAGCACTACTTACTTTAGATTGATCTCTGGCCATCAAACACAGGTTGACTTCTTCATCTTCTTTTGGTGAAGAGATGGTTGTAGAATCATTTTCATCTGATGCAATGTAGGCTATTTTTCCTCTGTTGTTTTTGCTGAACTTTTTCTTTTCCACATATTTTTTCTTTTTGCACCAGATTAGGACAATCCATCACGATGTGTTCCTATTTGCCACAACCAAAACAAGTAAATTAGCAAAACTTGAATCAGTTTTATTGGGATACCTCTTTGATTGCTGATTTTTCTCTTTTCCCTTCTTTCTAAGAAACTTGTTAAACTTTCTAGTGAGGATGTTCAATGTTTTTGTTTCACTGCCCTCACTGGATCTAGTCTTACTTGTTTCACCTGAAGTGGCAATCTTGAATGTTAGTCCTCTTGCTTTTCTATCTCCATTTTGTTCATCTCAAGCTCATGTTTCCCGAGTTTTCCAAACAATGCAGTTGTACTCAAGGTAGTAAGATTCTTGGTTTCTAAAACTATAGTGACCTTAGGCTGCCAAGTTCTATCAAGACACTTCAAGATCTTTATGTTAACCTCCTCCTTATAAAAGATCTTGTTGAGGCCAACGAGATGGTTCACAATATGTGTGAATCTTTTCTGCACATCTGCAATGGTTTCTCCAACCTGCATTCTAAACAATTCATATTCTTGAATGAGAGTATGTTTTCTTGCACGCTTTACATCACTTGTTCCGGCTTACTTCCAAAATGTCCCTCACTTCCTTTGTGGAAAACAATGGGATACCCTGAAAAGTTCATCCAAATTCAAAGCTAAAGTTATTATGTTCTTTGCCATGCTGTCAAATTGAGCTTTCTTGCTCTCAATATCATTCCATTCAAAACAAGGCTTATCAACAATTTCACCATTTATCACAGTTTTAGACATATAAGGTTCATTCACATTGCATCTCACACACCACAGTTAAGAGATTCGATGAAAATTTTCATTCTGATTTCCAAAATAGGATAATTGACCCACAAAATAAAGGATGCATGTTAATAGATGCACACTATGCAAATGACATCTTTCTCTCAACCATAGGATCAAAAAATTAAGTAAATTTTAAAACTTAGCTCTTGATACCAATTGAAAACACTTTAGGCTGAGTTCAAGAGAGGGGTGAATTGAACTATTAAAATTTTTTTCTCTATAATATGGTATTGAAAGAATGACAATTTTCAAGAAATTACTTTAACTAGTGGTTTGTAAGTGTAGTTCACAAGAAAAACAATTGATTTCAGATAGAAAATAATCAATTTAAATCTCACGAAGTAGTACAATTAAAAAAGTTTTAGACAACTGAATTAAAGATCAATCAATTAAAACAAATCCAAGGAATTTTAATGAAAATTTTTAATCAATTGTAAATATCGATCAGTCTAATATGTAGAACTGTTGATGGAGGAGCTCCTAGGTGCCTTAGTTTCTTGCCCAAGCTTCAATGGAGGTTGAACTTGGTGAAACCTTAAAGCACCGAATGGAAGCAACGGATGAACTCCTCATGTTGCGGAAGCCATGGAAATGCAAGGAAGAAAGCATGCAAGAAGGTTGATGGTGAAGTAGATGGTGAAAGCCTTGAAGGAGGTTGGGCCAACCTTCAAGAGAGAGAGTTCCTAGCTTCTAAGAGAAGAAACTCAATGTGAAACTTGGGGCAATGTGCTGAAATTTGGGCAACATATCATTACTCAAAATCAAGTCTACAATGGAGGTTCCTAAACCTCTTATTTATAGAAGAAGAAAAAGCTAGTAACTTCTCTAGCAAGCTAAAGTAATGTGTAGAAGAAGCTAGGGTTAGAAACCCTAACTTGCCTTGCAAGCTACATAAGTAGAGTGTAGGAGAAGCTAGGGTTAGAAACCCTAGCTTGCACCACACACTAGGGTTAGGATAAACTAGCTTGTGAAGCAAGCTTCTCCCAAACCCTGGCGCCTCATTCTCTTCCATTGAGATGGTGCCACATGGCATAGCTTCTAGATGCTTCTAAAAAACCTAACATGAGTGCCTTTACAAATCCTAAGGCACCTAGGGTTTATTTTTAAAAAGGAGAAATATGTTCTACAATATTTTTACAAAGGAAAATTTTCTACAACATTTTTATAATTTTTCACTAAAGCTTAGAGTTGTCAGCATCTTGATGTCTGTCGGTGTCTTTGACTCCTCCTGAGCTTCAATGTGTTTGGTCATGGATCTAATGATTAGACCTTGCTTGGGCCTTCGTCCATCATTCCCTCCCTCTTGAAAGGGATCTGTCCTCAGATCCACAACGTTCTTATGGACATTCATTGTTGTTAAATTCCTCTAGGATCAAACACCTTCCTGTCATAACAATCACGTAGTAAGATTAATGAAATATTTACATCATAGAAGAAGAGAAGAGTTTTTCCAAGATTACCATATGCTGTATTTATGACAGGACAATCAGGTTGGATCCTAAAAACATTTTTATGTTCTTTTTTATATTTCCATTTTTCTTCCTTGTGAAGTTGTTTAAAGTCAAAATTTTGCTTATCCATTGTTAACAACTTTGAACAAGACCGATTTATTATAGACTGTAAAGTCATATTCACAGAAACTTGGAAAAGAAAACAACTCAACAAAAATTGTTTTCCGAGGTGAATGTATGTTTGATTAGAAGTAGGACAAAGGTACATGACCCTCAGAACACAATTATTTTCATGTTTTTTGTTTCCCCTTTTTATGGATTTTTGTTTCACTTGGACTTCATCTTCCAACACCTGTTAGGAGTTAAAGGATGAAGTATAAACTTTTGATGTTTATGAGTGAAAGTAATTTTGTTGGTGAGGCCATCATGGATAGTTTTCTTGTCAAATTGTCATGGCCTTCCCAATAAAACATGACAAGCCTCCATAGGAACTATGTCACATAAAACATCATTGACATAGTTTCCTACTGATAGCTTCACTTTCACTTTCTTTTTAACATTTATATCCCCCCATCATTTATCCAATGTAATTTATAAGGCTGAGGGTGGGGTATCATTTTTAATTTTAATTTTTCAACCAACATATCACTGCAACAATTACAACACGAACCGCTGTCAATGATGAGAGAACATACATTTTCAAAAATTTTACATCGAGTATGAAAAATGTTCTCTCCCTGTGACTCAATTTGTAGAATAGGTTGATTGGTGAGGGTTCTCCTAATCATCAATAATTTTCCCTCATGAGCATAAACATCCTCACGCCCCTCACATTTAGACTCCTCACTAGTGCTCTCTTCATGTTTCTCTTCCTCACTGTTGTATACATCTTGGGCTTTCATTAAGATGGTCCTCATGGAAGTACATTGAGATTTAACATGTCCCCGACCCAAGCTTTTAAAACATTTAATATCACTAGTGCGATTGGAGGTGGCATGCTCTTCTTTTCTTTTCAAATTTTCTTGGCCTATAACCTTGGAAGGGTTTTCTATTGGTTTTCCTCTATTCAATTTTCCCTCCCTCTTAGAATTTTGCTTGGGATATGAGTTAGAATAAGAACTTCTACTTGGCCCTTTTCTCAAAATTTGTTGTTCAACTTTTATACAGATTTGAACCAAGTCATGAAAATCCTTATAAAGGAGAAGTTCTACTTTATCTCTAATATTAAGACTCAATTCACTCAAAAATCTGGCCAAAGTTATACTCTCGTCTTCCCTAATTCCCGCCCTCATCATGTACAACTCCATTTTCTGCCTATATTCTTCAATACTCATGTTCTTTTGATTAAGTCTATGGAGTTTATCCATGAGTTCTCTATGATAGTAAGAGGGAATATGTCTTCTTCTAAGTGCACTTTTAAGATCATTCTAATACACTATGGTTGGTTCATTGTGAAGACGTCTATCCGTTACTAAAGCAGTCCACCAATGCAATGCATGTCCTTGGAAACTAAGGGTAGCTAGGGGAACTTTCTTTTCTTCACTCGCTTCATAACACTCAAACAATTGTTCCACCTTCATCTCCCAATCTAAAAATGTATCTATATCATTAGTTCCATAAAAATGGGGAAGATTCACTCTAATATCCTTGGATTTTCTCTCTCTTTTATGGTGGTGATAATGGACAGGTTGGTAGTGTTCAGTTGCTCTTAAATTATCTCTCTCTGGTCTTTCATCCTCACTACTAGAATATTTTTTTGATGAACTAGCTTTGGATTTATACTTGTGATACTTCTTCTTTAAGGTCTTAATTTCTTTCGCCATAATAGCAAATTGTACATCAGTGTTGATTTTCATAACCCGAAACTCTTCCAATATTTTCTGAAAATCTGATGTATTGTATTGCGACTCATTGCTACTAGGGTGGAAAGAATGTTTAGACATCTTAAATTTTATGAAGAAGTATTCTCAAGATAAGACAAACTAGTCTAGCACACTAAGGGGTCTCCGAGGAAAGTGAGGTGCGTCACTTGGACAACTGAAGTACCAAGACTTTCCTTAGCCAGAGCCTTGCCCAATGTACCTTTCCAATTGTTCTTACAATGAGATCACTAAGTCACAAACGAAGGTGACTCAAAGAAAACAAAACTAGTCAGTTTGCAAAAAGTTAAAAGAAATTAAAGGAATAAAACCAATGCTTGGAAAACTTAAACTAGCCGAGTCCTATGGTGAAGTTCTTGGGCACCAAGGACCTTAGAGACACTCCACCGTCTACACGTAATGCTTAAACTAGTCGAATCCTAAGGTGAAGTTCTTTTGCACCAAGGACCTTAGAAACACTTCACCGTCTACACGTTTGAATTATTCCATTATTGATAAGAATTTTGCAATTACAACTCAAATGGATACAATGAAAGATTGTTGCTGAAAATTTAAAATTTCCTATGCTATGCACTCCTTATGTTGTTTCTTTGTCTCACTAATGTATCACTCTTTGCTTTTGGTGTGTTTGTTAAAGAAGCTTTTCTGCACATAACCTTCATTCCTCATTGTGTATCATTCTCCAATAGTGTTTGGGAGCTTCATTCTTGATGTATTAGCCAATTCAACTCAAGTGCTTCACCAAAGTACTCTTTCACCATGAGGTCACAAATATAAAGCAAGAAAAGCTAATTTGAATTGCACACTCAAAAGGATTATAACAATTGACAAACTCAAAGAATACAAATAAAATTGACAAGCAAGAAATTAAAGCTTTAGAAAAAAGTTTAGCACTCAAAGAGATGATCTAAGAATGACTCTAGAGTAGATTAACAAAACAACAAACAAAAACTAGAATTTCCAGTTTTGACAATAGCTCTTGTGTGAGTTATAATTTTCTCTAAAGTTCTCCTTTCGTCTTGAAATTTTGACCACAATTCCTCAACAGCACAAGGATCATCCACATAAAATTTTAGAAATTTAGGACGAGTATTACCTTCACAATAAATCCATAACAGAGACTTATTTTCAGTTAAAGTTTCAGTAATCTTCTGGCAACAGTATGTGTAAAATTTATCACGATCCGAATTCTTGGAATTAGGTCACAAAAATTTTATCATGCACTCACAACTCAATAATGAACGTCCACACAAAATCTCAGCTCAATCTGAACACTGAATCATTCCAGATAAATCGAAAACAAGGTGCATTTCTTTAAATCCAATGCAACAGTTCTGCTGTCATACGTTGAGTTTCTGGCAACACCGATTCAAAAATTTATTGTATCTAAACCACAACGAATTAAGGCTCCAAATTTTAACCACATACTAATAAGATCTCAAGCTATGGTCACTCCAAATTTGAGCAATTAAAAATCACTGGATCGGTTGCAGTAATTCAAACACAGAGACATTTTTACACTATCATCACTTGTTAACCAGCAGTGAGCATTCGAGTTTACAATTTATCATTTTTTTTACAAAATGAATTAGAATGCGCCTTTTTCACAGTATCTTTTACACATTCCAAAGTAGCCTCACACAAAATTTCAATTACAAATACACAATACTCTGTTCTTAGTAATTTCGCAAAGTTCAGTCACCTTAATCAACAAATAACAATGCAGGAAGATGAAACCTATGGATTCCAACAAAATTTAGAACCAACTACAAGACATATAAGAATGATATGACTCAAGGAAACTCTCTAATGATCTAATAGTGAATTAAAGGAACTCAAGATTGCAAAATTAAAAGGCACACAAAGCACATTATGACACAAAACAGTAAACACATTCTGCTTACAATTTCAGCAAATGCAAACTGCTCAAACCTATTCTACAAGCATAAACCTAAGGATTTGATGACAATATAAAATCATACATGACTTGACATATACTATGGATTATAAAAACAAAAGCTAGGACACAATTGAACACTTTGAACCAATTAAAATCAACAAAGACTCAACAAAACAAAAGATAGCTTGTGGCACACGCAAGAACACCTAGAACAATGTATTTTTGGAAGGTTCAAGAAGATTGATGCTATTTGAACCGTTTAAACTGAAGAACACAACAATTAATCGGTACAAAACAATCAAGACGTCTAAAAACAATGTTATACAACACGGAAAAGCCAAAACAAAGTGCAAAGGATCAAGAACTTAGCTCTTGAAGACCAAAGCTCATGATACCAAATGATGGAGGAGCTCCTAGGTGCCTTAGCTTCTGGTGCAAGCTTCAATGGAGGTTAAGCTTGGTGAAACCTCAAAGCACCGAATGGAAGCAATGGATGAACTCCTCATGTTGCGGAAGCCATGGAAATGCAAGGAAGAAAGCATGCAAGAAGGTTGATGGTGAAGTAGATGGTGAAAGCCTTGAAGGAGGTTGGGCCAACCTTCAAGAGAGAGAGTTCCTAGCTTCTAAGAGAAGAAACTCAATGTGAAACTTGGGGCAATGTGCTGAAATTTGGGCAACATATCATTACTCAAAATCAAGTCTACAATGGAGGTTCCTAAACCTCTTATTTATAGAAGAAGAAAAAGCTAGTAACTTCTCTAGCAAGCTAAAGTAATGTGTAGAAGAAGCTAGGGTTAGAAACCCTAACTTGCCTTGCAAGCTACATAAGTAGAGTGTAGGAGAAGCTAGGGTTAGAAACCCTAGCTTGCACCACACACTAGGGTTAGGATAAACTAGCTTGTGAAGCAAGCTTCTCCCAAACCCTGGCGCCTCATTCTCTTCCATTGAGATGGTGCCACATGGCATAGCTTCTAGATGCTTCTAAAAAACCTAACATGAGTGCCTTTACAAATCCTAAGGCACCTAGGGTTTATTTTTAAAAAGGAGAAATATGTTCTACAATATTTTTACAAAGGAAAATTTTCTACAACATTTTTATAATTTTTCACTAAAGCTTAGAGTTGTCAGCATCTTGATATCTGTTAGTGGCTTTGACTCCTCCTGAGCTTCAATGTGTTTGGTCATGGATCTAATGATTAGACCTTGTTTGGGCCTTCGTCCATCAACTGTGAATGTGAATTTTTCAAATCCTTACTGGAATAGAAACAATCAATTGAAATACATATTCAATCAATTGAATTTTTGAGAATGAACTGGAAGTTAATCAAGTTAATATGATTTTATGAAATATAGTTTGTACACTTCAAGAAACACAATAAATCAGATAGATTCAATTGGACAGTTCAACAAACATAGCAGGCACAATTTCTAGAATTAATAACTAGTACACAGTATGTTGAATACAAAAAACTAAATTGATTTATTTAAAAAAATGATTTGTTTTTACACAAAAGATACAATTATGTGACAGATCAGTTCATGAATCAATGTTAGAGAGAGAGAGATCAAACACGCAAGATTTATACTCGTTTACCCTTCCACAAGGGCTACATCCAGTTTTCCTTGCCAACAAGCAAAGAAAATTCACTAATCAAACTCAATTGTACATCCTATACAATAAAGACACTTTCTTGCACCTGCAAGAATTACTACTATGCAGTTATCTCCTTCCTTGCACGCTACAATTCAAATACACTACAAAACACACACACACACACCCACACACACACCAATCAAGCTATAATGATTTTATAGAAGTAAAAACAACATCCAATTGAATGAATTTTGTAAAACTAAAATATTTTGCAATCAATTTGAAACAAATAGGTTCAAGGTAAAATTGCAAAACTTTTCCCTGTTTTCTAAGAAGATGTGAACAGTGCAGAGCTTTCAAAACAGTGAGATCAACCCAAGAATACTTTCTTGATCAAAGACCCTCTTTGAAAGCAAATCTTGATGTTCTTCTTGAAAAAATCATAACGGTTTGTACATTGTCTTGAAATCTCTCTTTGTATTAAGTGTAAATTCAATATATATTCAAAATTGTACAAAACACATGTATTTATCAAAGTTTCAGTATGTTTTTAAAACATATTTGAAATTAGTTACTTCTTAATCTGTTAGTTGATACAAATCAATCGATTTAAAATTTGTTAAATCAATTTATTTTTACCAAAGACAATTTTTAAATTATGTTTTTCATAAAGAGTTCCAATTAACTTTGTTAAGATATCTTTAGTGACTCCACTGATATTTGAATCTCTGCACTTGATCTCATTAACTTCCACACACACACACATACATACACACACTTAACAAAAATAAAGCCTTCATCACTTCTTTGTCTTCACTTTCACTTATGTTGCTTTTTTCTTGACTTCACCAAATACCAAATTTGTGAGATTTCTAACATCAAATTGCTCTTTAGTCACTCATCTTCAATGTTTCAATCCTTCTTGTCTTAATCCAATGCTTTTTAATTCATTTTTAAGCAAAATAATAGGAATTAGCAATAAAATCCATTTTTTGACTCTCAAACATTTATTAACAAAAGGTACCTAAAATAATTAAGTAGATTCTAAGATTAGAGGGATTTGATTTTGTTATAAAAATTAGTCTAATAATATCATATAATCAATTCTATCAAATTATCCCAAACTTAGAATCTTACTTATCTTTAAGCAAAAACTTGGTATAGATGAGCAATTACTGAACAATGATATAACAACTCAAAGTAAATTCAGCCAATCTTATCATAATCAATCAAGTATGCTTCCATCAAATCAACTCATAAAAGAACAAAGTTACCTTATCAAATCTCAGTTACGGTACTCAAGTGTAAAAGAATATGCAAACAATTTTCAAAACAAATGGTAAGTTATTTTTAGTGAACAACTAAAGGTATTATTTCTCACCAAAATAAGTGTTTAACTCAAGCACTCTAATGTCTCAGGATATGATTTTTCTCACATCTATAACATATTTTTCTACAAGCATTTGTTATACATCTATGTTGTTATTCTAACACTAGAAAATGACTTTCCTATTTACCAACCTATTTATCTATCATCTAGAAAAAAAACGGAAGTTTCGTAGCATTGTAAGTGAATGCATGGACAAATCTAGGAAGAGAAATAATACTTCAGTTTTCTATGTTGAAATAAAAAAACATAAAAAAAAAAAAAGCGAGCATCTCCCTTGTCTAAGAAGAAGAAAATGTTTTATGAAAAGATGTTAGTTTTGGCACTTGTAACTACAACTAGACTCTTAGGTTTCACTTTCAAACCACCAAGTGAGTCTCAAAATTGATTATCCAAATGAAACAAATATTTTGAAAACTCAAGTCGTGTGAAGGAATGATAGAATAACCATTCCAATTATCGGAGACCGATTTGATGTACGAATCATGAGGTATGGTCAAGGCATAATGCCTTTTTTCAAATTTTTTAGTTGAAACGAAATCAAACCCCATAAAAAAAAAAGACAAGATGCATCAAACACTAATAATACGTTTATGAGATGGAGTGGAAGAGAAGATGTAAGAAAAAGAGTAGAAGTATAGTTGATTTGATTATAAAGAAATAGATAGAGAATGAAAAAAAAAATTATTGAAAAATAAAATAAAACACTAAATTAATTATGATGGTATGTGTGTTTGTTTTCATATACATATATATATATATATAATGGATTATACTAATTATGGTGCTAACATAATCAATTGTGTGTATTTATTTTCAAACACAATTTATATATAATTGATATTACGATTGATTATGTTACATCTCTTCTCAAATATACATTTTTCTTTTGTTTTTAATTTTTCTATAGTAATTTTTTTTCATTTTTATTCGGTCTTGAATTTTGAAGTTTCCGCTACTCAACCAAACTACCATAGTTCCTTCGTTTTGTTATTTTTCTTTCCTCGATTTTCATGAACTCAACCTAAAGGAGCATAAAGGAAAATCCACAACACTTGCTCTTTGATTGAGATTAAAATAAAACAAAGAAAAGAGTATTTAAGTAATAACACCCCATTTATATACACATACATTTATAACTTATGTACCCAATACATATTAGGTTAACAAAATATATAAGCAAAGATAGGTTAAAGAAAAAATTAATATCAAAGAAAACATATAATAAGAGTTTCCTTTCAAATGGATGATTTTACAAACTCAAAAATATAAAGAGAGTCAAACATTTCTAATAAAACATTAATACAAAGGATAAAACATAAGCATTAGGTCATATTATATTTTTTTTTTTTTTATGTAACTCCTTTAAATAAAAGTCGACCATGCACATGAAAGATTGTTTACATATGCACATGTGATTATTTCATTCTTTATCTTCTAACTCTTTAGCAATAATAATTTCCTATATGATATAGAATGGGACAAAGATACTATTTATAATTTTTTTAAAGTTGTGAAGTTATATCTTATAGTAATGAGAACTTGTTATTCACATCCACTTGTTTGGATAAAAAAATATTTTGTTGTATAACTTAGAAATTTTATATATTTTTTTAAGAGACTTTGTGTGTTTATGCTTAAAGTCAAATAATTTAAAAGATAATTAAGAATAATTCAGTATGCTTTCTATAGAATCAATATAAAAGCGTTTGTTACTTTTTTACATTACACAATTTTTGTACTCTTGATCATGATAGAAACTTTTCCAGAAAAATTTGTGAACTTTATTTTAAAACCACCCTTTTAATCTCTAATAGACATATTTACGAAAGTATTCTTAAAATATGTATAAGATCTATTCAAATTTCCTTTCCTAGAATTAACATTTATTTAAAAAAATAACATCTTGTAAAATTCAAGAACTATTAAAACAAATTTTAATTTGAAGAATTAAAAAAAGTAACCAAAAATTGAGAAATTAAAAACATATTCTAATGAAAATAATATAAATAGAATCCCATTGTGTTATTTTGATGGGCCAATTAGTAGCCCACTCCGTTTGGGTCTAAGCACACGGTGTTACTTTTCCTCGTATTTTGCTTTTGCAGACAACTTTTGAATATGCTATAATTTTGTTTTTAATCTCTTTCTTTTCTTAAGTATATGTTAATATAATACGTTTTTCTCCTCTTGTACCATTCTGCTTCTTTCGTCTTTTGATTTTCTCCTGTTTCTTCTTTGCTTAATTCAATGTTTTTTTGTCCCCATTGAAGCATACGATATAGGAAGGTCATATCAGGACTTGCGAGTGGCCATGACATGTCACCACCACCCTTTCAAAGATTCTTCGGATATTCCTCTCACAAGATAAATGTAGAATTTTTCACCAAGGTGTTTAGGTCCCCTTTTTTTAATCGCATACTCGGCAGAATATTTATAGATAGCACCTGTACTGTGCTAGTTTAGAATTTGGTTCACAAAGAACTAAATTCTAAATGTGAAAAACTGGTAGAATCGTCCGAATATTAGCCGGAATCGATCTCTGAGCCGGAATTTTAATTTCTTTGTTTTTCATTTAAAAATAGCGGAGAGAGAAAAAACTTAGAAAAAAATAAATTAAGAAAAATAATAGTTTGAAAAATAAATAATTTAAGAAAACAAAAATTTGAATAATAGTTTAGAAATATAAATTTTATATTGGGTAAAAATATTTTAGGGATAAAATAAATTAAAGAAAAATGTTTTCTAAAGTAAATTTAATATGAAAAAATAACAAAAAATAAGGTAAAAATAATAATTTATAAAAATAATTAATTAAAGAAGGTAAATATTTTCATATATTTTTTAGAGGCAAAAGTAGGTTCTAATTGGACATTGTTAAAGGATCAAAACTCTGAGAGACCAAGTTAAAGGTCACATGCAGATCACTAAAATAGAAGTAATTTTCTCATAGTCTGATCACCAAGGTTCTCCTTGAAATAGAATCTAAGTTCTGAGTTTTCTCTTCAGACTTGGTAGAGTTTTAATGATTTTTTCAAGCCTTTTGTTATCCCTTGAAGATGCTTCCATTAGTTGTTGAGATAATGGTTTCTTGTGTTACTTAGAGTTTAATAGTAGGATCATTACTTTGGGCGACCTTATTTTCAGATCCATTTCAGTCCTAATTCTTGATGACTTGGGGTGACCTTCGAAACTTCATGTAGTTGAGGGTCTTTGTGTATTGGCCAATAATTTTGTGTCTAAGCTCTCAAAACAAATTATTGTAAACTTTATTGACTTCACCCAACTTGTATACATGATTGATATACATGTCGGAATCATGGTGAATATATTTGCACACTACAAACACATGAGAACAAGGGAGGTGAAGTTTTTGGAATTTCTAATAGTAGCATCACCATTCATCAAGTTTAACTACAAATTTTTTAGTTAGTCAAACTTCTCTTAGGTTGACCATCTCCACTAAGAATCTTCTGATGCATTTGAATTCAAGCACCATATGAGTGTTTGATTTTGAATGAACATCTTCCAATACCTTTGATGCAACTTTGGAATAGACATGATTAACATTAATTATACAAACACTTACCTCTCTCATTTTGTGAAAAATTTGTTACACCTTGTATGTATGACTACGACCATGGAAAAATTGGAAGATTCCTTATTTTTGTAGAATGAATTTATGGATTTGGCTAAGTTGGTCATCAAGTGACCTCATCTTTTGCCTGCCTCCTATGCAAGTGCCTACTTATGTCTAGAAATTTTGTGAATCGAGTTTATTGTTTCTGGATTGACTTTCCTTATTATCTTGTTGTAATAGTTGGCTCGAGACTTAGTCGTTGCATATGCTGCATATTGAATTGAAGAAGTTAACAAATAAAGGAATACATGAAAGGAAAAAATGTTGCTTTGAAAAATAAAAGTGGTTAATCACATTTACAATGTCCTTCTTAAGTCTGACATTCTTGAAGTGTCTTATGAAATTCTGTGCAATGTGTCAAATGTAGTAAACATGCACAAAGTTACCTTCGGTCCTTCCACTCACCTCTTTTTTTTATACATATGAATGGAGTTGTGTCGATCAGAAATTAAACACAGTCCATCCCAATATGTGATATACCTCTTTAGTTTTTTTTAAGAAAAAGATTGAGTTTTAGTCATCTTACCTTCAACAACAACAAAGACAATGGGAAGTATGTTGTTCCTTTAGCCTTGTGCAACAATGACCAAATAGGGTGCGTTTGTGTTTTTCGTAGAGGAATGTGCCATCCACTTGTAGCAATGATTTGCAAAACCATAACTCATCAGTGTAGGACTTGATGGTCTATAAACAATCTGTTGAAGTAAACTTTGTGCTAGAGTAACTCCTTGTCAAAATCTGGTAGTTGTGTGGTGATTCAATACTTAAAACCGAGAACAAATTTTAACATGGCTTACAATAGGTTGAGCAATTTATGGAATGATTATTCCCAATTCCTGTACACATTTTCAATAACTTGTTGTTTTGCCAATTAAGTCTTTTTTTTATGTGTGAAAGTACCCCATAAATGACTTTATATGCCCAATTATAGTGGCAAGTGAGGTAGACATGTTAGTGTTATAATTTGATGAATGTTGCTAATTATGTGTGAGCACAACCAATAGCAATCTTGTGAAATTAAAGGGGTTACACATGTGTGAACTCCTTCCACCTTTTGAGTCTCTTAATATTGTTTTATGATATATAAGATTGTTTAACACTTCTAATTTACATTGCACTCTTACTCTTATTTGATTAGGATGTGTGATTATATATATTAAGTAATTCATCATTTGAGACTTGTTAAATGCGTTCAATAATTATTTCTTATTAATAAATTACATTTCCTAAAATTTGGTTCTCTATGAGTATTTTATATATTTATGATCAACACAAAATTTAACATTTTCTTCTTAAGAAAGTATATATTTAGAAGTATTTAGATACAGAATTAAAGTAAATGATATTTTAACATTAAGATAAAGTTGTTTAAAAATTTGTAAAAGCATAAAAAGAATTAATCTACTAAAGTTTTAACATCACTATTTCCACGTACTTACTCAAGGCTCTACTATTAAAATACTTCATGTAAACATATTTTAATTAATTAAAAGTTCCTTATCATCAAAATAAGACGTTGTAAAAGGAATTGAAATAATTTCTAACAGTAATTATAATAATTATAAGATCAAACTCAAAACTTACGTAATCAAAGAGTACCTATGAATCTTTAATGTTAGAAGAAAAGTTGGATTCATGAAATGTGTATTAGTGCAACAGCGACATAGCTTACGTAAGCAGCCATAATAGCCCCTTCGTTTCTTTTCTTCCTCCGATCATGAATACGACATCATATGGTTCTTTTCTGGAGCTTCCGCGATCAATGTAGTTCTCACGGCAGTCATCGGTATTGGACATACGACTGTTCACAGCCCCTACGAAGCTTCCATGACCAAAACCAAACTCCTGATGGTTTTCGAAGCCAGCAGGGAGGATGGAAGAAGAAGAAGCATGTTAGTGTTGTGAATAGCAATTAAAGAAGAAGAAGCATGCAGCTACCCAGAATACCATCTGAAACACTTATGATCAATAAAAAACAAGACGAAAATCAAGAAAACCTTACCTCAGTATCTATAGTTTTATTTCAAACTATATATATTATTTTATTATATTTTTTATTTTATTTTTGAATATATTTTTTTTTTCAATTCAACTCTTTTTTAATTTATTTTTTAGTGTTTATGTCGTTAAATCAATTATGTTTTATTTTATTCAACTTTTTTAATTATTGGGTAATTATTGAGTGTTGAGAATCGCTCTCGACTTAAAACTGCCAATTGTCAAATTTTTAAGTTAAGTTTCACAAGACAAAAGTCAAAAATTAATTAGAAAAACTGTTATAAAGCTGAACAAAATCAATAATCTAAAACGTCACATTCAAAATTCACTCCACCAAACTGATAGTATTGAATTTTGACTTTTATAACACCCTTCTATCCAAAAAGAAAGGCTAGAAAAAATGTACATTTAATTTGATTCAGGGTAAATAAAAAGAATAATATAAAAATATAAACGATGAAATAAATTTGGTCAGTTCACTTAAATAATTAAAATGACCATATAAAAAATTTAATAATTTAAATTAAATTAGGTTAATTTTCATAAATTCTAGTTTTCTTTACACTTTCTCTGTCGCTATAATTTAGCATATTTAATCTAATAATCTAAAGCAACTTTCCATCAACTTTTGTGTTTCTTTTTATCGCAAAGCATACAAATAAAAGTATACAGTGCTTGTCCCACAATCTTGTAAATAACCGTCGTATCAAAGTATCAACATTCTTACAAATACATGTTTGTATGTTTATTAAAGTATAAAAAAGGATGGCTCATACTTTGACAAACATGAGGAAAAAACACTCATTTTATAACTGAAGCAAGAAAGGTTTTAACGTGACACGTAAGAAAGGTAAAAACGCAACGTAAGAACAGAACTGGGTGTACTTAAAAGGGTAACGCGGAAGGCAAATCTCTATCCATCATGATGTGGGCCTCTCAGAGATTTGGCATTTCTTACTGAATAATACAACCAAGATCGAATTGAACCATTCATGACCGTGAATTCGTGCTCCAAATTTTACCCACAACAAGCACCTTCCACCATATCCGCCATCGTCCACCATCACCCACCCATTAACTAATCGAACCAGCACTCAACAAAAATCACCACCCTTCACTGTTGCCGCCTGCAAAGCTTCAACTTTTCAAATTTCCCAACTCGAATTTACTCGGTCTGCTTACTGGGTCATCTCCGAGCTATGCGTGGAGCTGAGGGTGCTGCTGCTGGTGGTTTCGCCGTCAGAGGCGGTAGCATCTACTGGGGAAGAAGAGAGGAATCTGGTTTCAGAGGAATCGTGGTAATCTTCGCTTGGGTCTCTGTTCCACAGACCCTGTTACGAGATTTCGTTGATCTGTGTTCCTCTCTCGGGTGGAATTCCCTTGTTTGTTCTGCCAATTATCTCTCAGCGTAAGCTTTTCTGATTTTGGAATTTCCTTCTATTTTTGGTTTTTAAACGTCGTGGTTTCATTTATGATAGCTTCTAGACCATTATATTTTTCTCTCCATTTTGTTTGTTGCTTGAGAACTGTTTTGATCAATAAGATGGAACTAGTGGATCAGCAATTTACTGAAATTGAAGAGCTAGGTTTTAGATGAGGATGAATGGTTGTGAAAATCAGAGTTTTTTTAACACTGTTTCTTAACCCTGGTGTCACTTTATTATGTTGTGCATTTGGGACAGAATAGTTGCTTTTCTTTTTTCGTTTTTCGGTGAGGAGGTAGACAGGCATGCGCCATATTGAGAAAGAGCACAGTTTTTGTATGTTGCATGTCACGTTTGCGTAACCATGTGGAATCATAATTGAATCAGAAGTTTGGCTTGGAAAATGCTTTACGTGTGAAAGTAGCAGAATGCTGTTTAATGTCACATTCGATTGTATGTTGGCTGGCGCCTTAGTATTAGGTTTGCACCTTCCATTAGTTATTTGTCTCCAACTGGTGAAGAGTGAAAATATTTATGAAGTTTATATATGGCTGTTGAAACTATTTGGCTTGCTTTGTCAACTTCAATCAGATCCCAGAGGGGACCATGTGTTAATAAGATGGAATAAAAAAATTACTCCCAGTACTGGTGGGAGGAAATATATGGCTACTGGCTAGCTTACACTTGTGAAATTAAGAATATGGGTCGGTTTGGAGAGGTTTAATTATGGTTTACTCACTTAATTCATAGCTTAATTTAATATTGGATCGTGTCAGGCAGCAAAGGATTTATCTGCATCTCATTAGGAAGGTTTGGGCTTCCTTCTTGATGCATTGGGAAATATTGGAAACTTATGGGGAATCTGTATACTCTATATCTTACATGTGTTGGGAAGCTTTTAATTCTGGTCAAAGTGTTCTGTGACAAAGTTCTAAGTTCTAATTCTAATAGTTTTTAAGCATTGGAAAAGGAAAAGGGAGGTTCTACTTCCTGTTAGATTAATGAGATTTCAATATACTGTGACAATATATTAAATACATTTTATGTGCTTAGGTGTTGTATTACCCTAAGACCCTATTTGGATGAACTTTTCTATAAGCATATAGGAGAAAAAAATAAGAAGGTAAAATGATCGGCTTTCTCCCATAAGCTAAATCATCTTATGCACTTAACTTCTATTGAAGTTGTCTAATTTAACTTCCCAAAAACCAAAGTGCATAAATTGATTTTACCTAATAGGAGAAGTGCAATTCATTTTGCCTTTTTTATTTTCTTCTTCTAAGTTAAGCACTTATGGGTAAGTTTATTTAAACATGATTTAAACCCATTCTGTCAAAAACATAAGTGCCATGCTCAAGTTGTAGCCTCCTAAATATCTGCTGAGGTATGCTATTTTGTATTTGAATTTTGTTGGTCACAGACCCCACCTTATTTGATTTGTACTCTTCAATTTATTGGTTGGTGGTACTGATGGAATTTTTATATCTTATATTTCCTCTCATGCAGTTTTAATGATGAAAGTGCCATGCCATTGGCATTTTGTGTTCTTGATGAACTAATTGAGGTTAGTTTTGGAAAGCGTGCTAAGATTTATATTGATGCTTTTAAATGCAAATTTCAAAATCTCTTTATAATGCTATGGTACAAATCTCTGGGTCTGTACTCTTTGCTTTGTGACATAGCATAGATGCGAAGTGCAAAAATTTATTTTTTTAATGCAGGAGCTGAGAACTAGGTCATGTCCTGTTGTATTTGCTTCTTTTTCTGCTGGGTCCAAAGCCTGTCTGTATAAAGTGTTTCAGGTAATTTTAGGCATCTGATCTTATGTTTGGTATGGAGAATATTATAGTTTAAAGTTGTATCCGGTTTAAGTAGAAGTGCCCATTGTAATAGCTTTCTGTATAAATGCAGCTTATTGATGGAGGATGTGAAACTGCACTCAACATGGTAATGCACTTTTTGTAGATGTTTTTTTCTTTTTGATTCTCAGACTATTGATTATTGATGTTATTTGTTGAAGCCTAACTACCAACTACTTAGGAAGTGCCTCTCTGGACAAATATATGATTCTGGTCCAATCGATGTTACAAGTGATTTCGGCTTCCGCTTCGCATTACACCCCTCCATTGCAAAAGTGCCTGGACCATCAAAACTTGTTTCTTGGGTAGCAAAATCTGTTACCTCCGGATTGGATGCATTATACCTAACTAGATTTGAATCCCAAGCTGCTGAGCATTGGCAAGCTTTATATTCTTCTGTTGTAAGTTCGATCTTGACCACCTGGAATCTTTTTTAGTTTTATTATATTAAACTCTGATTTCACTTTTTTTCTTTAGAATTTTGGAGCTCCTTTTCTCCTTTTATGTTCTGAGAATGATGACCTTGTGCGATACCCAAATATCTATGATTTTGCCCAACGACTACGCAACCTCAATGGTGATGTCAACCTTGTAAATTTCAGTAGCTCCTCTCACCTTGGTTCGTCTAAGACTAATTTTCAACTACATTGTGACTAACTTGAACCAGTTTAACCTAAACATTTCATTATTATTATTGTTATTAATTTGTTCCAGGTCATTACAAACACCATCCAATTCAATATAGAATAGCCGTGAACCATTTATTAGAGAAGGCTGTCACAATATATTCACAGAAAGTGATGCTTGAAAGAGAAAGAACTGGTATGGATGGTACACAGGATGAGATGTCAGACTTAATTTGTGACCTGCAGAAGGTGGCAATAAATTCAAATAAAAGCCTTAGAAGAGTTGCAGTTGGACCAACTGACCACTTCTTTTTGCCTAGTTCAGCAGGGCATCACAGTGATAGAGAATGTGGGACTCCGCAGGATGAACAGAAAGACAAGCCTGTTTGTCTGCCTAGTTTCCCAAGCATCAGTGCTCACAGTGTCCTCGGCCAATTTCTTTTCGATGTTTGTGTTCCTAAGAATGTTGAGGGTTGGGATGTCAAGTTTTCTGGGCTAAATGGAAGGTCGTGTGCTTCAGCTCCTAGGCATTCACTTTTCAGAGGCACCAAACGCATTGGTCGGTCCAGATTATAAAGTTGTTCTAATATCTGACCTGAGGAAATACTTTATGATAAACTTGTTTCAAACATCAGCAATTTCCCTTGACAATACAGGAAGATATGGTAGATTTTGATGCAATGCTTGGCTGTGGAAGTGTACTGGTGGAAATGGCTCTACATTTAATTCCTTGGCACTTGTGAGAAAATGGTGGGGTCAGATTAATAAAGGAGTTCCATCAGAAAGGAGAGCTTCTAATGGTCCAAACGGTTGATACTTGGCTATGGTAACTACTCATTAGGTAATTGCATTTGCATGAAATGAGATAAAATTGTATTCACGTATATGTAGTTAGAAGATGTAAATAGATGTACATAATATATTTTTGAGGAAATAAAACGTCTATTGTAGAGGGTGGAAGAAACTTGTAAATTAGACATGTCTAGCAATGTGTAGAAATGTTGTTATACTTGTTTTGTTAGCAGAATAATTTCATCTCCTATACTGAATATTTTACTGAATGTTGTTATACTTGTCCAAGAAGCTCATCTTTTCTTGAACTTATCCACAACTAGGAACCATGTTTCCATTTGTTTATGATTTGTACCAATGGGTATCCCCAAATATTTGAAAGGGACTATCCCAATTCTACAGTTTAAAAAATGAATTGCCTCCTAAATCCACCTCATATTTCCCCTTCCAACAACATAACCTTTACAATCTAACAATACCACAACTGTTAATTTATTGCAGTCATTTAAAAATTAGAGGTTTGATGTGTTCCATTTTAAAGGCATTTAATGAGTATAATTATAAAATAACCACCTTTGAAAATGAAAAAAACACGACTTTTATTTGAAAACCAAAATCCAACTGTTCAAATGGAAGACTCCAGCTTATTGATAGCAAAATTCGTAAGGGAGACCTTGGTAAAATGGTTTCATAACATTAAGGCATTTAATGACTTTTGGAATTCAGTAACCGTCTCTTCAATGAAAGATGCAATTTATTGCATGATTATGTTATGAAACCGAAGGACACTTGTTAAACATTTAATAAGTTTAATACTGGCAGAGACAACCTTAAATTGAAAGCGCCACTGTCTAAAAACAAAAACATGATAATCTATACTTGCAATGTATATTAATTACAATAATAACTTAAATTTTATCAATACCAAACAATGATAACATTTGTTTTTGGGAAGACACTTTTCATTTCATAAGAAAAATAGAACTTAGAATTAACAATGGTTTAACATAAGCATGAGAATAGATTCATAATAGAATATGGAACGATACTATTATGAAGCAGCAAAGTATAAGATAAATTTTGATACTAAGTAAAAAAAAACAATTTAAGACAATAAAGTCAACAATTTAAGGCAACACAATCCTTTTTTTCATTTTTTTGTGGTTCAAATATTGTTTGATGGAATCAATTATAAAATTCAAATTAAATTGTTTATTTAAATTCTATTTAAAAATACATACACTTGATTGAACTTTGTCAATCAAATGCGGCATTCTTTTGCATTCCCTTCTCATTACCTATGTTGACATATTAGTTTAAACTATATTACGTGGTGATGACATAAACATGTCATTAACTATTATAAGAGACATACAACATTTTCTTTATACAAATTAAAACTTGAATCTTCATATTACCGTCTCCTTCTACTACATCTGTGTAAGTCAATATGATTTTTTCCCCATTTCTATTAGTCGCCGGGTCAGGAATCCAGGTGAGCTAATTTCTCCAATCCTTACCCTTTCTACTGCTATTTGCTAAGATTTTTTTTTTTTTTACTTTGTTTAATGACATCAATTATGCAAACTCGTTTAATATACTTTTCTTTATCATAATTCACTTGTGTTATGTTTTTACTATTCTCTAGATTTTGAAATTTCAAACTTCTAAGTTTTTTTTTTTTTTTAAATATAGATTGAAAGTCACAAATGTTACTGATTTAAACATTCTTTCTAATGAATAATTTTGTGATTAATTTGAAAATGAAGTAATTGATTTGAGTAGCACCGGTTGAAAAAAAAGGATTATTTATATCATAATTTTTACATCAAATCACTTTGGTACAACATAACTTGCATGTTAGTAGGAGTGATTATAATGAGGGATATAGGAAACATAACTTCTTAATAAGTGTGCTTTTTTAATACTTCTATTATTGGTTGATATTTGTCGTAATTTTCTTTATTCTTAATGAAGTCCCCATTGACATTAAACCTTAATTTTAATATTTTAAGAGTGTTTTCAAATATTTTGTGAAATGACTTATTGATATTGTTACTTTTCAGGATTATAGGGAACTCCAAATCTGTTAGTAGAAAGAGAAAATTAGGTAGATTTGTGACTCAATTGGCTCATACCACTGCGAGACAAATTGATAAGAAAGGGATGCAAGTCATCACAAATCCTTGTTCAGGTAAGCCATTAGGGCTAACTACTGCTAAGTGTAGCAGCAATTTGTGATTGATCGCTTGTGACATGTATCTATTTTCATTCTATCGCGGGATGAGGTTAAAAAGACAAAAAAAAAAAAAAATCC
>Ga0209489_103839_pt1 | contig 28650 bp, 14 predicted proteins | sample SiratrowhiteBW_FD_187527 | JGI IMG/M metagenome (GOLD analysis project Ga0209489, IMG submission 187527) | Root nodule microbial communities of legume samples collected from California, USA - Siratro white BW (SPAdes) (version 2) | ecosystem: Host-associated > Plants > Roots > Nodule | place... | reverse complement strand
TATATATATGAAAGCTAATTACTTTTATGCGTGAATTCTATTGTTTCAATCTTTTGTTTTTATTTATTTCTCCTTATTTAATTCATTATTTTACAATTTATTTTTACATTGTTAAGTGAATTTAAAATTAAAAGTTCTTCACATAAAAACAATATTAGTGGTAGGCGGATTAAAAATCTTTCTGAAATTAAATTAATATAATACACACGTTTTAATTTAAGTATTATTTAATATATATATATATATATATATATATATATATATATATATATATATCTTAATTTTAAGGAAAAATATGTCTTAATTTTAATGTTTTGGTGAGTCCAAAAGTTTAAGTTATTTAGAAGTGAAAACCAATAATAGTTTATAAACATTATCCTTATTTATCAATGATATATATAGATGATTTGAAATAACAATATTAATGGTGCTATAAGAGAAAAAACATGATGGTTTAAGTCATGCTAATCCTATATATTTTGATTGAGAAAATTCTTCTTTTATCTTAAAAATCCAACTTCGTCTAAAAGTTAAGATAGAGAATGATTTATAAATATAATTTTCTTTATAATAAAATCACAAGAAAGTAATTGAGTTAAAAAAAAAAATATTGAATATTTTGATTGAATCTAATAATACTATTTAATAAAAGTAGAATTTTAGTTTCTTAATATATCTTTATTATTGTTTTTATCTAATGTTATCACAACAAAAATAATGATTATTTTTTTTCTAGTGTGAGTATTCACCATCTCCTTCCCTACATTATTAAGTCTAATATTTGCTTAATTTTCATTCATAGTTATGATTTCTAGGATGATTTGTCTTTAGTCTCTATTCATTTTATTTAGTGTTAATTATATCTTTTTAACCTAATGATTTATATTAAATTTCTTAACAGATTATTGAAATTTACTTATTAAAGAAATTTAATTATCATAATTTACTATTACATGTAAGAATATTGTAGATTTACTAAAAATTGAAGTTAGACCTAAAGAGATTGAGCTTAAAACACATCCCAATATATTCATGTGTTTGATCAATCTTATGGGACAATATTTTTAATAGAGTATGTAAATATAAAATGAATTCTTACTTAAAGTAAAATCTGATTAAAACTTAAGTATAAACTTAGATAGCATATTAACAAGAAGATTCATAAATACCTTCCTCTTATGTTTTATCTGAATTGAAAAATGAATTTAAATTGATTTTAGATAATAAAAATATTTGAAAAATTAGATTATTTAGATAAAAAAAGATGGTAAGAAATTAAGAAAAAAAATTATAAAAATTTACTAGTAAAGTGATAGATGTGGTTGATAAAACAATTTTTTTAATATTATGTTATATTATATAAGTAATTATATTTATTTTATAATAATATAAATATTAACATTAATAAATTTATAATAAAAACTAAATATATAAAAAAAATATAATATATGTTTAATATAATAATTATATCTGTACATTTAAAATATTTATTATAGTATATGTTTATTATATAATAAATACTTTATGATATTTAATGAAATTATATTGATTATACCTTTGATAGTGAATCTTCTAGTCCATGGGAAGAAAAGAAACTTTCAATTTTTTTTATCTTTTTATAAATTTAATTAATTTTTTATTCTTCAATAATCCAACTTCCTCTGTATTCTTATACTCTTCATATGCTAAAATCAGATGTTGGAAGTAACCTCATTATTGTTGAATTTCCTCCATACATAAATTGGATTTATTATATTTAACACTATAAAAAATTAAATTTAAACAAATTTAAAATAATCAAACAACCTAAACATAGTTTAAAATAAATTTTAATTTCATAACTTGAACACTTATTTTTATGATAATTTAAAATTAATTTCATGGTAATTGAATTATAAATTGGTATAAATGCTTGAAGACACAGGTCATCTAAAAGCAGCACCGTTTTGAATACTTTGTATACAGGAAAACGCGGCGAAAGACAACAAAAACCGATAAAATTCAAACCTTAAACCCAAACCGACCTTTCTCTCCTAATTTCATCCTTTCGAACCAGAACACCTCACCGCGGGTTTCCCTCCTCTCCGACAGTGTTAGGGTTTCCCTCTTCGTTCTAACCTTTAACCTTTGCTTATTTTTTATCTGAATAATTCGCAACATTCTGCAAGTAAAATTCAACACACGCTTAGAAAATTTAAATTTAAACTAGCGTAGCATGGACTTGGAAGAGGAACATGAGTACGAGGAGGTAATGGTGGAGGAGGAAGATGACGAGAACGAGATCACGCAGGAAGACGCGTGGGCCGTTATCTCGGCGTACTTCGAAGAGAAAGGCCTCGTTCGTCAGCAGCTCGATTCCTTCGACGAGTTCATCCAAAACACCATGCAGGAAATCGTCGACGAGTCTGCTGACATTGAAATTCGACCCGAGTCTCAGCACAATCCCGGCCACCAATCCGATTTCGCAGAGGTATTTTCCTTCTCCTTCCTTTTGCTTTCCCTTCTGTTCTATTGTGCACTGTTTATTAGGTGATAAGCACCCAGGTACCAGCTTTTAAGGTGGGTTCCAACTGCTTGGGTGCGTATCAATTGGTATCAGATGGTATCAGAAAGGCTTCTTACCAACGAGGAAGTGGAGTTAAGTGTCTCAGGGTGAAGAAGTTGAGTGAAGTGTCACTCAGTGAAGAAATTGAGTATAGTGACACTAAGTGAAGAAATTGAGTAAAAAGTCACGGAGTTAGGAAGTTGAGTAAAGTGTCCCTAAATGAAATGTCAAGAGTTGAGACGAGTTAGGTGGTACTACTATAGTGACTTGGGTACTACACAATGCCTTAGTCCTGCATTGTGTAGTGTTTAAAAGTGTTTGGTTCTCTTTCCTTAATACCTTCGTGTGCTCGGTTCTCTTCCCTAAACAACTAGCCTTTTAAGGCTGGATTCCCTAATACTTGAGTCTTATCATTAGGTTGCGTTGAATGCTGAAAAATGGATACTTGGTTCACTTTGCTGCCATGCAAATGCTATATCACCTTGTTTTAGATGACAGTTTTATTGTTGGAGCTTAAGCATGTAGTTTTCTTTCATTGACAATTATATTTTATTTAGGTTAACTACTGAGGAAAAAATAGAATGCTGACAGAACATACCGGGAATTGTTTCTGCCTTTCGTATCCAAATTAATGATCATTGTTATTGATCCTGATACCTATACATCTAGCATATTCTTTTCTTAGGTATCCATGTAAGATACTGTAGATGAAATTTTAGACGCATCTCCATAATTCATGTGTTATTAGACGTGAAGGTAATAGAAATTAGATAAAATAATTGCGTGTAGTTGTAATAGGTGATTAGATGAATGCAATTTTCAACGTTTTTAGGGATATAGATAACTTTTTCTGTGACCCATGTCCTATTAAAATAATTGTACATAGTTGTAAATAGTGATAAGATGATTAACAATAATGATGAGTTCATTCAAATGTGATTTTTTGCAGACTATTTATAAAATCAGTTTCGGTCAGATTTACTTGAGTAAGCCTATGATGACGGAGTCTGATGGAGAAACTGCCACGTTGTTTCCCAAGGCTGCTAGGTTAAGGAACCTCACGTATTCAGCTCCTTTGTATGTTGATGTCTCTAAGAGGGTTATAAAGAAGGGGCATGATGGTGAAGAGGTCACTGAGACTCAGGATTTTACCAAAGTTTTCATTGGCAAGGTGTCTCTTGATTTGGATAATTTGAATTTTGATATTCACTGACTAAGCCCAATGACTGATTAGTGATTACTCTTTTTCTTTTTGTTGTTATTTAATGGTAGGTTCCTATAATGCTTCGGTCTAGTTACTGCACATTATACCAGAATTCAGAGAAGGATTTGACTGAGCTTGGGGAATGTCCGTATGATCAAGGTGGGTATTTCATTATTAATGGGAGTGAGAAAGTTCTGATTGCTCAGGAGAAGATGAGCACCAACCATGTCTATGTCTTTAAGAAGAGGCAGCCAAACAAGTATGCCTATGTGGCTGAAGTTCGGTCCATGGCAGAGTCACAGAACAGACCACCCAGTACTATGTTTGTGCGCATGCTCTCTCGGGCTAGTTCCAAAGGGGTAATGTTAATTTTGCAATTTAGACTTTTCTGGCAAGTTGTTCTCCGTGATTGTGTTTTATGCAAGGTCGGAGTTTATGAATTTTACCATTTCAGGGTTCTTCAGGACAATATATACGCGCCACTCTTCCTTACATTCGAACTGAAATTCCCATCATTATTGTGTTTCGAGCATTGGGGTTTGTTGCTGATAAAGATATATTAGAGCATATATGCTATGACTTTTCGGATACTCAAATGATGGAGTTGCTACGTCCTTCTCTGGAAGAAGCTTTTGTAATTCAAAATCAACAGGTGAGTTAGCTAGTTTTATATATTATTTGCTTGCAGCCACAGTGGTGCTTGCTTATCTAGTCTAGAATTTACAGTAATTTAGCGAGATCATTATACAGTCCCATCCTATCCCATTTCAGTATCTGAATTGTTCTTCACTTGTTCAGGAGATTGGTCTTTTTTTTCTTGAATTGTATATTTAACGTTGCTTAGGTTCCTAACAATATTAAAAAAAAAAACAAAAAGAATCTCTGAAGAGTTTGTGTGTTGTTGTGAATTGTGTGTGATTAAACACACAAATAAATCCTTTATTTCTAATCTTTCAAAGTGCAGTATAGGGAAACCTAATAGTGACTAATAATGGAGAATATCCCTAATTATTAGTTGTACACATTTCCCTAGTTACTAAGATCAAATTATATCTTTAGCACTCTCGTTAAAGTTGGGGTATATGTGTCATATGAGCCAAGCTTGTTACAAATGTGGTCAATACAAGAGCTTTTCAGGGATTTAGTTAGCATGTTTGCAAGTTGGTTTGTGGAGTTGACGAAGTTAGTTATTATTTATCCTGAGAGCACCTTCTCTCACAAAATGACGATCAATTTCTCTATGTTTAGTCTGCTCATAGAAGATTGGGTTTGATGCAATGTGAATGTCGACGTCATTGTCATATATTAGTCAAGTATCCTGTGTTCCTCCAAATTTTAACTAATGGAGAGGTTGCTTAAGACATGTACACTCGCATGTAGTTGTTGTAGCACGATACTCAACATCTACACTGTATCTAAAATTTGTTGTCTGCTTCTTGCACCAAGAAATTAAGTTCCCACCAATGAGAAGGCAATATTCAGAAGTAGAGCTATCTAATGGTGATCTAGCCCGATCAACATCAGAAGAACAATAAACAATTTTGAAATTTCCTTTATTTGCAAATATTAAACCATGATTTGATGCATTCTTGATGTATCAAAGGATGCATATCAACATTCCAATGACTATCACATGGGGCCTTTTGGAATTGGCTAACAACACTAACTCTGTATGTGATTTTTGGTCTAGTACCAATGAGGTAATTAAGTTTTCCTACTAAACAATGATATCTTATAGGGTCTTTCAATGTCTAACCCTAGTCCAGAAGAAGCTTCAAATAAGGATCTAGACTATCGTTGAGATGACAATCAATCGCACCAGTCTTAGTCAAAATGTCGAAGTCATACTTTTGTTGAGAAATGACAATGCTAGATGAGTATCGTGCAATTTTGATGCCAAGGAAGTACTTGAGTGGATTCAAGTCCTTCGTCTGAAGCTGTTGTGAAGGTGAGACTTTAGTCAAAGATTGCCATTAGTGTCATCGCAAATGATGACAATGTCATTAATATATACAGTAAGATAGATGCACATGCTAAACGAAGAATGAAGTGAATGCACCAAGTGATCAACTTCAGAACTATTCATGTTAAACTCAAGCAAGGTTGAGCTAAAATGAATGAACCAAGCCCAAGGAAATTGCTTTAAGTCGTAGAGTGATTGATGAGCCCAAACCGTAAAAGTTTCACCACAATCCATGCAAAAAAAGTCAAAGTATAATCCTTAGCTACCAGACGAGCTTTATAATGATCAATTGTACCATTGGTGTCATCTTTCACTCTATAGACCAAGCAACACCCAACAATGGTTTTGTTGGGATGCAAGGAACAAGCTCCCATGTTTTGATAGCGTCGAAAGCAACCACCTTTGCTAGCTTTGTCTGTTGCCAACTCTGGTTAGCCATGGCTTCACTTATAGATTTATAAATAAATATACACAAAATCCAAAGAAGAGATAAAAGAAAAATTAGGAAGGAGATAAAAAGTCACAATTCAGAGCAAAGGCATATAAAGAGTTACGATTACGAGTTTACTAAATACCTTTGTGAGTTGCAATGGGAGGTTCAGGTGTAGGCGACATTGGTTGAAGAGTAGTTGCAGCACGAGATGATGTTGGAGGATCAATTGGTGACACTTTCGATGGTGCCCGTGTCCATAAGTGGTATGCAAGAAATGGAGGCGGAATAAGAGCAACTGCAGGTGTTTAGATGGTTTTTGTGCCAATACCATTTTGTTGTGGTATGTGGGCACCTGATGTTTTGATGAAGAATCACCTTGGTGTAGAAAACACCAAAACTGGGAAGACAAATATTTCTTGCATCATCAATTTGAAATTTTTTAATATTGGAGCCAAATCAATATGCAATTTCATCAGAAAAAGCTTTGAAAAGTAGAGAAAACATCAAAACGATTCTTCATTAGAAAAACCCAAATACAACAATAGAAATTGTCTATAAAAGTGATGTAAAAATTTTCTAGTGTGGTTTAGACATGACTACGACCCCAAATATTAGAGTTAACTAGAGCAAAAGGTGACACAACACCCTTATTGAAGTGATGACCATAACTGGTATGAGTATGTTTACGTAGTCGACATGACTTACACTAAAAAGGCTTTGTATCATGTAAGATGTTTTCTAATGACAAGAAAAGTGATAGACAAATAACGCTTTCAAGGACCATTTTAAATTTTAATACTTTCAAGGACTAAAGTGGTTGTTTACCCAAATTCTTTCCTTTTATGCATTCAATATGTTTTCTTTTACTGTACACTCTTTCTGTATGCTGTCAAATGATTTTGCGGTGAGATGGTTATTTATTTTTAATTTCATTTTCAGATGACTGAAATCTGGCATTATTAGTGAATTATGGATGATTATTTATTTTTAGTTTCAGATTATTCAAAACTTTTACTATTAGTGGAATATGGTGGCATTTGATACACTATTTTACACTTCATGTACCTAGCATTAGGTAATTTGGTTTTAATTTCTAATACACTTATCTCAACTGCAGGTTGCACTTGACTACATTGGGAAAAGGGGAGCCACTGTTGGTGTAACCAAGGAAAAGAGAATTAAGTGAGTTTAGTTGGATTTTGTAAAACCTGCATCCTTTATTGAGTTAGGGTTACACTTGTATCATAATCTGCAGGTATGCTAAGGAGATCCTTCAAAAGGAGATGCTCCCTCATGTTGGCATTGAAGAATATTGTGAGACCAAGAAAGCTTACTATTTTGGGTAAGTTTATTCTTTTTCAGATACTGTGTTTTCATTTTGATGACGTGGTGAGTATTTATTACACTGTCATTGCCCTACAGATATATTATTCACCGGCTACTACTATGTGCACTTGGGCGGAGAGCTGAGGATGATAGGGATCATTACGGAAACAAGAGGCTGGATCTAGCTGGTCCTTTACTTGGTGGTCTTTTTAGAATGGTCTGTTTCTGATATTACCCTATTTCATTTGTCTTTTTGCATAGTAACTTTCTGATTAGTCAATTCCTGACCACTGGAACTTGTGCTGCAGCTATTCAGAAAGCTAACAAGAGATGTCAGGGCATATGTACAGAAGGTTTGTTCAGACTTCAAGTTACTCCTATTGCTGTATTCATTTTGCATTGCCTAAACCTTTGTACCCCATGAATGTTGTAGTGTGTTGATAACGGGAAAGATGTTAATCTGCAATTTGCTATCAAAGCAAAAACCATCACAAGTGGACTTAAATACTCACTTGCTACTGGTAATTGGGGGCAAGCAAATGCTGCAGGGACTAGAGCTGGAGTTTCACAGGTATGATTCAAGTAATTGTTTTGCTATGTCTTCTATATAGAAGAAATAAGACTGATCATTTTGATCTTCTGCTTCAGGTGCTGAATCGTTTAACCTATGCATCCACTCTATCTCACTTGCGAAGACTGAATTCCCCAATAGGGCGTGAAGGTAATCTTTCTTGGTTATTCAAGCATGATCCAGCCTACAGTTTTTTCCTCTCCGCGTGTACATTGTTTGTGTAAATTAATACTGTAAAGTAGGTATTGTTTTGTCAGTTATTTCTGTAGATTCACTCAGATTATGCACTATTGCAATACTGCTTGTCTATCTAAGTTGTAATTAATACTTTAATTTTTACCATTCCAGGGAAGTTGGCCAAACCAAGACAGCTGCATAATTCACAATGGGGAATGATGTGTCCAGCAGAAACACCCGAAGGACAAGTGTGTATTTTGCTTTCTAAGCATACTTCTATATTATTACTTGTTGGAACTCATCTTTCTAGAGTGTGATTTGGCTATTATATAGGCCTGTGGACTGGTGAAGAATCTGGCATTGATGGTCTACATAACAGTTGGTTCAGCTGCATATCCTATTCTAGAGTTTTTGGAAGAATGGGGCACAGAGAATTTTGAGGTTGATGGCCTTCCTGCGTAAAGTTACTTTGTTTCTCTATCGAGTCCTTATGATTTGTATGCTTAAATTTGTCTGTTCTCCATCCGCATAGGAAATTTCTCCTGCAGTGATTCCCCAAGGAACAAAAATTTTTGTAAATGGTTCCTGGATGGGTATCCATCGTGATCCTGATATGTTGGTGAGAACATTAAGAAAGCTGAGGCGACGGGTAACTATAATTTCACTTTTGATTTTTTTGGACTACCTATTTTTTTTTTGGATTGAATCTGTCGGCAAATAGCAACCTCCTTCTTAAAAGAAGATAGCATGATATAGTAATAGTAGGTACGATATGATAACGGTGGCATGATTTTCCATCTCCAATATTATGGGCCTGAATAATCGATCCAAAAACTAGCCAGATGCTGCTACTTATTTTGAAATTCTACATGTGTTTGTACGAGTATTCATTGTATTATTTCTCAAATTTATATTCTCCTTTATTGTATCACTTATGAGGGCATTAGGAATATAAATACATGAGCCTGCTGATTATTTTAGAAAATATGGACAGCTTATTCTAAGGAGTCAAATCCCTGTGATTATGGGATTGTTTCTAAATACATAACCCTAGTATTAAGAGCAAGATATGGCTGCAATAAAGAATAAAATTACAGCAAGGGTAAAATATAAAACTTATACGAGAAATATAGTTTTGACATTACTTTCAAAGGAGGCCGTAGTATGAGTCTTTGAAATAGTTGGTTTACTGATAACTTCATGATAGAGCCATCTGAATATCCATTATTTACTTTCTTTTGGGATTTGATTGATTAAAGTTGCTTAGATGTTTTAATTGTGGTATGATGCTGATGGCTCTCGTGGTTCAGGTTGATGTTAACACTGAAGTTGGGGTTGTCAGAGACATCCGTCTTAAAGAGTTGCGTATATATACAGATTATGGTCGTTGCAGTCGTCCTTTATTCATTGTGGATAGGCAAAGGCTTCTCATAAAGAAGAAGGATATTCATGCTTTACAACAGAGGGTTAGCCAGCTTAAACTTAGTGTATCTTTGAGTTGACATTGTTTCAGTAATTGCTTTACTCGTCATTCAATTTCTTCAGGAATCCCCTGAAGAGGGTGGATGGCATGATCTAGTGTCCAAGGGCTTTGTAGAATATATTGACACGGAAGAAGAAGAGACTACAATGATTTCCATGACAATTAATGTTAGTATTATAATTCTGGATTTGAAAAATGTACAACCTTTGTTGAATATGTGGGTTCGTTAATGTAAAGAGGCTATAAAGCAACAAAAAGTAATTATTGAATACATGTTACAGGATCTTGTACAAGCTAGGATTAATCCTGAAGACGCATATTCTGATACTTATACTCATTGTGAAATCCACCCGTCACTGATTTTGGGTGTATGTGCTTCCATCATACCATTTCCTGATCACAATCAGGTAAATATGTATTTCTTTTCTGTATTCATGCTGCTTAATATACGTTATCCGTCTCACTTATCTATTACTGGTGCAATCAGTCCCCACGTAATACTTATCAGTCTGCAATGGGAAAGCAAGCAATGGGAATATATGTTACCAACTACCAGTTTCGAATGGTACTGTTTGTTCTTTCTTGTGATTAATGAGTGCCTGTTTTTCTGTATATGTATTTTACTTGACACTGAATTTACTCCATGTTTTTGCTCCATTACTTAGGACACCTTGGCCTATGTTTTATATTATCCGCAAAAGCCACTGGTCACTACAAGAGCCATGGAGCATCTTCATTTCCGTCAACTCCCAGCTGGAATTGTAAAATCATGCTTCCTTTCTTTATATCATTTTATTGTTTTGTTGATAGCTTAAACATTCTAATACATTTACCCCTTGTTTCTTAGAATGCCATCGTGGCCATTGCATGTTATTCTGGTTACAATCAAGAAGATTCTGTGATCATGAACCAGTCATCAATAGACCGTGGATTCTTTCGGTCTCTGTTTTTCCGTTCATATAGGTACTAATGCCCATAATTGGATATTTTCTCCTTTTGGTTGCCATGTTTGTGATTTTTATGAAGTGCTGGTTTCTTTAACTTTTATAGAGATGAAGAGAAAAAGATGGGAACCCTAGTCAAAGAAGATTTTGGCCGTCCAGATAGAGCTAACACCATGGTGAGAATTCTGGCTTTGGTGGCAAATTACTATTCTTGATTTGCATTTTTATTTGGGAAAAGATATTGGTTTCTTGTTGGTGGTTTATTATGGAGTTTCGTTTTGCAGGGAATGCGACACGGTTCTTATGATAAGCTGGATGATGATGGTCTTGCACCACCAGTAAGCATATCTGTGTTTGTGCTTTATGTTGTCTGTTCCCGATAAATTTTACAGAAACCAATTTATTATTATGAAATAGGGCACAAGAGTATCGGGTGAGGATGTTATTATTGGAAAGACCACCCCAATATCTCAGGAGGAGGCACAGGGACAAGCTTTACGATACACTAGGCGTGATCACAGCATAAGCTTACGTCACAGTGAAACGGGAATTGTTGATCAAGTAAGTTTATCATATTTATTTACTTCAACGTGCTACATGTTGAGTTTGAGCCTATGTTGTGAATGCTTAGTGAGAGACTTTAAATTTTAATTATTAAATAAGGAGTTGCTTGACAAAAGTAAAATGTCTACATGGGAAGTAAGAACATGTTAATGCATTCCAGAATCCTGATTCTTATAATTACTTTAATTACTGGATTATAATTTTTTTTTCTGTATTGTAGGTTTTGCTGACAACAAATGCTGATGGATTAAGATTTGTGAAAGTAAGAGTGAGATCTGTTCGTATACCACAGATTGGTGACAAATTCAGTAGTAGACATGGTCAGAAGGGAACTGTTGGTATGACTTATACTCAAGAAGACATGCCCTGGACTGTAGAAGGCATCACCCCTGATATTATTGTCAATCCACATGCCATTCCTTCTCGAATGACAATTGGTCAGCTTATCGAGTGTATCATGGGGAAGGTGGCAGCTCACATGGGAAAAGAAGGAGATGCTACTCCTTTTACAGATGTTACTGTAAGTAGCATTCTTCCATCAAATACCCTAAACCTAACCATGTAGACCAAAAGACAGGTGTCTGTTGTATAGGGTAAATTATATCTTTTTATAGAAGTCTTCAGTCAAAATGATTTTTCAACTACTCCTGTCAATTTTATTTTTTTTTATAAGCAAAAAACTTCAACTGTCGATAAAATTCTTTTTTTGTACGTTTATCTCAAGACATTGAATACATATGTTGTCTATGCTTAAAATTCTATCTTTTATTGCTGTAATCCAGGTGGACAATATCAGCAGAGCTCTACACAAATGTGGGTATCAAATGCGTGGTTTTGAGACTATGTACAATGGTCATACAGGAAGACGTCTCAGTGCAATGATTTTCCTCGGTCCTACATATTACCAAAGACTGAAGCACATGGTTGACGACAAGATCCATTCTCGTGGCCGGGGTCCTGTGCAGATCCTCACAAGGCAACCTGCTGAGGGACGGTCACGAGATGGAGGTCTCCGATTTGGAGAGATGGAACGAGATTGCATGATAGCTCATGGAGCTGCTCATTTCCTGAAGGAAAGGTTGTTTGATCAAAGTGATGCATATAGGGTCCATGTATGTGAGCAGTGTGGGTTGATAGCTATTGCAAATCTCAAGAAGAATTCCTTTGAGTGCAGGGGGTGCAAAAACAAAACTGACATTGTTCAGGTGAATGATCGTTTATATTTTCTAGTGGTGTCCAAGCTTTTCCTTATGCTGAATTTTTTTTGCTTTGATTGTCCTTGTAGGTTTTCATTCCTTATGCTTGTAAACTCCTCTTCCAAGAGTTAATGGCCATGGCCATAGCTCCAAGAATGCTTACAAAGGACGTCAAATCTAAAAAGGACCAAAAGAAGAAGGGAGCCTGATAAACATGTTTTGACCAAAACCACTGTTCTTATATTCTCATCTCAAGCTCTCCAGAACTTGGAACATACATGGTATCTAAATTACAGGAACCTTAGTTTTGTTACATTCCTGATAGATGTTTCCCTTTGCCTAGCAGGTTGATGCTACCCTTTTGCATTTGCTTTTAATGCTTTTCTATTCAGGGTTCTCGTTCCTAGCGATTAATATTACCAAGCATGTATATATTATTGAAGAATTTAGAATCCTTGAGCTTTCTTCTTATTTACTACAGCATAGAGGGTTAGTATTAAGAGAAAAATATAGTTAGCGGAAGTTTATGTTAGGTACTTATAGTGAGCCGCCTTTTAAATGTAGTGAAAGGTACTGGATATAACTGTACAGGTGTCTTCTGTCCAATCAACCATGAATTCCAGCTCCAATTTTGGCAATCCTTTTATTGGTTTACGAGGATGGTCAAGATGTGAATATTGTTAAAAGTTGTATAAAAGAAGTTACCAGAATTAGATGATTTAAATTTAGTTGCAATGGTGGGAAGCGATGGTATGTTGTACTTGCACTCTAGACCCTATAGTAGTTTTTAAGTTTAATTATTGTACAATATAGTGAAATGAACTAATTATTTATCATACAGTGCGTTATGTTCAATAGTTAAGGAGTTTTTCTCTTCTGCTAGTTCCTCCTTACTTCACAGCTGATGAGGATGCTGATTGGGATCATTGCTTAGATACCCAAGATCTACGATCGTTTTTTATATTTTCTCATTCTTTCCTGGGTATTCTGTAAATTGAAAATGCAAGTCATTAATTTCATCATTCTGTGTATTGAAGCTATGTATATATTTAGCCATATTTGCTAGTGCTGTCACTTGGATTTCCATCTAATGCTCGTTTGCTTACAGTAGGAGTTTGTTTCTAGTCAAATGTGGAAAAAGTATAGAAAACAAGATGGAGAGGTGCACCTCTTTTTTGAGAAAAATTAAGTATTACATAATTGATTATGTAATTTATTTTCTTTTTATCTTTTTCATGTTTAAAATAGTGTGGATTTTAAACATTTTTTTTAAATAGAATAATGAATAAAATAATAATAACAATAATATACAAAATATAAAAATTTAGAAAAAAATTATATTGAAAAGAAAATGATTTCTTTTATTTAATCTTAATTCATATAGCAATAATTTACGTCCATTTCTTACTTTTTTTCCTTTTTCTTCACTCTTTTCTATTATTCAATTCAATTTGTATTTTCAATTATATTATTCACAATACAAAATTGTATTCATATTTGAAATTGGACATTTTGAAATACAAATTTTGTATATACAAAATTGTATTTTGAAATATAAAATTATATTTTAAAATGTACAATTTAAAATACAAAATTGTATTTAATAATGTATAATCTTAAACATAAAATATGTATTTTAGAATATATAATTTAGAATACAGTTTTGTATTCTGATTATATATTTTAAATGTTTTAGATTATGCAATAATTACATATTCTGAAATGTATTAAAATGTATTAATATATTTTTTGACTTGCATTCTGGAATATAATATACAATAAATATATGTATAATGAAAGGTACAATTTAAAATTATATTTTATATTCTGAAGTATTGAATTGTGTAATTTCAAAAACAAAAGTTCTGACTTTTAATGTTTTGGGATGTACAACAATTGATTATTTATTTTCATAAGAGTAAAAGTAGAATTTCAAATTTTATGGGACTCAACTTGATAATTTGAGGGTATAGAATGCAACTACTTCTATCTTATATAAATAGTAAAAAAAGCGTATATTTATCACTAAATTTAGGATAAATTATTTATTTTTTAAATATTTTAATTTATGTATATATTTATTTATGTGTATAACTATATTTCTTATAGTGGTGATATCTATGTATAACTTCAATTGTTCTTATTTATACAGAAATTATATATCATTCATACATCTTCAATTAAAGTCTAAAATCAATACTAGTTAAAAGTTATGTTAAGAATATAACATATTCTCAATTTTATTTATTTTATTAAAGTCATAATATCCAACTATGTACTTTTTTTTAGATATGTACCGATGCTGAAGGAGTAGGTCGCTACCACTTTAAGACATGAGATACTTCTTACCCATACTAATAATTAAAACCATTTTTTTATCCATTCTAATAATAACGAAAGTGATTGGTGCAAAAAGGGCTGGTGGAAGTGTCCTTTGAAGGTTTGATGGTTTGGTTTTTCAGATATTTCTATAATATTTTTTTGGATTTGTTTTTGGTGTGTGACTTCATTGTTATGACTTTTGAAATGAAAATAACTTCTAAGCATGATATTAAATATGTGTTAACTCTTGCTTAATATTGTTGTACCATTGTTTATTTATTTATTTAGTGGAATTCAAATTTTGATTATTATTAAATGCAAGGACGGCAAAGGGGTATTCATGAATTTTATATTTATCTATTTATCAGTCCATAGTGAACATTTTTATAATATCAATTTTAAATAAAAATAAAAATTAAACTATCTAAAAATACATGCTTTTTGAGAAACATAGTTATATTATAAACTAATTTTGTAACATTTACAATTAAAATAAACAATTTTGAGATACAATTATTTTGCATTGTTTTTAATTTTTCATCCGACTAATTAATAAGATGAAGTGAATCGTAATTACTTTTTTAGTTTTTTCTTATAAAATTAATTCTTTTTTAATACATTGTATATTTTGCTACAAGATAATAGAAGAAATACATTTTTCTTACACGTACTGAAATAAAGAGTTATAAGTAAAAATAACAGTTAACACAATTTTTCATAAAATAACAAACAAGGTTAAAATTGTAAATAAAAAAAGTCACGAAAATTAATATATCCTTGTATATAGATTATTGGTTATCCTATATTTTGATTATTTCAAAGGAGTATTAAGATAAGATAAAATATATAAATTATATATTAATTAAAAAAAAAAAGTATCCTGATGTTCATGTTATTTTCATCATAAAATACCAAAAAAAGTTGTGATGATTTATGTTTTTTTTTTTTCTATTTTGAGAGCGATATATGACAATTTTATGACTAGAAAAAAAATACTCGATGGTAAACAACAACATAAAATTTTAAATTGAACGATTTTTGTAGGTGGTGAAAACTATTTGTTTAATATTATTTAAAATATTTTTAATAAAATTACTTGTGTTTTTTTAATGAAATATGTCATTGTTGTAGATTGGATTTGATCTTGAAGTGAAAATTCATCCCATCCAATGACTCTAATTTTCTTAACTTATCATTCAATTAGTGATAAAAATATTGTTCAGTCAGGCTAGTGAGATAAAATCAAACATTAGAACAATAACAAAAAGCTAACAATGGCCACGTCGCAATGAGAAACGGGTTTAAATGGTTTTTTCTCGTTTAAGCAGTGGCTTTATTGTTTATATTTATTATTTCTTTGTTTTGAATATTTAATTCTAAAATTGTGAAATACTTAGAACTTGAAGTATCAGATAGCTTCAGAATTTTGCAGTTTGGACATGTTAGGCTAGGCTTACATAGCCATAAACCTGATATGCTAATAGCAATATTTGGATGTTGAAACAACCAGCTAATAAAATGAAACAAATGAATGGTTTTGCCAAATACACAGCAAAACCATAACAGAATTGCATCAAACTACAAAAGCACAAGAAGTTCCCTCTGTATTTTATCCAGCAACACGGAAGTTTCTTTTTCCTTTTATTTAACATCAGTACTTTGTGATGCACACAGAAACAAATAATTCACATGTAGGTCACAAACTAAACCCAGGACAAATCCAAAAACTACAACAAAAGATATACGTCAAAAACAGGGCATAAATACATATTATCCTCATGAAAATTGGCTTGAGCTATTACCTGATCATGGGAACTGAAATAGGGGTCCTGTCCCGACCTATAGTCCTGGTAGCTGCACAGGGATGGTTTCAATGGCTGTTGTTAGTGGCAAAGCTAACACCCAATTTATGGGCTTTCTCTTATTTCCATAAGTTTCATTGATCACTATAAAATCCTACTTACATAGACACCCAAACCTATTAAACTTCAAATTGATCAAATGGGGATTATATGAGCAAATGCACACAGCCAAACACACTCATCTGCAGCAGAGCATATGCAACCAACAGCAACAAAAGCTTGACACGATTAATTTTATAATTGTGAACTAGGCATACATGCAATCATGCATGAAAAAGTCGAGAAGAAAATAGAGTAAAAAGGAAATCAAAGAGGCATCAGCCTATAACAACTTCAGAATTTTGCAACGTAAGCATATTAGCTGAAAGTCTGCCAAAAGATGGGCTCTCACATACCCTGCAAACCTAATATGTTAATTGCCAGTATTTGAAAGGAACAAGAAATAATGTTGAAACAAGCAGCTAATAAAACAAAACAAATGAATGGTTTTGCCAATTACACAGCAACACCAAAACTGAATAATGCCAAAACTACAAAAGCACAAGCCCAAGTCCAGATGGTTTCAAGGCACTACGAATCCTATAATTGTACAAGTAGTAGTGAAGCTGTCCATCTCCCGGTCCAAACTTGAGCTCTTTGAGGAAACTCTCATTGTGCATCACATCCAAGGCATTGAAAACGTCAAAATCCTTTTGCTTTGCTACAATTAGCACATCATTCATCAACTGAGTCAATGGGGTTTTGGTGGAGACATTGTAATAAGAATAAGCAGCTTTCAAAGTTGAGTAATTTTGATTTCCAAGGATGGAAGAGGGGAGAGTGTAGAAGCTGCAGAAGTCAGTGATCTCATGAGTCCCCGGACTCTCCACCAAGAAACTATCCACCACATTCTCATTGGGAAGTAGCCAATGCTCAACATCATTTTCATCCAAATCAGGTGCAACAACAAACTGGCTCAAATAGTTTCTTAGCAGCCGAGTAACAGCAGGAACATCCCTAAGCTCCATTTTCCTGAATCCAGGAGTAACCGGGGAATCCGGCAACTTGTAAAGTTTGATTGTGCGACTCATCGTCATCCTAGCACCAAGCCTTGAAAACCCAACATCAATCAGCTTCTTCGGATTCAATGATCGGTGCCAATACTGACAAGTGGTGATTGGTGTTGGAAGCACAACCCCAGCTGTATAAGCTGCTTGCCAAATATTCTCCAAATGAACCCTCCTTGTGACCTCCTTGATCATAACAGGGGCAAGCCTCTTCGACCTCAGCTTCTTGTGAACACACAAGAAATTGATCTCAGCCATCTTCACAACCTCCTCATTAACTCTGATCCTTGCTGGTACCCCACTGATGAAAGCAACCAACTTCTTGGAGGCCTTGGCACGCACACCAATGTGCCAACTCCGGTAATACCCCGGAACACGCAACGCCCACCTGAGGAACTCCTTGGAATAGTTGAACCTGAACATGTTTTCATCATCCTCAACATAGTTGTTCTTCAGCAGAACATAAACCTCTTCACAGGTTTCCACAGACTCCATGTCACATGTGGTCCACTCATAAGCACTGGGAAGGTTATAAGGCTCCTGCTTAACCTCGGACAAAGGTGTTGGGGGCTCAATGGGTCCTTCAGGCAAACTTGAATCCCCAACATCCTTGTATTGCCCAACAGGTTGTGTTTCCCAGAACTTATGTCTCTTACCAAGAGACATTGAATCTTGGAAACTTTGCACAATGGTTTCCAATGAGGCGTTATTGGAAGCCACTGAGTCTCCATCAGCAAGATCTGGTTTTGCATTTGGAGACCCAGATGGAACACCGCTATCACCCATATCAATTATCAAAAAATCCCAACTCTGGAGAAATATAAAAATAAAATACAATGAAAACACAACCCTAGTAATGGACACGAAATTAATTGAAACGGAAATTCAAATTGAAGCCGAAACAGCGAAACAATAGAACCTTGATCCAGTGGAAACCAAAGACGAAATAACAAGGCAATCGGTGCGGAATTAAAATCACACTACTAAAGATAAAGAGGGAAAGAATAAGAAATTCAGATAAACTTACTATGTGGGACGAAAACGATGATTCAGATCGAGGGTGAGAAAGAGTGGCGAAGATGGATTGGAATAAGGGTTACTTCGTTCGATATAAAGAAGGAGTGTTTTTATCCCATGCGACGGGTTAACCAAGGTGTTATTCTTTGAGTTATGATTACATTTTTTTGTTTTTAGTTTTTCTATTTCATATCATTAATACTATTAAACCAATTAAAAATATAATTCACTAGCCACCTCTATGTTATTAAAACATTTTTAAAATTAAAATTTAACTACACAAGTTAAAACATTTTTAATTAATAGAAATTAATACAGTTTTAAATTTACCCTAAATAATATAGTAATTTAATAAATATAATATGATTACAAACTTTTACTATAACAATTTTTAAAATATTATTTTATTAATCAATTTACACAGATAATATATCATTTTTTAATCAACTTTTTTGAAAAGCTATTACACTTTTAAATGTAAATAGTTTTACTATTTTCTAAATATTATTATGAAAAAAATATTGGAGAGTGCCTCTGTATATTTATTAATGAAAATATAAATGATTTATAATATGATATATGCGTGCCGCTATTTTAGTATTTGGATAATTTATTTTTATTATTCTCCTCTTTTTAGTTTTAAAATATAATTAATGATAATATAATAATATGAAATCTCCTTTACATATTGCTATTGTTACAAATATTCTTGTTATTTTATGATTTTAAAATACAATTTAGAGTAAATTATGAGTGTAAAATATCTATACCAAAGATAATAAATTTCTTTATATATTGTTATTGTAGATAGGGTAATGAGTTGTGTCTTTTTTTTTTTTTTTTTAAATGGATCAGATCAAATCTAACCAAGTCTCATCGATCTCCTGTAGATAGGGTAATGAGCTATATATGTGAAATTTAAATTTAAATTTAATGAAACTAAAATTATTTTATAGAAAAATATTTGTTGTTTAAAAATTCAGTCATTTATTAATTTTTATTTTTATACGTAATTTTTAATTGTAACATTTTGCTTAGTTTTACTTTCAATGATTAAATAGTCTATTTTAAAAACAAAATCTAAAAAACTTAATAAAAAATGTCTAAATTTACAAGTTCTAAAACAAAAAAAGAAAGTTTTACAAAACTTGTGATCCAATTGGCCTAGGGTGGGTTGGATTAAATTAAACTAACATAACAATACAAAAATATAACCCTATTTAATATAAGATTTTTTTTTCTGATTAAAGTTAAAAAAAATAAAAATTTTAAAACAATTTTTCATATATATACACCTAACATTGCAGTTATATTAATAATATAGTACACTTTTTTCTTCTACTGTAGCCGTGATGATAGCAGCGGTGCAGCTGTGGTGGGATGTAGTGAGGAAAAATCGAACAGAGGGCAATTTGGCCATTTCATCCAACTATGGCGGTGCAGATTGAAAAATGGGGGACGATGCAGGAAGCAAAAGTTTTTTTTTTCGGTATGGGCGGGAGCCCAAGAATTGTGAATCTCATGGCGGTTTGACCCATGCCAGGTAAGAAATAGGGCAAAATCGGAATCACAAGAAAAAAAAGCACACTCCCAAAGCCAAAAAGGAGAGGGCGTTTGCTATAATCTTTGCTGTTCTCACAGTTCCCACTCACTTTCTCTCAAAGCGCATTGTCCTCTCTTTCAGCGGCGTAGATCTGAGCAGTTTGGGAAACCCTAACTGCTCTCACCAACGACCTCACCACTCTCTTCGCTTTTTTCTCCTCCGATCAACGACCTCTTTCTTCGCCCTAAGGTTGCTCTCTCTTCTTCTCTCTTCTCCGATTCGATGCTATCTCTCTCTTTCTAATTCGCGTAGATTCAATCCATGTAGTTCTTATCGCGATTTTACGATTGGATCTGCTTATGCTGTTATGGTTTGTTAGCTTCTGTTTGTTTGAACCCTACAAAAGCTTAGGAGGTTACTCTTAGCATCTGTTTTGTTTTTTCGATGCCGGTGGCATCGTAGAGTTTTTGATTTTTTTTTTTTTTACTCTGCGCTTGCTGAATTAAATTTATTATCGATTTTTTATTTTGTTTCAGACTGTGTTCTGTTAACCTATTTTTTTGTTTCTCTAGTTTGTTTTTTCTGATCTGCTTAGTGTGTGTTCCGACCTGGATTGAAATTACGAGGTTGATTTTATTAGAAGCGAGATAGAGTGGAACGCTTTGTGATTGGAAAAATCAACATTTATTTGGAAGTGGTTTCGTTGGAATTGCATTCGATATATGGTTGGTGGATCAAATACTTTTTTATGTCTTATTAGCTGAATGGGTATGCGCTATGTCTCGAGTTAGATTGAGAGTAAATTGACGTGAAAATGTTTCCTTAAAACTTGTTTGGGAGTTGTAAATAGAATCACTTCTGGAGTAGGACTGCATTGTGTTGAAAGCTTGTTTGTTATGCAAAGTTATCAGTGTATTGTTGTCAATATACAGACAGTTTTTCTTCCGTCATGGCCAAATAAAACAAAGTTGTCGCCTATTCGGCTGCAGTGAGAGAACTACGTTTGAGTGCAAATATGGACTTGGCTATTTGTGTTAGGAGTATTCATGTGGCCCATTCGAGTTGGAAATGGGCTTTGGAGGCATAACGCTAACCAAACATTCTCTAATAAATGGCGTCATAATACTATTTCTTTCCATCTTGCAGTCATGGCAGGACTTGCACCCGAGGGATCACAGTTTGATGGTCGTCAGTATGATAGCAAAATGAACGAGTTGTAAGATTTTTCTTAATTCTTGTTTTATTTTTGGTTATTGTTCTTCAAAGTAATTGCTGTAGAATTATGTTTCGTTAGCTTTTGTCTACTACTATTTTTTTCATGTTTCAGTCTAATTCTACACATATAGATGCAATGGGATTATAGTGTTATTGGTTTGACTGTGATGATTTAATGGCTGCAGGCTTACATCTGATGGACAGGATTTCTTCACATCCTATGATGAGGTTTATGAAAGTTTTGATGCTATGGGTTTGCAAGAGAATCTTCTGAGAGGCATTTATGCATATGGTAGATTTAACTTTTTTCATCTCATCTATTATATTTTTAATATCTATATTATGCAAATAAAGTAAGATTTATTTGTATTTTATTTATTGTGATTGTGATGACAATTGTAATTTATTCCTTCCGGTTTTATGGACTGAAATTTATCTGCTGTCTTTTTATCTCTCAAATAGATGATATGATCATATTGTTACTCTTTAGAAATAGTGAATGTCTTTGTTCTACTGCATATTAATCTTCTTAATAATATTACATTCCCAATAGTCATAGTCCTATATATTTTATAGTGTTTGGTTACATAGTCATAGGAATTTTTTATATCATAATTTAAATAAATTAAGTAAAAAATTATAATTATGAGAGTAATAGTACGTAACTTCCCGTATTCCCATGAGAATACCACTTTCCCATTCCCTTGGAATGAAAACACCTAAAGCATGGGATAACAGTTACTTGGAAATCACTTTGATAACCTTCTAAGAAACATGAGAATAAATATTCTCACCTTTGTCCTCCTGGAAATGAAAGAAGATTGCATGTATCAAATGCCCCTTTGTGTTTATTGTGCTGCTGCTGGTATTTGATAGTTGCGTGTATTTAAACTGGTTTGATTTGTATTTAGGTTTTGAGAAGCCATCAGCTATTCAGCAAAGGGGAATAGTTCCATTCTGCAAGGGACTTGACGTTATACAACAGGCTCAGTCTGGAACTGGCAAGACAGCAACTTTCTGTTCTGGAATTCTGCAGCAACTTGATTATAATGTGACAGAATGCCAAGCCTTGGTTTTAGCACCTACTCGGGAGCTTGCTCAGCAGATTGAGAAAGTTATGCGGGCACTTGGAGATTATCTTGGAGTTAAGGTGCATGCATGTGTGGGAGGTACCAGTGTTCGTGAAGACCAACGTATTCTATCAAGTGGTGTTCATGTTGTTGTTGGTACTCCTGGTCGAGTATTTGATATGCTACGCAGACAGTCACTTCGACCGGATTACATCAAGATGTTTGTATTGGATGAGGCTGATGAAATGCTTTCCCGTGGTTTTAAAGATCAGGTGCTTATTTCATGGCTTATGTTAGTAGTGAATTGTATTTCGTGTGTTAGATATCTAACACTCACAATTCTGTCATGTTGTTCATGGATAATTTATCAAAATACAAAATACAGAAATGATATAACTTGTTGCTGTTTATCCATGTTCATCAAGTTTCGTCATTGAATTTATTTTATTCTTATTTGTTTATATTTTAAAATTTTATCTTTATTTGTATGCTTGTTATGCGTATGAATTTCCTTATGCTATCAGCAGTAACCAATAGAGCTTCAATTTTCATTTGATTTACCTTGGAGATTTTTTTTTTTGCCTATTTGTTTAGTGTCATTAATGCTCTAAATGCAAATTTTCCAGATCTATGATATATTCCAGCTGCTTCCAACTAAGATTCAAGTGGGAGTTTTCTCGGCTACAATGCCTCCTGAGGCACTCGAGATCACCAGGAAATTTATGAACAAACCTGTGAGGATCCTCGTGAAGCGTGATGAGCTCACCTTGGAGGGTATCAAGCAGTTTTATGTCAATGTTGAGAAAGAGGAATGGAAGCTTGACACTCTCTGTGATCTATACGAGACATTGGCAATTACTCAAAGTGTCATTTTTGTGAACACCAGAAGAAAGGTTGATTGGCTGACTGACAAGATGCGCAGCCGTGACCACACAGTCTCAGCAACCCATGGAGACATGGACCAGAATACCAGAGACATTATTATGCGTGAATTCCGCTCTGGGTCTTCCCGTGTTTTGATAACTACTGATCTTTTGGCCCGTGGTATTGATGTCCAGCAAGTGTCTTTGGTTATAAATTACGATCTCCCAACACAGCCCGAGAACTATCTCCATCGTATTGGTCGTAGTGGCAGGTTTGGGAGGAAGGGTGTTGCCATCAATTTTGTCACAAAGGATGATGACAAAATGCTGTTTGACATCCAGAAGTTTTACAATGTGGTAATTGAGGAGCTGCCTTCAAATGTTGCCGAACTCCTTTGAGATGAGTATTTTTGTTCCATCATATTAGAGGGAAGTTGGTTTCCGAGGTAAGTGTTATGTAATGTTTCTTTTCCTTTTTGCCCCTTTTGTTGTATTTCTGCTAAACCTTGTTTGACTTTTTCAATAGGTGTAGTAATTTAATTTACATTGTCAGTCGTCTGGATGTCCCAAGTGATAAGTACTTACAATGTGGAATCACATTATTGTCCGAATGGTGTGTTGATAGTTGCACCTTTCTAACAAGCAAGGTTTTCAATTATACTTTTTGGTAGTTTTAACATTTGTTCATTTTTTCAATGTATTCATAGTTTGTCGTGCACGTGAAACATTAATTTAATGGCGGTGTTGTCCCTTGATAACCATTTTTGAGGTTTAAGGAAATGCTTTTTAAAGAAACACTCATTTTTATTGGGTGCTTCATTTCCTCAATTATAAAAATGGTGTTAATAAAATCAACTGGTCATTGGTAATGTGTTTCTAATGACTATTGCTGCTATCCCATTTCATAAAGCTACCAACCAACCAAGGATGCGGGGAACGTTGAGGCAAGATATTTCGATTCTGGTTATATAGTTTCGATAAAACAACTCTATATTAGGTTGCAATAGTCATTGCTCTCGCTGAATCATCAGTTGGAGGTCGTTTCTCTTGTCACAAAGGTGGAGCGCGTAGTTAACTTGTGAACAGGACGATATTGAAGTTGCAAAAGATTTTAAACTTTTGAGCAACTTTACACGTAATGCCATTTTACATTTATTTACGATGCATCGTCATTGTTTGAATTAGATGTAAATCTACTCGTATTTAAATATCGGTACCCGTGTAAGTAATACAAAGGAGAATAAAACCAGTTTTACGTTAGTTTTTACGTCTCAGCTTCCAGTTGTATTCAATGTGTTTGATTAACGGTTTACTAAATGAAGTTATAGGCTCGGAAATCATAGTTGATCATTGAGCATTATCAAACGACGCTTTGCAAAATATGAAGTTAAGGTTTAAAGATCAAGTAACATGGAAATCTAAGGGAATAATAATAGCCAGAGCCTATTCATTATGAGGCGTTTCCAGTTGATATTTAAAATTACTTTATAAAGAAAATAATAATGTTCCAGTTGATATTTAAAATTACTTTATAAAGAAAATAATAATGTAGACTTTTAAATAAAAAGAAAGGACAAAGTGCCCCAGTTGATATTTGAAAATCCCATATGTAGAAAATAATAATGTAAACTTTTTAATAAAAAGAAAAGAAAAGGTGTCCATAACAAATTCAGTGCTTGATTGGTTAGCAATTTAAAGGAGCATTCATTTTGTTTTTATTGACATATTTGCTTCAGATACAAAAGTCCACGTTTACCTGTCAAAGAAAAGGTGTGCCTCCCGCGTAATTTGCTTCACAGGGATGGGGAACCTTCCAATCAAGTTCCGCATCACATATACATATGCTCTGCTCTTCTTCTCAAAATAACTCCTCTGACAAACAAAACGATAAACAGAAGGCAAAGCAAAGATCTGAAAGTCCCTGAGTCCTTAGGCCATTATTCTTCTCTCACATGCCACCTTTTCTACCAGGCTACACCCTCACCCATTCTTTCCCCTTTTATTTTTAACCAAACATCCACCAATAAAATATTCTCACTTTAATCTCTCTTACCACATTTCTCGCCATTTAGTCGAATTTTCTTTAGAATCTTTCTCTCAATTGATTCCTATTCCTATCTCTCTCTTTCTCTCTCCCCTTATATAAAAAACATTCGCAGTCTTTTACATAAGAAAACGAACCCTCTTTGCACTGCCACGTGAGTGCCGTGTCACAAAAGAGCAAACAAACCGTTACTCCTCGCCGATGGCGATCTCCGATGCGCCTGAGAGCGTAGGCACCGCCACCGGTCAAACTGATTCAGATCTCAGACTGCTTTCTCTGCGCCACAGGTCTAGCACCACCTCCCCGGGCGGCCTCTTTGCTGAAGACGCCGCCAGAGTTTCGGGCTCCGACGAATCCTTGAACAACAAAAACGTCGAGGAGAATAAAGATTGCAAGTCGAATCACGCAGCCTCTGATGATAATATCGTCACCAATGACTCTCGAAAAAAGCACGAAGAAGAAGTCATCGATGTCAAATACGCTTACCGTCCCTCTGTTCCCGCTCACCGCAGAATCAAGGAGAGCCCGCTCAGCTCCGATAACATTTTCAGACAGGTACATTTCTTGTGCATTGCTTGATTTCAATCGTGCATGGCAAGTTTCGTGCCTCGTAATCCACTGAATTTAAGAAAATGGAAATGGCGACCTAAACTGTTTTCAGGATTTTTTTAAGTAAACATAACAATAATTATAAATATACTGCGTTTGTGCTATTACCCTCCACTAAATATCATTGAGTCAGAGATTTTGTAGTCGAAACACTTATATACTCTGTTTTAAACTTTTAATTCAAGTTATAGAAACATTGTAATCTGCATGCATATAAATGATCCTATATGGATTTAATGTTTTTCTCGTTGACTGAACTCCCAGGCTGTCAGTTTTAGGTGCATGCTTCTAGTTAATTTACTATCACTAGTACTGGCTGTTAATTTTGTCAATTTTTGTGTTTCATTACATAGAAATTGAGAGATTCTAGTTTATAGGTTTGACAACCTACTAAGGTTACTTTAGAGTGGAATGATTACTAATCACCATTAATTAATCAATGAATTACATTACAGAGTCACGCAGGACTATTCAATCTCTGTATAGTAGTGCTGGTTGCGGTGAACAGCAGACTTATCATTGAGAACTTAATGAAGGTATCCTCATCCATTTTTTTTTTTTTTGTCAATCATGCAAGATTTGAATCTCTACAAGCTAACATACATTTAGCTCTGTACGATTGTTTTAACTTTCTTATCTCTGCATGTTTCTTGTATTTAGCTCTGTACGGTTGTTTTTTTGTCAATCATGCAAGATTTGAATCTCTAAAATGTAAACATACATTTAGCTCTGTACGGTTGCTTTAACTTTCCTATCTCTGCATGTTTCTTGTATTATGTGTTTGCAGTATGGTTGGTTGATTAAATATGGCTTTTGGTTTAGTTCAAAATCATTGAGAGATTGGCCCCTCTTCATGTGCTGGTAAGTTTGATGAATCCCCTGTGGAATAGATTGTTCCGTGTATCTATTTTGAGGATGAAATCTTAAATTTTCAGACATTCTGAAACTGTGTCTATTTTATATTTGCAGTCTTAGCCTTAACATATTTCCACTTGCCGCCTTCATAGTGGAAAGGCTGGCACAGAAAAAGTGTATTTCTGAACGGGTAAGTGGTCCGGCCAATAAGTAAGTTTTTATTACAATTTACAAGAAAAAAATATTGTGACCACTGACCACATCGATTCCTTGATTCTTCTATAAGTCACATAGTTTCAGAATATGACATGAAATAATTTAATCACATAAATTTTGACATTTACATGCGTGGAAATGTTGAATTGAATATTGCAGGTTGTTGTATTACTTCATCTAATTATCTCGACTGTTGAATTATCCTACCCAGTTTTAGTAATACTCAGGTCAGTGTAGTAGTTTTCAAAATTTATTCCAGGGTTTCAATTTACACTTTCATCGTCATTTGTTATTACACCATATCATAGTAAATTTTGTAAGTATTTGAGGATGTAATATGAGCTTAACATGAGAAAAGGCATTATAGTCACAAAATAATGTCATTATCTAGGAAGGAATGATAGGATTTTATTTTTTGGCATTATTTGAGAAGAGATTTGCCAACTTTACCAAGTGGGATGGAACTTGTTGTATTTGAGAAGAGATTAATGCCCTTTGATGAAACCTCATTTAACTTTTGGTTCATACAATGTTGAAACTAGAATGATTATCTTGGAAATTATCATTAGAAACGAAAAAGTAATAATGGAATTAAGGGCTGTTATGACACTTATTAGAATAAATTAAGGGCAGTTACATGTTGAATCAGTTTATTGTTTTTATTAGGTTCAGTTATATATTTTAGGAATAGCTATTTCATGTATGGTCTAATTGTAGCCAATTTTAACGTTTCATGGGAGCAGTTATTATTTAAATTCGTATTAAGAAAGCCCTGCTGGAAAGGTGGCCAGAAGAGTGTATTTGGAAGTTCTTTGGAGAGAGTTATTATCTGTAGGAGTTGTTACAATTCTTGGACAACTTCGGCTGTAATTTTCTGTTTAATTACTGTGCCTAAATCTCAAATTTCAGTGCTCCATCAGGTTATGTCAAAAGAAAAATTGAAAACAACTTTTTTGCTTCTTCAAATGTACTTATGTGATAAAAGCTATTGCCTAGTCTATCAAAACCATTTAAAGAGTCATCATATGCTGCCAGATGCGTTTGACTGACATCCATGTAACATCTGCAATCACTTAATTAGCTATAGGATCAAAGTAAAATTCCATTGCCAGACATGGTAATCACATATTTGGCTTTCTTTTTAGACATTGATTTCCTTATAAGGGTGTGGTAAAGAGATCTGCTTGTTGGATGTGATAGCTATAGTCTTTGGTATAGTTCATTTCTTAGATGCCAATATAGCAAAGATAGCTTATGTATATGTCACTTTTTCTGGGCAGGTGTGATTCTGCTTTTGTATCCGGTGTCACGTTGATGCTATTTACATGCATTGTGTGGTTAAAGTTGGTGTCGTATGCCCATACAAACTATGATATGAGAGCACTTACTGTTTCAAAAGAAAAGGTAGTCATTAAGTCTCGTCCATGATTATATATTTAAATAAAATCATATCCTATAAACTTTATGTGATGGTTAGTTTTTGAACAGGATGAATTACTAAACTGTAGTTGTGGTTCTTGTGTTCTAAAACTAAATCATATGGAAAATACAGTTTTTTTTTTTTTTTTTTTTAATTTTAAAT
>Ga0209489_103838_pt1 | contig 28650 bp, 15 predicted proteins | sample SiratrowhiteBW_FD_187527 | JGI IMG/M metagenome (GOLD analysis project Ga0209489, IMG submission 187527) | Root nodule microbial communities of legume samples collected from California, USA - Siratro white BW (SPAdes) (version 2) | ecosystem: Host-associated > Plants > Roots > Nodule | place... | reverse complement strand
ATACAATGGATGGATAAAAGAAAAAAAAAAAAAAAAAAAGGCAAGGCTTGCACTGACACTAATCGACATTCAAAACATTAAAATGTTGTATATTATTCTTTTAAAATCGTTTAAGGATGATACAAGTGTTTATATACAGTAAAACAAAGATAAACTTATCATGCTATATCTATATAACATAACATAATAATTAATTAATTTATTTTGCTAATACAACGTGATTTTGGTTACAGGTATGACAAACATGTAATACATAAATTAGTTTTCATTTATTGTCTCATTATTTTGAGAGCCACCGACAACTATTTTTTCCCAACCAGCACACGTGCTCATAAAAATCACAAAAACACATCTTATATTTATAAGAATAACATACATTACTATGCAAAAGCTCAAATTCGGTTTTTAAGGAAATGAATTCTGACCTTCCCTTAATTGGTCAAAATAAAAGGATTTTTAATAGAAAATGTATCAAATTCTAACCTTTACCCATTAAATCACGGTATTAGGTAAATATAGATAAAAGTGCGTTTCATGGGAAATTTTTTGGCTTACGTGATAGTTAGATAATTGCTTGGTGGCAACAACATGGTCGATCTGGATACACCGAAAGAACTTATTTTGAAATGAGGGGTTTTAAGTGCCAATGATGTTCTCCATCTAATCAAAGGAGATCATGAGAATGATAAAAGCCAAGTTTTTCAACACGCAATTTTCTTTAATTATGTCACTTATTTATATGATTTTGTAGATGATGTTGTTAAAAAAATTTCACATTTTGAAGTAAGACTAAATTATATATAAGTGAAAATATACCTTATTTTAAAAATTAATTTTATAAAAAATTATATTTAAATTCATTTAATAAGAGGTGTATTCATAATTGAAAATAAGATTCGTCTCACTTAAAGTTAATATGAGACACGTAAAGTTACTATGAGACTTTGATAAAACTTGTTTTATCTCTTTTAGAAAGAAATGGAGAAAAAACACAATATATTATATTAATTCACGTTATAAACATAACTTATTGCCAATAATTTGTTGGATTTGCAATGCTAAATTTTCTTGACATGTCAATGGATGACTTGAGCACTGAAAAAAAGAAGATGATGGATTAAATTGAATCATAATCAATCGATTAGGTTTGCTGCAATAGATCATAAACTATCTAATTTGCACGTTACAACAAAAGCATAATCGATTATCTTTTAATCATCATCGATCTAATCACATGAAAAAAGCCATCCTTGCATACAGAGCATAGCATATATCCTTTTAATCCAAATTAATGAAATTAGGTTTTCGGTCATGGCCTTCATATACATGCACCACTTCATTCATTGTAGGAATGTTGGACCACTTCACTCACACAGCAAAGAGAGTTTACATAAAGATTCAGAATAAAAAACAAATTAATAATTCAATAATTAAGAGTGATTGAAACACGTTATTGTATTTATTAGTATGGTTTATTTACGTGGCAAATTGAAACCCGGCTTAATCAAAGTGAATTTTTTCTCTCGGACGATTTTGTTGACAATCTAAATTATATTGAAAAACATTCATATAATCAAAATTTTTGTCAATAACTTTTAGGAAAATAAACCTATGAAATTTGAAAGTTTGTGAAATGGTCAAAATATATTAGGAGAAGAAGAAGAAAACATATTAAGATAATAGAGAGAAAGTATAATGATTAACGACAGGCGGCGGCATTTGTCGTGTCTGCGTTATTCTGCATGTTTTTTTTGAGGGTCCAAAACGACTGCGTTGGTGTCTCGTTTTGGTTTCAGCGCACACGCAAAACACACTTAACTCGCAGCCATGTCCTTTTCAGTGTCTCCCACACCCCAGACATGCTACACCCTTTTGCCTTTTCTTTTTCAACCAAAATATTTCAAAGGGCATCCTCCAAAACTTTTAAATCACTGTTGATTCAGACATTCACCACCCAAAACCAAATTTTTTATTTCGATTAACCACCACCATATGATAATCATCACAATAATAATATTATATTAAGGAAAACCACTGGTTGCTCTAAAATGAAATGGAATAAATGCGAATTTGAGAATTTATAATAATAATATTATATAAATGGAATTGAACACTTTGTTCAAGGCGATAAAGTTAAAATAATAGTTAGTAACCGATGCATGAGTATGACGTATTAGGGTTATGGGTAGAAGCAATGAAGCATTGATTGATAGCAGTAAAGTAACACATAATGGAATAGATTTGTATATTTTCGATTAAAGCCGAGATTTAAGGCATTCTCAGATTTTGTCTGAAACGTTGGTTCATTGCGGAATGTGAAAGCAATGTGCGTATGAACGAACTAAGCCACAGGTCTTGGTTTTTGGTGTTGTTGGGTCTTTGTCCACCCCAACTTCTAACATGCCATAACTCTCAAATTCTACTGCTAATACTACTTTAATAAATTGTTTGCTTCCTAGTTTGGATAATCAAATCTACTTCTGAGAAAAAAGAATCTTAGATGTAGATTATATATTTATATTTTACACAATTTAAAAAAAAAACATTAATAAAGACGTTTCTTGTGGGGGAGTTAATAATGTAATATTTTAAATTCTATATAAATTATTCATTTAGATTATAATTACTAGATTGGTATATGGGTTATTAACTGATGTCCACTATCTTGTATTTTTATTTCAATCAAATTTAAACAAGAATTTACATTACTTATTGTTTTTCTTTTAATTTTGATAGGTGTTCCAATTACGTTATTAGTCAGATTTTTATTCATATATAAAGGAGATAAAAAATAGCATTTTCTTTTATGTATAGTCAAAATTGTGTTTTATTTTTCAAAGATATTATATGTTTTATTTTTTCATAATGATCTTTTGAAGTCTTTTAAAAACTTTTCTCATTCTAAAGTTCGAGTAATGTTCAAAAATATTTTATCAAAATTTTTTATGTTAAAGACTAATATTTTTACATGATTTAATTTAGATAGAAAGCATTTTTTTTAAATATAGGACGTGTTTTATGATTTTTAACACTATAACTCAACTAGATTTCATATCTAGAAAATTTATTAATAGTATAAAATAAAATGACATACATGTGAAATGATTGATTAAGAAATTTATTAAACATTTTAACTCTCTCGTAATAATCTTAATTTTTTCAATAAAAAAATAAAATAAATATTTATGTCATTTCTTGATTGTCCCGAACTATAGATTATATAACATTCAAAAGGACTTTAAGTATTTTAAAAAAAAAACTCTATCAACCAAATGCATCGAGTGAATTTATTTTTCTCAACAAATCTTGTACAAAGACTTGGTGAATTTTCATTCCACTTAATTCGTTAAGCGAAGCAAAACTTTCACTCAATAACAAAAGAAATTCACTAAGTGAAATACAAAAAGATAAAGTGATAGTATAATATGTAAGTTACACCGTTACACGGATAAAGGAGATAAAAAATAATAATGTTTTCTTTTATGTATAGTCAAAATTGTATTTTTTAATTTTCAAAGATATTATATGTTTTATTTTTTCATAATCCTCTTTTGAAGTGTTTTAAAAACTTTTGTCATGCTTTGTCCAAAGTATGAGTAATATCTTTTCAGAAAAAAAAATTCAAAATCTTTGATGTTAAAGACTAATTTTCTTACATGTTTTAATTTAGATACAAAACATATTTTTTTTTATATATAGGACGTGTTTTTATCATTTTTAACACTATAACTCCACTAGTTTTCACGTGTACAAATTTTATTTACAGTACAAAATAAAATGAAATACATTTGAATTGATTCATTCAAAACTCATCAAACATTTTAATCCTCTCGTCCTATAATAATCTTAAATTTTTCAATAAAAAATAAATAAACATTTATGTCATTTTTTATTGTTTCAAAGTATTGATTATATAACATTCGAAAGCACTTTAAGTACTTATAAAAACAACTCTACCAACTAAATGCATTTAGTGAATTTATATTTGCTCAATGAATCATGTACAAAGACTTGGTGAATTTTCATTCCACCTAGTTCGTAAGCGAAGCAAAACTTTCACTCAATAACAAAGAAATCACTAAGTGGAATGCAATTTGCTCAACAAAATTATGTAGAAGGGAGAAAAGTATAACATATGTTAAGTTTTCTGTATAATTCCCTTTCAATTACTTTTTGCTAAGAAAAACTCAATTTTTCCAAAAAAAGAAAGAAAGGATTCACTCAACATGTGAGAGCCCTAAAATCAAGGGTGCTCTCGAATAAAAATTTGCTAAACAAATCTCCAAATCACCCAACAAATTTAAGTCGGTGTTAATCTTAATTTTGAAAATTCACTCAATGAATTTAGATTCGCTCGAGGAATTTATTTTGGTTTAAAAAACTATAATTAGGAGAAGGGGTATTCGGTAGAAGTAAGTTTTCAAACTATAAGGTTTAAGTATTGAGATATTATAGTGTCATTCAACGTTTCAAAGTTTGTTATTCATTAATTATTTTCCTTCTTTATCTTTGTTAGAGGCAAGCCACACATCAAGTTCTTCTTCTATTCAATACTTTATTTATACTTAATTAAGGGATTTTAGTGAAAAATTAAAGTCCTTAATTGTATGACACTAGTCCCTAAGATCCAAGTATCTTAGAGCATTATTTATCAATGATTATTATTCTAAATACATTAAAATAGTTGTTCTCAGATTGGTTTTGAAGCTTGATTCTTAGAATTACCATTTCTTATTAATTTTGATAATGTTTTATATGGATCTTATGTTTCTATGCATACCTTGTATGTGTTTGATCATTGCAAAGCCATGTATCGTTCATGACATTATGAATTTGAAACTAATAGTGTTTTTAAGTAAAACAAAATGACTTTTACAAAATAAAAAAGTGTTTTCAACCCAAAGTTTCAAATTCTCTATAGGTATACAATTATTGATAATTCAAGCTTTTCAATTTTAACCCATAAGGTTCTAAATTCTTTAACGTATATAAATATTGAGAATTCAATGTATAAATGGGAGGGATGTCTCTCTTATGATTGAGCTCAACAAAATGTCACAAGAAATAAGGAAAAAGGAAAATATTTAAAGGAATTTAAAATGAGAACTTAAGAAGTTTTCAAGGTAAAGTACAAAAAGTTATTTTCAAGACATGTTGAAATACTTTGGCAGGATTTGAACTGATATGCAGTATAGTTTATATCATTTTATGTTTCAATTGCCCGTGGATTTAATTGTGATAATTGTTTTACTAATCATCTTTCACTCATTGATTATATCTCACATAGTTTCATGTGATTCTAAATAAGTAAGATCACTAATTCAGGTATTACATCATGCTTAATAACTTTAGAGCAGTTGTCACAAAGCTAGTTTTCCAATTGCACTTTTGGATTTGTATAATATATGACAATTAAATTATATCTAATACTTTAGTACCTTTTTTTGAAAAATTTGTGTATGTATATGAAATGAACTAAATATTATTGGTCAATAGTTATATCTATTAATAATAGTCATGTTATGTAAATGTATCTTGTGTCGTAAACCACATTGTTTCTAATTTTTATCATGATGTTATGACCTAATATATCTAGGACATGACAGACCATCATAGATAACATTATATATTTGTGTTTCATGCAAAATCTTGAAGTTTGTGTGTGTATTTGTCTGTCTATGTGTGTGTCAGTGTGTCTGTGTGTGTGTCTATGTGTGTGAACTATAGTGGAAAGAATTAGAAAGGAAGCTTCATCTACTAGATCCTAAAACTTTAACAAAAACCTTGATTGTATCTTAGCAACATGAGTATAAAAATATGATAAAGTAGTACCAAGGTATAAGAAATGTATAGACCAAGCAGGATAATTGAATAACAAGAAGTTGGAAAATATAATGTGAAGAAATAGTTAAACAAATAGGCCAATATATAACATTAGACGAATGAATTAGTCAAACAAATAAATATCGTTAAAGAAATAAAACATGGAGAAATAATCAGTCAAATTATAGTAGCTGAAAGAATAAATGATATTAGACAAAGCAAGGTAATTTAAACAATACGAAGTTGAAAATGGAGCTTGATGAATTGGATAGATGAATGAAATAGTATATGGTATTAGATGAAATATCATCTTTATGCTAGGTAACAAATTTCGTCTACAAATAAAGATATTACATCATTGTTTGTCTACCTTGTATTGTCTAATGGAATTAAAATTACATAAGAATTTATTGAATAAAATTGAGTATATTGTATTGGGTTGATGATTATTTTGTGTACAAGGAATATGAAAGATTTTACATAATAGTTTCATGTGACACACTAAGATAGATGTTGAAGTTGAATTCTCATTGTGTTTCTTCTTTGTCTTCTCTTGTTCTGATTGCAGACTCTTTGATCATAAGATGATGGCTAGTCATGACTGTGCTAAGCCATTTCTTCCAAAGTTCCTCTGGACCTCTGGTTTACTATATCCTTCTAGAGACTAGACCATGACATCATTCCTTCACTTGTGTCCCCACAAAGTCTCTAGAGACTTAGGTTGAGTCACCATCCCTTAAAGGATTAGTGAGTCTCCCCTTGCTTGTTTATTTGGTAGTTCATGCATCACAACAAGAAAAACACAAGAAAGTGAGATAAACATATATATATATATATATATATATATATATATATATATAAATTATAATATTACATCAAAAGATTAAATCTAAGGATAAATATAAGTTTTATAAAACATATTCCAAAATATTTTGTGATATCATCCCATAACTCATTCAAAACAACTTCTGAAATAGTACTTGGGAAATAATAATCTCCAAAATATTTGGATGAAAATAATTTAATCAACATTATTATTATTCTTTATTTATACTGTAGAAAAATGTTGAGAATGATACTAATGATAAATAAAGAAGACAATTGTTAGTGACTAGTCAGGATAAATAAGCATGTGCACATATCAAACCTATCATCAACACTTCAATAAATCTCAATCCCCAAAGAATCAAATCCTCCATCAACTGGTGCCAGTAATGACACAATCATGGTCATGATGTCTTTTCTTCATAAGAAAAATAATAGTAATTATCAATAAAGATTATCAATGACATTTCTACATTAAATCTCCAGAGTTAAAAAAAATTGAAATATAAGTTATATAATTAGTTTATCTTAGATAATAAAAAGTTTTTTTTTTGTAAAGAAATCTAAGAAAGATTATAAAAATAAAATTTCAATAAAAACATTGAGAAAATATTATTTGCAGGATTGTGAGGCTTACGGTACCTCACAGAAATACAAAACAAAATGCAAAACACACACTCAGACACCCTACATTGGGAGTTTAAAATTATAGCTTCCTCTGCTAATGTTTTCTAATACAAACTTTTTTCATACTTTTCTTTAATTATTTTCTTGTGTGTTGTGAATTATCAGACACTCCATTTATAGAGAGGTAATGAGTAACTATCACTACTAGAAAAATTATTACTAGGAAAACCCATGACCTCTCAATAACTTTGAAGAAATCATAACCATAAGACTAAAGCAGCTTTTATATCATATTACGATTATTATTATATTTATTATTACAATTACAATTACTATTATTATTAATATAATAATAATAATAATAATAATTATTATTATTATTATTATTATTGTTCTTATTAACTTTATTATTATTATTATTATTATTATTTTTATTATTATTATTATTACTGTTATTCTTATTGTTATTATTCTTATTATTATTATTATTATTATTATTATTGTTGTTGTTGTTATTATTATTATTATTATTGTTGTTGTTATTATTATTATTATTATTGTTGTTATTATTTGTTATTGAAATTTTCAGTCACTAATTCGGTCAATAATAGTGACCAAATTTTTCGGTCATTAATTTCAATCACTATTCAACAATTTTCTACTAGTATACTATTTACTTGTAACCTCATAGTAGTAATTAAACTTGTTCTTTCAAATATAGTTTAGATTTGATTATGAAGAGATAGGTACTAAAATTTGAAATATCTCTAGTAAACAATAGGAAATGGAGTCCATATACTCGTTGTTATTTTGTGTGAAGAGACATTTACTTAGACTTTTTCTAGTTTTTCTGTGAAATAGTCCTTATCTTTTAAACTTGTCATATTATGGTAAAATTTTAACAACTCTTCGTAAATAGGGGAAACATATTGTCATTGAATCTTCTAATATTTTATATGCAATGGTTACTTTATTCTTCCAATACCTTGTTCCAATTTGTATCATTTGAGGTTTCTTATATTAGATGTAGAGATTAAACCATCAACACATAAGCCATTTGTCCACATTATAAATTTCTACTAGATAAACTCTTCATCTTTTTACATTTAAAGTTCTTTTGCTTTAACCTTTGATTCAAGTATCCTCTTATGACTTATAATCATCTACCAACGCTACAAGAAAAAAGTTATTTAGAGATCAATTTTTAGCTATAAAATAAAATAGTTGCTAAGTGTGACCAAAATAGTCACCAAATTAAATTTTGGTTGCTAAATAACTACAAAATATGAATTTAGTTACTAATTAAGTCAATATAATTGGTATCTAACATTAGGTACCAAATTTTTAGTGACCTATATCATTAAATTCTAAATTGGTATCTAATTAAGTTAGAGACTAATTTAAAATCTAATGGTGTAGGTCATTAAAACCTTGGTAGCTAATGTTAGATACCAATTCTCTTGACTTAATTGGTCATTAAATTCAATCATTACTTGTCTTTTGTAGTTATTTAGCAACCAAAATATAATTTAGTGGCTATTTTGGTCACAATTAGCAACCATTTCATTTGATAGCTAAAAATTGATCTCTAAATAGCTTTTTTCTTATAGTGAAGAAGAAATTTTACCTCTCGTTTATTGCTTTCATTTGGTAGCATAAACTTTATTGTACACTTACCATCTATTGTCTAATCTCCTAATATATTTCTCAATATTTCTCGTGATATATGCTTATGATAATTCTTCATTCCTCCTAGGATTTGCCATCTGATTTCACAAATCAATGTTAACATATAACCCTTTATACCCTATCATGGAAGATTGCTTTGATACCACCTCAAATATATATATATATATATATATATATATTTGTGTGTGTGTTAAAATATTAAAATTGTTTAATAAGATACACTGGAAAGAAACATGACGAACCCAATAGATGAAATAAAACTTGCGCAACAGAAAGAACTAAAAGAAAACTTTGTCTACTAGACCTTGAAATCTTTTTTGTGTCTATTGTGAATACTACTTACATAAGATGTTCTTCTCCTTTTCATGATATTATCCTTATGAATGTACGAAGTTTAATAGGAGTGGAAACAAATGAATATTACAATGTTGGTAATTATTTATATACATTAAAAATGATTTCTAACTTTTAAGAGTTTATAGTTTTGCCTTCGTCTGGTAGTTAGAAATATATTGATGAATCCTAGAAGTCAAACAATATCAATAAGATTAGATTATTATTGTTTCCTAGAGAATCATAGTTTCTTTATTTAAAATTCTTAATAAGATTGATGAACAATATGCAACTAAAAACTCATATGTTGTTTTATATATATATATAACAACCGTGTGGTTATTATAATGATATGTGTGTGTATGCTTATTATAACGATTGTTTGGTTTACATGTTCGGTTTTACTTGCTGCCTCTAATAGTTATATTTAAATGATCATATATAGACGTTGATTTCAAAACTTACTGGATTTCTTATCGTTTAATCTTATTAAACAAAATCTTGGATATAGTCTAGAGACCTTTCATTATTTTAAACTTCTTGTGTTATAAACAAATCTATTCCATTATTATAATTGAGTAATTCATCTAGAGGTTTTGTCTAATCTTATATCAGAATGTAGAATTCACAAATTCTTCCCTAATTCTAGTCAGTACTTACGCACGCAAATATTAACTTATCATACTTTCGAAAGTCTATTAAAACATGCAAAAGTATTTCTTACAGAGTTTTTCCCTTCTTTCTACATATTTTTATTATTTACAAATAACTTTCTTTACAAAAGTCACCATATAAAAAGAGACGTTAAGTTTTATTAATGAGTTGGAGAAATGTTCCATTTATAAGATTTCAAAACTCAATAAAAACTAATTATGTTACATTTATTCTATCTTAAATTTGTTAATTGATTATTCTTAAAAGAAACTAAATTTTAAAAAATACACTCTTTGTTTTAACTATTTATGATAATAAAGGATTGATTCCACTTAAAGCCCATAAAAAGTCCAAAAAAATAATTAAACAACAACATCTTTTAATGTCTATTAAGTATTTTTTTTCCCAAATTTTATAACACACAAACATAGCACAAAGAATGAATACAAACAACTAAAAAACATTATCTTCTAAACATCCACTTTATTATTTTTAACAAATATTTTTAAATGATTGCGTGACATAAGCTATCATATCAAATTCAAATTAATAAAATTTATTGTAATCTCCCTTATAACATCATAATTATTCAACTTAAGTACTACAAATCCATTCTTAGAAAAGCCATCCTTTACTTTGGACACTTTGACTTGAATATTGTATCATACAAATCTTCCATAGAATTTTAATACAATGAAACCATGAACATATCTATTCAAGTTTTAATCCTATAAAAAGGAGAAAAGAAAATGAATAACTAAATATAACAAAATTTCAAAAAACAACAATTAAATGAAACCTTGAAGCTACTCAAAGGAACAATCAGCCTACCTTAACAACACGTTTGTCCTCATATCTTTAAACTTTATGTGTCTTTGCATGCACAGCAATTCCAGTACGAACACAACTTACATTACATTGTAATTAGAAAGCATTTAAACTTAGCCATCAATATGCACCCTATTACCCAACACAAACCCATGGAAATTGTAAACATGATTACACGCTTTTGTAACTGCACCCCACTAATTTCTTTTTACACCATCTTCTAGTATCAAAGTTTATTTTTCATGTGATTTTTTTACCCAAACCATCTTCCAGTATCAAAGTTTATCTTTCATGTGATTTTTTTTTATCCAAATACAGCATATTCATTTACCTCAAACCTTATGTCTGACAACAATTCTAGAAGTTGAAAATTCAATGTTTGTATTTCTGTTTACACAATTCAACATTATTTTTCAATGTTTTTATATATTTCTATATAGTATAATTTAAAATGTATTCATTAATAGTTTAGAGTTTAGGATTTATCAATGGTCTAGGTAATATATATCTCTAGATTGTTCAAAGCATAATGCTTTTATACAAACATGTTGTGGATTTAGAATTACGCAACGCATTTAACAAACTATAAGTTTAAACTGTAATAACTATTTCACATGAAAAAGTTTACATTATAAATCTAGATTTATATTTGTGACCTTAAATAATTTCATTTTATTATAGCTTTTACGTTCTATTGATTGTTATAGATAATGTGTCGTGGAATTTATCTAGTACACCTATGAATTATACTTATCAAATAGTAATTATTAAATTTCAATATTATACACAGTGTAACTATAATAGATATCCGTTTTCGTTATTCGATCCATTTTATTCACTATTCAAATAATTATGTATGTTCATAAGTATTATACATATTTTAATTTGTGTAAATTGAACTATAAATGCATATTTTAATTTTTTTCACATTACGAAATTCATGATTTAAGTATTATATCTACAAAATTCTATACAATAGTTTTAAATTACTAACATTTAATGTATAATTAATTAATATAATAAAATATTTTATACCAAATCTAATTTTATATTTGTTATATTAAAAATGCCAAACTGATAATTTTATATACAATAATTATAATAACTTTTTTCTAGTACACCTTACACTATTTTTCACAGACAATCAAACTTTATTAGTACACATATTTTTTTCATAAAAATGTATATATTCGATTAAAAATTAAAAAATATTATATCAAAGATTGAGTATTAAATTTTAATGATAACTTAAAATTATGTTCCTAATCAAATTAAAAAAAAAGGCCGCGGATATGCACGGTCTCATAATAGATCTGATACTAAAGATTTGAAAATGATTATTATAATGTTTGTCCTTATCCAAGTACAACTCGTAATTTGTTGAATGTCTAGTTTCAATAATCCAACAACACTATCATAGCCAAACTGAACCATCTTCATTGATCCAACTTCCTTCCTCTAAGCACCTGCACAAGTCTTTCTTTTTCCATGGCTATGCATAAGATTCTGCAAAGGGGTCGTCCATTCTTCAATCCCCCTCTGCAACTTGTCAGTGCCTTTTCACCTTCTTCATCTCCTCACACATTTCCCTCTTGTGGGGATGAATCTCTTCATGTTCGGTAATTTTCCCTGTAACCCATTTGCTTCTATTCTCTATGTATGCGGAAATTGCTTCACCAATGATCCTCTCATCGTAAAGTTCAAATTTTGGGTCTTGGTATAATTGCTTGGAGTTCGGGCTCTCTTGAATGGGAACGAGTTTGCTCTTTCTGGATTTATTGTGTTAGTGTTGAAAGGGAAACCATTGTTTGATTTTTGCTTTCTGTTTAATAATTCTTAGAGTCCGACTTGGATATTGTTTGGATGGTGAATGCTTGCAAGTTAAGAAGGCACTAAGAAATTTTAGTCCATCGTAGTCTATAGAAACTCATATGTTGTAATTTGAAGATATTTTCGGGTATAATTAGGAGGGTTGGCTGTGTTGTGATTCTTCGCCAGGATTGGAGTATGACTTTATGTGTGAATTGCCATCATCTTATTTTTCTGCATGTTTGTGAATTGTGAGTGTTATGAATATTGATGTGTTGGATTTGGTCACTGGGTTACAGAAATTGATGGGTAGATGATGACAAGTTGTAACTTTATACATGAATCATGTTTGGGGACGATAAAGGTCTAATGAAATATATACTGCAGAAGGAAATGTTAATGTTGATAAATTATTAATGTTCCGGTCAAGTGTAAAATACGTGTGTATACACCGCAGAAAGTCTATAATATTATTATGTATTTTGGTTTTACTCCTTGCTTATTTAATCATGTTTGTTTGTTAATTTTTAAAGGAAATAATGGTCATTACTTTAGAGATGTTCTTTACTTTGCCAATTTTGAATGCACTAGGGAAATCACAAACACAAGAGAAGTTAGGAATGAATTTGACAAACACCATATATCACAATGCCTAAATTGGACTTCAAGGCCAAATTACTCTAGTCATGCTTCATGTTATGTGGTAAATCGTCATTTTACATCTGATCGCAATGATATATGCACAAAGGGGTTCTCAAGCAAGGTGCAGTTGATCTTAAGTATACCTTTTCCTGTTTGTTATGTATTTTAACTTAAATGTGTTGTTAAACAAGGAAGATAACACATGCTTACCTTAATACATAATTATAGCTGTCATGTTGAACCTATATTTTCTTTTTCATGAAAAATGCTAGTCCATTATTTGAAATTTTGATTTCATACATTGAACATTGGTAAGTAATATGATGTTTTGGTAGTTATATCTAGTCAAGCATTTCTTTTCTTCTTTAATGTTTTATTGTTATGATTGTCTTGTTGTTGGAGAGTATATGACTGACACTACAATGCTTCAGCTTCTTAAAACTATTCCAAACTTTGTAAAGATAGTGGAGGTTGGTGCAAGGGATGGATTGCAAAATGAGAAGGCTATTATTCCTACTAATGTAAAAGTTGAGTTAATACAACTACTGGTTTCTTCTGGGTTGTCTGTTGTTGAGGCTACAAGTTTTGTCTCACCGAAATGGGTGCCCCAGGTGAGAGTATATTATAGAAACAATCATTTGTAATATTCCCCTTAATATTGTCATTTAATCTTTGATATTACTCGTCTTTTTTCTTTTGGGACTTTTTTTTTAACATATTTACATTCTTTTTATTACATATAGTTTCTGTTATTTGTCAGTTTAATGTATCCAGAGATCTCGATTAATCTTCCTACATTTCTCTTGTAATTTCTTTTTGCTGGGGTATAATGAATAATGGTTCAGCCTTTTCTTTGCTTGATATATGACCTGGAGTGGCGTATTGTGCCTTATTATTGTTTTCATTGATGTACCTCATCTTTAAAATTGTTCTGAAAACATTCAACGATTTGTTTGAAAAGTTGTTGGCAATGGGTGATCACGATGGTCCTGTGTTAGTAGCTTATATCAAATTAGGGGGACAGTTATACGTTTCTGAATAAACTTATGAATACGAAGTAGGGGGAATGTGTCTCTTCTTTGTCAATTAGTGGTGTCCATCTACTGGATATTTGTTAATGATATGATATTGCCATTAAAATGTGTTTTTTCTTTGTTGAGATTCTATCTGCTAAAGTTTATTTTTGAGCACCGTTTCTTCTACATCTCTAAGCGTGTAAGTAATAATGACCTTTTAGATACAATGATCTATTGATTTGCTGGTTCATGGAAAGGAAAATGGTCACTTGTCGATAGTGAGACACGATTTGGAGTAGATGGCTTGTTTGCCTCATATTTAAAAGAAAACATATTGGTGCTAGATGATACCCTGAACACATTCTCGCTCTCCATGAGTTAAACCATCTTAAGATTTAGACCGTCTAGCTTAGTGAACAGTTTGGTGGCCTACAATATGTTATTGTTATTTTTTTGTTAGTTAGGTTTCTATATTTCAGTTCTAACTAACTTTGTGCCCTTCTGTCTCACTTATATATGGGTGACTTGTATACAGTAGAGGGTGACAGTGACATAATGATTATATTGGCTGTATCACAAAAATTAATAATATCGTGTATATACAAGACTTGCTCAGTCTCCACTTTGTGTGTGTTTCTGTGTTTTTTCTTTCTCTTTTCATGTTCATTGGTATCAGGATCATTTTATAAATATAAATATATGTATGTTTATATGTATATGTGTGCGTAACATGTATACTCATGCTTGAATTGTTACAAAGTACTATTATTTTTGGAAAGTTTGGAGAAATTATCTATTAGAGATCTTAAATCGACTAGGAATTCAGCCAAATTATAATATATAAATAGGATGTAATCCTCACCTTAAAAGCCGGTTTTGTGAGGTTAAGTTAAATATAAACTCACTTATTAAGATAGTATCAGAGCCATTAGAGTCTATCCCGATCAAGTTCTTTGGGACTATTATGCCATTGTATCGGCTTCCTGTAAGACCATTCATAAATATTTAATCCCAAGACGTTCATTCCTCAACATGAGTGGGTGGATTGGAAATTTCACATCAGCTAAGAATTTGACCAAATTTTAATATATAAGTGGGATGTAATCCTCACCTTATTGGGCCTGTAACTCACAGGTCCCTAGATTGAATTCAAAGGAAGAAAATCCGGGTAATTATGGGATTGATTTTAAATACATAATCCTAGTATTAATGACATGATACTACTGTAATAAAGAATAAAATTATGGGAAGGATAAAATAAAAAACATTCTAGAATACATAATGAGCAGCATAGTTTTGACATTATCAATTTTTTGTCAGAAAAAGATTTACTAACTATATATTCATTCAAATAGTGATTAACTTGACTATGTTTATGACAAGGAAAAACGTTTGTCTTCAAACCTTTTTTTTTTCTTTCATATAGTTGACCATTCAAATTTCACAAAATATGACTAACTAGCATTTCATATCAGTATCATGTTTTGTGGGGTACATGTATGAATTGGTGCAATTCAATATCACCATTATGAATTGCAGGATTTAGCAATTGTCTTTTTCTTTTTTGCTTTTCCTTCAATTTTTATAAGAGATTGAAAAGTTTGGATAAGTTTACATGGTTAAAATGGAAAGGAGCTAAAGGAGCACTAAACCACCCTATTTGATCATTATTACATTGCTCTGTTTTTCATTCTTCTGAAATAGGGATCCACATAGTCACTATCATGACTCTGCAACCTTTTTGGTTGTTCCATTGCTTTATTTTCTTTCTTTATGTAAAAGAGGCTTCACGTGATCACACACTTACTCTATCTGCACCTCACTTGGAAGACACAATGAATTGTGACTAATGATTTCATTTTGTTATTTGTGTTATGGTATTTTAATATTCTAGCTTCCCTTCAAATTGTGACTTAGGTGTGTTATTATTTGTTTTCCGAGATATATGGTCCAATTGAGATTTTCCAGACAAATTGTAACTTAGTTGTGACTTATTATTTGTTTTATGAGATGAATGGTTCAATTGAGATTTTCCAGACAAATTGTGTTATGGTTCATTGTGTTCTTTAGTGTCTGGGTCCTAAGATCTGTGATTCACACTGATTGTGTTTTAGCTATTTTTCATTGTTTTTTTAAGTGTCTTGGTTCTATAAAACTTATGATTTTCAATTCAAAAATTGGTGTGGCAAATGATGATTTGAATTGCATTTTGATAACCTATTCCCCATTTCAATTCTTCACATGGTCTGTGGCTGAAGGTTGAAGTGTAAGTTATGTTTTTTGTTGTGCTTTCAAAATTGCATTTCAGTTAAACATCTTTTTTTTCTTTTTATTTTTTTAAATATTTAATGAATAATGGGATCTCCATATCAACTAATTTCTCATATTTTTAACTGAATTCAGTTGGCAGATGCAAAGGATGTGTTGGCAGCAATTCAAAATGTTGAAGGTGCTAGGTTTCCTGTCTTGACTCCAAACATTAAAGTAAGAGTTATATTGAATGGTAAATTATAAAACTCGAAGAACTTGTGGATGGACATGGTTATCTGAATCCCTCTCATCCAGGGTTTTGAGGCAGCTGTTGCTGCTGGAGCTAAAGAAGTGGCTGTTTTTCCTGCAGCTTCTGAATCATTCTCAAAAGCAAATTTAAATTGTGGCATTGAAGATAATCTTGCTCGTTGCCGTGATATTGCTTCAGCTGCTGGAAGCCTCTCAATCCCAGTTCGCGGGTATAATTTTCAATGTATACTTGTCAATCTCTACTGTAAACAATGGATAAGTTTTTGCATTTTCTGAAACTTCACGTGTATACATTTTCTAATAGTTTAAACAGAAAGGACCTTTGAAATATATGGTCAATTTCTTTTATTGGACACGCCCTGATTTGCAGAAAGCCACTGGACTTAATATTTTAATAATAATTTTTAAGCATCAGTTTTCTGGCTATAAAATGTTTCCACTTTGATCTGGATTGATTTGGCTCCCTAACGGCTTGGTAATTTACATCTATTAGTGAAAAAAATAATTCTTGGGCTGAAAAACTACTGCCATGTTGACAGATTCATTTAGCTGTAGGATTTAATTGATTTAGTGCCATCAGACCAAATAATAGGTTTTGAGATCTATTGGTATTCTCATTATCAGATTGTTGTCCCATAATATCTCCATATTGAACTTACATTTGGTTGGATGAGGGCATAGCTTGAAAGATGATTTAGATTATATAGAAATGGTTTTGCAGATAGTAGAATGCGTCCTGGACTCCCACTTGTCCGTAGAATCTACCAATTTTTCCTTTAAATGATTTGAATAATCTTCAAGCAGTATCATCTTAATCTTCACGTTAAAATTAAAATTCGCATAGTAAATTTTATGACCAGTCATGCGACCGAATGTGTATTTCAGATATATATCATGCGTTGTGGGATGTCCTCTGGAAGGAAATATTGCCCCAGAGAAAGTAGCATATGTGGCAAAATCACTGTATGAGATGGGTTGCGCAGAGATTTCACTTGGTGATACAATTGGTGTTGGCACACCTGGTAATGTCTCTTTCGTTGCTGTCTATTATGTTGTGTAAGCAAGTTTATTGCAGTGCTGGCTGGTGTATCTATCTGACTTGTTAAAAAAGGTCATCGATCTTTTTCATCTGACTTCACTCTCATATTTTAATGTTGTCTCAACTGTTTAAATGATGGATTGCACACATATGGTCCTCGTTATTAAAAAGTTCTATAGTTCCACAATGTCGCTGTAGATATTTTCTGGAAATAATTTCCTTTTTTCTTATTCATCTCGAGGAATTTATTGAAATGTGGTATTTTCTAATTGACATAATATGATATCTAAGGAGATTGGGATTTTTGATGTGAGAAAAAGCCATTATCTCTAGAAGTTAATGGTGCAAGTAAGTTTCCTATTAGCTGTAGTTATAAACAACTCATCAAGATGATTAACTGATTGTCTTTTGTCAAAAGATAGATGTTTTAGTTATAGAGATAAGGAGTTAATCCTATATAATCATAAATATGTAGATTATATATGATTATTTATTAGAGGATATTAAATCTTTTATATCTATTTTATTGATTCCTTTTGTCAATATAAATAAAGCATTTATGTTGTCTCGGAAACACAGGTTTGAGTTCAATGTTTTTCTCTTTCCTAAGCAGTCTTCAATTAGTTCTTGCCTATTGTCTATTGTACTTAATTTTGATGGTCCAATCCTGACTGTTTTGGTTTATCATATTTTCTGAATTTGACTTAGTCTTACTCATCTTTTCAGGTACTGTCATTCCGATGCTTGAAGCTGTTCTTGACGTTGTTCCAATTGACATGCTTGCTGTCCATTTTCACGATACTTATGGTCAGGCACTTTCAAATATTTTAATTTCACTTCAGGTAAGCTACATTTTGGGATGCTGACATGTTAGTGGGACAGCCTGTAGGATTTTGTATGCTTTTACATTTGATCCTCCCACAATCAGCACAGCAAAATCGACAACTTGGACAATTTTTGGTTTTATCCTCTGTAAAAAAAAATGGTTAACTTGGACTGCACTCTTGTCCCTTGTTATAAATTTGTCATGGTCACATTGAGTTGAATAAATTGGATTAAAAACTATGATATAGCCCTGATCGTTTTCTTCTGCCAAGCAATATTTATTTTTGCAGCCTAAAAAGTAACTTTTCATGCTTAAAAATGGAGATGCATGTACAGCTATCTTATTGAAGGCTGGTAGAAAGAAGTATCGCTGAAGATTCATAACTTGTGTGTATCTTCCAAAACAATTCCTATTTGGTTAAATCTGGTCTGGTTATTTATTTTACAGATGGGTATCAGTACAGTGGATTCATCTGTTGCTGGTCTTGGAGGTTGTCCATATGCCAAGGGTGCAACTGGGAATGTAGCCACCGAGGATGTCGTTTACATGCTGAATGGACTTGGAGTGAAAACAAACGTGGACCTTGGAAAGCTTATGCTGGCTGGGGATTTCATCTGCAAGCATTTAGGACGTGCATCTGGTTCCAAAGCAGCTACTGCTTTGAGTAAAGTTGCTAGTCATGCCTCCAAACTATGAGTAACTAAAGCTAGTCATGCACCTGCATGATAGGTACATTGTTTGCCCACTGTCGAGTATGCATTTATGTTGGTGTTTCCTGTCCAGTGGGCCCTGTCAATAGAAAGAGATAGCCAGTAAACACAGATGTAAATGAAATGCTGTTCACTTCAGCTTGTGTTCTGAGCCCGTTGAGTCGCTTTGAATATTGAGACAGACATCACATGTTCAACATAACAAATAATAAAATGTCCAAGTTCAGCTAGTCATCTTTCACACATTTTTTACAATACAGTAGTTGAAATCATTATTTCTTCTTCTGGTTGGACATTTTTTCTTGCAATTCGTTTTGGAATACATTCCAGGGGCTGTGATCCTAATTTTATTTTCTTGCATCCTTGATTTGGAAGCTTCTAATGAAGCTTGGGTGGCACTAATCACAATCTATGATATGATAACATTATTGATCAAAATACATGATACATGTAGATACATGTAAATGTATAAAAGTTACATAGATGTATATAAGTGTAATTTTGTAAATCAAAATTAAGAAAGAACATACTTTTTGGACATTACTAAAAGAAAAATCATAAATTGATGTCATCATAAATTACTTTTTATCACTTATGAATAGGGATTATACTGTGTATCTCATGTCTCTTGAAATTATCTTTAGTTCATGCATGAATAGACAGTGTCTCCATGCTTCTACACTATACACGTTGATATGTCTCGTTATACAAAGCATATTGAAATATAGGTGTTTGATATTGTTATAATGAATTGAAGTGAACTTCATACTTTCCAATTTACCATATGAGATCACGTCATAAGTGTATGTTCCTAGTTTTTGCAGTTGGTCATGGCATGAGGAACCAAAGAATTATCAGTATCCTGTGTTACTGTGACACTCAGTAAATTGTTTCTTCCTTCCTGTGCATCTGCTTTTACTATTGTGTATATTGTGTTTTTGCAAAAGATATATTGATTTCTTCCTTCCTGTGCATCTGCTTTTACTATTGTGTATATTGTGTTTTTGCAAAAGATATATTGATTTCTTCCTTCCTGTGCATCTGCTTTTACTATTGTGTATATTGTGTTTTTGCAAAAGATATATTGATTTCTTCCTTCCTGTGCATCTGCTTTTACTATTGTGTATATTGTGTTTTTGCAAAAGATATATTGATTTCTTCCTTCCTGTGCATCTGCTTTTACTATTGTGTATATTGTGTTTTTGCAAAAGATATATTGATGTCATCTGTACACCTTACTTCTGGTGCACATAAAGAATCTCATTAACAGGAGTAACTACTCACAAGTAAAGTACTAAATTAGTAAGTAACAAACTAGAAAGCTGAATATCCCATATCCCATGTCTGTCCCAAAAAATCTTAGCCCTCACCCTGCTTTTAAGCAATCCTTTTGCAACTGACACAGTAATATCCATTTAAGAGCTATGTGCTGTGTTGTCTGCTTCCTCCCTTGATTTTCTCCCAAACAAAGGATCTGTGTACTGTGACAGCTGAAAATTATTAGTAGTTGAGAGTTGTTGATGGCATAAGTCAGGCAGTTATTATTGCACTTTAATATTAACTTCAATTCAATCTATGCTCTTTCATTAAAACCACCTTAAATGCACTGAGGACTCTGTCTCCTTAGTATGTTTGACTTGCTTACATCTCACCCTCACAAACACACAGTACATGGTGAAAAATTATCTGGTGAAGTAAATACCGAATCCAATTAGAAAAAGAAAGTTGCTATGGTACTGCATTTTTTTTGGTACAATTGTTGAATGAGTTTGAACAAGGAAAGGAAGGGGAGAATGAGGGAAAGAAAGTTTCTCAACAACTGTACCAAAGTTCTTAAATTTTGTTAGGGTTCCATAGAATTAAAAAATAAATACTTCACTAATGGAAAAGTAGAACAACTTTGGCTAAAATATAAATTGTTCCCTTTTCAATTTCTAATGTATGATTCCAACCCTATATAGTTCTTACATGTTAAACAAATTGTAAACCATATGAAAACTATGTTTTTTTTAATATGAAAACTAAAACATGAAGTAAAAAAGAAAAGATGGTCAAAGGCATAAAAGAATTAAGAAAAACCAAAATTACAATTTAATCAGCACCATTAATTTTACTTTGTTGTTATGCCTTAGTATTTGGTTTATATTTTATCTCAAAACCTGTTCTAAAAGAATGGGAGTATAATTTCCGGGATAGTTTGATCAAGTGAACTCCAACAGCATTTCATGAATCAATAATCTGAAATATATAAATTGTTAGATGGATACAAGCATTATTTTATGTTTATTATATTTAAATATAATATTTATTGATTTAAAATTAATTAATAAAAAATGTACATAAATATATTTTTTTGAATGTTATTTTATGGTTTATTGTATTTTATTATAATATATTTATATTTATTATATAAGATAACCAATTTGTATGGTAATTTTTAATTATAAAATCATGTAATTTGTTTATTGATGAAAAAAATATTGAAATTACATGATAATAATCGTCAAAAATAATTTACACCATGTCTTCAAAATTTTATTTTAAATTTAAATTGAATTAAACGAAACCTTATTTAGCTTTAATCAGAAGGAGAAGACTAGAAACAAGTTTTTAAATGTTGAAGGCAGCTGTGTAGATGCTTCTGGGTCTTTGGTTAAATAGAATCACAAATATTAAATGTTAATCTTTTTGAACACAAAAGACTCACTCATACATTGTAATTCCAATTCACAAGTAGTTATTTAATCTTTTCTCTTGAAAAATCTATCCCAAACTCACACACATCACTCACATTATTATAATTATTCTATGTTTTGGACAAAATACTATTATTTTAATGTAATAGATATGTCAGTATCAAACTGTTTGTACTATTTCTTTCAAAATGGTCAGAGCACAGGGATCCAATCTTAGGAAAAATAGACCTTTATCTTAATGAAATTCACTTTTTGTTAATTTTAATTTCACCATCTGTTGAATCCCATAGCAGAAATTAAGTAGCTACACCTAATTCCCTCTCCCCTTTTTCCACACTTTGTTGAATGTAGCTTGTAAGGAATAAATTTCTTCTGCATATTATGTGCCCAAGTACTTTCCTGTCCCCAGCCACAAATCTACATGCAAATACCATAAGGAGAAATTTAAGATCTCATTACTATATTTGTGATATAAACTTGGACCCTTCTCTCCTTTCCTCTGGGGCAGTGTATTGGGTAAAAGGGCTAGTCCAATTTCTACAAGCATTCAACCTTTGTTCTTGTGTGTCCTAATTGTCCTGAAACATGAGTCACTTTACCCTACTAGCCACAAAAATGAGAGTGAAATTGAACTCTATAGTCAAATGAAATGGAAAATCTCTTGTCCTCTCCCTATTCACCATCATCAATGCTTGCTGCTTCATTTCATTAAAGATACTCAAATGAGTCTCTCTTAACGTGAAACCTTACTTTAAATGCCAGCCTTGTCGTGTACATTTATGCATACTGTGACATTCTGTTGCCCGGAAAATGACTTGACATGCTTGTGAGGTGCTCTTATGATGTTGCTTTCCTCACATTTGCTTTTCTTTTCTGTTTTTTTCTTCAACCACACCACTCGTTAACAACGGTTAACCAAATTCTCATCTTTCTCAACATTTCAAATTTTTCTCCTAGTCCCATGCATCTTCATATGCAGGTCCTATGTAAAGTATATAATTTGAGATCTTTAGGCTACCTTCACAATTGTTCATTGATGTTCAATTTAATTTTAACCAGTGATATTGTCTCACATTAACTTTGTAATATTTTATAAATATTAACAAAAATAAAATATATTCAAGTTTTTGAAAATATTAAATAAATGTTCACTAGTTTTTATTTAACCACTAGAAAGATTGATTAGGAAAGGAGCAGTAAAATAATTACTGTCTCAGCAACTGGTGCTGGAAATTGACCATGGTTTATATTAAGTGTGCATTAAATGTCAAATTTGGCTGTTTGTGGATTCTCCATAATTCTGATGCAATTGCAGCCAAACAGAAATTGTTCACACTGCACAAAAACAGTTTGAATGATGAAGGACAAAATATCTGCTCTCAAAATAATTGCAAGCTCTGTACCCAAAAACATTATTGTATCCTGTGCAATATGGCTAGAAGGGTGTCCTTAAAATGTAAACCCCATCACTATTACACAATTAATTCTTGCCCTTCCTTTGACTACTGGTTTAAGTTAGATTACAAAAATGTTTTAAACATTAAGAAAATTTGTTGGATTATGAATATCTTATTAGGTTAGAAATGAAATTTGGTTGATTTGAAGATAATATGAACATATAACCAAATCAAAATTAAGGACTAGTATAGCAGTAAATATGAGTGAATTAATTGTATGAACATGAGTTCTTTATTTATATTTTTTTTTTCTTTGTTTCAGTAAGTGGATATAAGGCTGGCATAGGCAGAATAAAAAAAAAAACGAAACTAAGGTGGGGCCTGAATCATAATCACCAAAGAGAAATTAAGATGACTGGACGGCTATGGACATTTGATTCTTGCTCAGCTTCATGATTAAAAGTGTTATTGTAGGTTGAAAAATTTTATGCAGATCCATGGCTCAGAATTCATCTCGATCACACGGTACATTTCACAAGAATCACTGTGAATGGAACACCTTTAATTTTTTAACTTTATCGATGAAATTATATGTTGACTAATTTTTGGGCCCCAATAATACATATCTACATTGCCACAAACCTGAGAGTATTTATGAAATTAAGGTTTAATTTTTAGCTGCAGGTAAACTTTATGGTGGTGTGGTCCGTACCAAACCAGCTATAGAAGTTTACACATTCTGGTCATGTAAATTAAGAGAAATGCAGTAGATCAACCATTAAATTAATTAATTTCTCAAAGAAGACAAAAAAACAGGATCAGGTTTTACTGTCAAATGGACATTTTAGCAAAGAGGGTCTGATGTAAAATAGTTGAACTGATGAACAATTGCTAAAACAAGGTGGCATTTTTCGTATAGACAAAACACAAGATAAACATATAAACTGATGAATAGTTGTAAAAACAAAGATGTTTTGTAGCAAAACTAAAAAGGGTATTCATTACAATGTAATAAATGTACCTACATAAAGCTATATCACAATATTCATTACTGAATAATGTATTATTATTGTGATTTTACATGCGGGCTAGCTAGCCATACACACTTTCTTCTGTGAGCCAGCAAGAGCTTAGCTAAATAGAGAAAACCTGATAATGTCTGTGAGAATCCTGGAAGCATGCAAACAAACACATCCATCATCATGGCATTTACCTTACCTTACCTAACCAATATTCGCTCCATCTCTCACCAACAATAAACACAAAAAATAATAGTTTTCATATATACGAAAACTCATCATCAACATCATCATCATATATACCATTTCTCTTCAAAAATAGTTTTAACTATATGTTCTCTCATCATCAACAATATAATCTCAAACCTAAGAATTTTCATATACATCTGTGAACTTACCGAGAGGAAAAGAAAAACACTTATAAAGCACAAAAAATGCTTTCAAAATGTAATAATAATATTAAGAAGAAAAAAAGAGAAAGAGAAAATGAAGAAGTAGGATTTGACGACTCAGAAACACTGAGGATGTCTCTTCAGGTAACTTATCTGTTGTGTAGAGGATTAGGACCTGTGTACACTTTCCTTTTGTCTGCACCAAAAACTTGGTCTCCCTCTTTGTGTGCACTGTTTCCTTGAAGGTCAGCACCATGGAAGTTAAAGGGTTTGAACTCAGAAGCTGAAGAAGAAGAAGCACCTTTGAATCTCTCAAATCTGACTTTTCTTGCTGCTGCGTGACATGGGGTAGTGCTCAAGAGTAAGAGCAGAAGAAGGAGCAGAAAGAGGATAAGAAAGCTCATCTTTTGGTTCTTGCCCTTCACACAAATCATTGCATAGGAGAATATGACACTACACTCTTGTTTATGAGAGTGTTGTTGGTGCTTGGAGGTGTGTGGTTGAGAGATGAAAAAGCCTTTTGGTTTTGGTTATGTTATCAAGAAAAGAAGGCTTTTGGTTGGGATTTATCTTTTGTATATGAGCCTAGAAGTTTGAAGAGTAGAAAGTCAATGCAAGGAGAGAGCCAACATGCATAGAACTTGCTGCCAGTGTCTTAGTATATAGAAAATGTTTGGTACAAATTTCAGAGCCAAGTTTTTTCTGTTTTTGTTTTTGCTGAGAAAGAAAGGAACACTAAACTCTAGTCTCTAGGCAAAGACAAATCCCACACAGCTCAGTGAGAGAAATTGCTACTATAGCAAGAGAGAGAGAGAGAGAGAGAGATTGGGTTGGTGTTTGAGTGGGAGAAAGTGGGAATGAATAAGAGAAGAAAGACTGGGAGAGATGGGGTTTTGAGTTTCTTAAACTCAGACTCATGTGAGATGAATCATTTTGTTAATCTACTTTTTTAACAAAAATAAACATATTTTTAACACATTTTTTCAAACACATTTTCTACTGTTATTATCAAATTATAGCAGTCATTTTTTTATAACACCATTTAAATGTTAACTTTTTATCATTTTCATTAGAGTCTTCAGACTAGAAGTCTCTTGAATTAATTATCTTTTACAAAAATCATGATTTTTTTTTTTAAAATTTAACCAAGAATAAGTAAAATGCATTAATATCTTAAATTTTTTGGTAATATAATTTTAATTTTATATGAAGAATATTTTCAAATGTTACTCTGAATATATATTCACATGTATAGCCAATATAATTAAAATACATAAATATGTTAATGATGAAAAAATATTAAAAAGAATTGAAGTTAACATTTTTAAAATTACAATCATTAGAGATGATAATGAATATATATATATATATATATATATACATATATAAATATATCAATTATTTTTTTATCTGCTAAATTAGTTAATTAAGATTTATAAAAATCATTAGATATAGAAAAGTTGAGCTGTAATTTTTTTAATGAATTTTAATGAACAGGTTGAAAAAAAGAGGGTGTTACAGAGTATTGTGCAATCCTAAGATTTTCCCTACTTTTTTTTTTCAATTGTAATATACACTTATCCTCACACTCCTGAAAGAAGATAACCCAGAAAGGAAAAGACAAGAGTCTTTACTCAGTAGCGTGCCAAATTTTCTGATTGAAAATTGATGTGTGTGATCACGCACTGTTATACACATTTTCTCTTTTTGTTTTTTCAGAAGCTCATAATAATAATAATAAGCCACTACTTAAGTATTCAAATAATCATGTTATGTCTTTGATCAATTTATTTTTTTCTTAAGACTCTAAATCCAATTCAAACATTTTATACCAAATAAATCATTAACTAATCTACTAGCTGTCACTGATGATGAAAACCTTACAGATTGAATGATTTAATTCGTTTCACCAAATGCAACCTATATCATTACAGAAACATGCTGAGATATAACCAGCATTTAATTAATTTTTCAACACCACTTTCCTCTACTTTTTTTCTTGTATATATAAAGCATGATGCTAAACTTAGAAATCTTATGTTATATAATACAATATTCTTTGTGGCGTTAATTAATTGTATTATTTGACTGTTTTTTTAGTCAATATTTCCTGCTTTCGAGATAGATATCATCGTAGAATTATAGATTATTATGCAAATCTATAACTAAGTTAATGCATGTCAAATAGTTTTTCTCTTCTTTTCCAAAAGTATTCTTTTCAGACGACACTGTTTGAATAACGCAATTCTTTTGAGGTTAGTCAGCAATATACTAAGAAACAATTAAACACATGCGCTAAAACATAAAATTATAGTATGTTTTTAAATTAACTTATTTACTTTTTCTACTTTTTTTTTTAAGTCAAATATATATATATATATATATATATATATATGTATATGAAGTAAATTATGAATTAACATTGGTACTTGTGTATTAGAAAACCTTAACCTTTTTTTAAGAATAACTTGTGAAGAAAAAGTTTTAATTTGGTTTCTTATAACATGATATAGGGCTTGTACTAATCCCAAAAGGCTAGCTTATAGCATGAGAGACAATCTCATTAATATACATAATTATTGAAGCATTATTTTTAATTAGCATGACTCTCTTTTTTTGTACTTATTGAATGGATAGTATAGTAAATAATAAAATAAAAATTTAGGATAACTTAAATACTATGTGCCTTACGGTGTTATTCATCTCCAAAAGCTTACTCTAAATGAAGGTTTCCTCCATTGATTATATACTCTTTTTTTTCTGTTTTCATTTTATTTATTGATAATTAAGATTAAGTCAAAATTACATTTGTCTCAAATAATCACAATTCTTTCATTATTACTCCAAATGATTCCCATATGGTTATTTATTGTTCTTTCTTGATAATAATAGATGTCAAACTAAATTTTCAATGGAAATATAAAGCAAAAGGTTTCTTAGGAGAAAAAGGAAAAAGAAATAAACAGTTAGTGTTTGCAATGATACAAAAGCAACTTTTGTGATGAATGTTATTTATGAGTGATATTTAAAGAATGACACGTAAATCTTACGATGGCATGATTTAAGCCTCTTAATTTGGCTCCTTTCAATCTTAGGAAGGATTCTAATTTTTTAGTTTTCCAATTTGGGGGCGTTGTTTGTTACTGATAGAAAAAGCATCACAGGTAAAAACAAATAAAAGGGATTTTGGAAAAACATAGAATGAGAGTTACAGCTTTGATTATTTAAGGGAGAAAGGTTGCGATATTCAATTCAATCTAATCTTAATTAGTAGAAATTTGAGGAGACAAAGGAGTGTCAGCAATGGTGAAAAGTTTGACTTCCTTGGCAATGGATTGACCTTGCATGATTATACATTTAGTGATTAAGTTATAAGCCTCTCTAATTCATTTATAAGTTTCAAGGCAGAATAACTATACTAGTATAAGTTATAATAAATGTCATATCATCTAGTACCTTTTAATTAGTCTTTAAATTGAAAATTCATATCACATAGATTATATATTTAAATTTTAAACATAAATGATTCTGATGATATAAAATTATTGAATAAAATTATAATTTAATAGTTATATTGATTTCTTTTTTAAATCCAATTATTAATTATGTAACATTTATTAAATATTACATTTTTTATTAGAACATATTTTTAAAGAAAAATCACCTTTAAATTGAAAATTTATTTTGCATATATTATATTTACAAAAATATTTTAATCAAAAAGTATTTTTAATATTTCATTTATATAAGTTAAAATTGATGTAATGAATATTTTTTAAAGTACATTAATATATATATATATATA
>Ga0209489_103837_pt1 | contig 28653 bp, 14 predicted proteins | sample SiratrowhiteBW_FD_187527 | JGI IMG/M metagenome (GOLD analysis project Ga0209489, IMG submission 187527) | Root nodule microbial communities of legume samples collected from California, USA - Siratro white BW (SPAdes) (version 2) | ecosystem: Host-associated > Plants > Roots > Nodule | place... | reverse complement strand
GAAGATTTTGATATTTTTGAACCAGAATATAGGAAATAAATATTAAGAAAAAAATTTGACTTTTTTATAAATAAATTTATTTTATATATATATAATAAATTATTTATTATATATATATATATATATATATATATATATATATATATATATATATATTATGTTTTGCTTGATGAAAAACCTTAGAAATCTGATCCTAGAATTCCTAACTTCAAAAAACTCTTTCATCGATCCAATGTATCACACATTCTAGAAACATTGATTCAATCCTGTCTCACAGACAAGAAAGCCAAAGTTAATATATATATATATATATATATATATATATATCACAAATTCAATTGCACCAATTTCAAGGGAGCATATTAATTCATTTTCTATTCCTAAAAAGAGGATTGTAAAACTAACTTCTCAAATATAAAACACGAGTTCAATGCAATGTGGTGGTACTTTCATGTTGATGTAAATGAACTATATTTTCTATGTATGTAATTTTTACCTACCAAGACTATAACAATTTAAAATTTCTATCATAATGACATATGTATTTTATTGATATTAAATTGAATTAGTTAAAGGGGTTATCATGATATCCAAGAAAATCTTGTAGATATTTATGAAAACCAGTTTATCAATTTTTTAGTATTAAAGAGATATAAAAATATATTAGAGCTTTTGAATTAAATAGGAAAAATAATGTACTTCTACTTCGTATAAATTCTCTTGATTTAGTTCCAATATTTTTATTTATTTTAAGGACGTCTCTAATGTAAAAGTCATAAATTTAAAATTTAAGTTTTATAAGAAATTGTAAAATAGATGGGACATAAAAAAAATTATGATATTGAACCTTAAATAAGACCCAGAGTCATAAAAATTAAAAAGGGATTGTTTTTTTTTTAGGTTTAAAAAGTTTTTAAACAACTCGGTCAATAAAATTTATTTAATGTTTTATATCCTTAAAGTTTGATAGTTTGGAATTGCTCTAATATAAGAGTGGCTTCAAACAACGCAAAACAATTCCTAAGCAAGTGCTCTGGGAGATGCTTTGATTTGGAGAAAAAAAGGATGTAACACAATGAAATTCGTGTAAAATCAAATAAAATATCATAATATAATCATTGCATGATTTAAGAAAAAAATGAAGTCCTATTCTTATCCTATCAAAAAGAAAATATTTAATTAAATATTCTGCTTTTATATAAGAAAATGTTAAACATTTTCAAAATGTTAAATGTTCAAGTATCATTAAAATATGGTTAATTTATTTTGATGGTTTCAAAGTGGTTAATTGGTTTTTTTGAAAGTTTTTTAAAACTTTTAAAAGTTTTGAAAGTTTAGTTTTAAATGTTTGTTATATAATATATGAGAACAATTCAAAGAAGATGTATGATCAGATAACTTGTCCGGACTGTTTTCTACTACTGCAAAGTATAAACATGAACTTCATCGTATCCTGAAGAAAATTTGCTGACTCTTGCCGTATAGAAGGCAAATATTTCTTTAGGAAAATAACACTATTACACGTTTTGAAGTCATTTAAATCTTCTTAGTCTAACAGAAAAAAGATTCGAATTTTATTAGATCTTGTCCCATTGTTTAAATATATGGTCAATTCTATTTTGATAGAAGCATTAACAATTGAATTCAGTCTTTTTTTCACAAATTTCATATCTATAAATAAAGTCTGACCATATGGTATAGAATTTCATTTTTCTTTCTGAATGTAGAGAATAAGGAAGGGAATATAATATGATAAAAAAAATTATCTTAATAAATTTTGATAGATATATTGCAACACCATTGAATCAACTTTAAAAACTTTATTTTAGAAAAACAAGTAGGCATGATTCAATTATAGTTGCTTACAAAACCTCTAAAAAGTAATCTGACCCGATTATAAATTCGGTCTAAGAAAATTGAAAACATTTTTATTTTTATTAAAAATGATGGATGCTAAGTTAAATACAAAGGCTACAACAAAGAAATGACTGTGCATGTTCTCAGACATTATGCCATAGTTACCGAGTTCTAAAATCATTTTGTGGTGTAGAATGAAATTGGAACCTAATATCTATTAATATTATATATAGAATGTACCTGTATATAATCATTTATCCGATTTTCTTAGCAGCATATAGTTTACAAAAGTCAAAACACAATCTCTTATGCAAGCAATTTCATTAAACATGGATCATGATATGCTGTATTATAGTTGGCAATAGTTAGCTAGAAGTTAGTCTGAACAGTTTAAGTTTGCAATTTCATAGTGTAAAATTGTTTAAAAGTTTTAATACAAACAGGGATAGTGTTTCTAAGTCTCAAAATTGATGACTTAAAAGGCTACCTAACTCATTTGTGAACTCCATCCAATGATGCAGAAGCTTTTGGATCATGACTGGTGTTTATGTTTTTGGACTCAGTATCATCGATGTACTGTTGATACACATATGATATAATGCCCCAAATGGCTAGCATCATGGAGATAATCTTAATGCCATGCATTTTGTCATGAAAGAATATCACTGCCAACATTGGAACAAGAGGAACTCTCAAAACTGTTATGGCATTGCAGAAGAGGGAAGAAACCTCACTAACAAGTCCTAAACAACCAATTGTAAAGAGTTGCCAAAATATGGCTGTGAAAGTGAGGTTCAACACATATGAAGCCTTCCCCGTCTCATATTCCTTCATTTCATTCTTCAAACCATTCCACTCTCCACTAGCAAAAAGTCCCACTATAATAGCACAAGTACCTACAAGGAACGTGTATATCATCATATCCATGATCACTTTGAATGTTTCCCCTTTGATAACCTTCTTGAACACAAGCTGAGTGAGGGAAAGCCATAGTCCATACCCTGCTGATGCACAAACTGTGGATATGAATCCAATCACATACTTTTTCTTGGATATTTGTGTGGAATCTGATTCATCTGATGACTCGTTTTGAAACACCAGGAGGGTGGAAGAAATGGTAAGAAGGACTAGAGAATTGATTATGTAAGGTGTGAACTTGTGTGAATTGAGGAAGTATGAGAAGAAAGCATTAAAAGCCAACTGGGATGAGCAAATGAGTGAATAGGTAGAGACAGGAAGGTACCATAGCCCAACTGAATATAAATAACAACCTAATGCTAGAAGTAGGCCAATTGAGACATAGATAAATGCTAGCATTGAAACAGATGGTTGATTTGGATGAATGCTATTGTCTGTGGTCAAGTTTTTGGGCGCTGAGATGAAGTAATAAGGAAGCAGAATAGGGAAACCACCAAGTTGAACAAGTGTTCCCATCCACTTACTCTTTCCACCCTTTTCATAGTACAATCTTCCAAGGAGTATTGCAGCTGATCCACACACCAACACAAGGGCAGAATGTATGGCTATTCTGAACCAACGGTAATACATTTTTTTCCTACTCATTGTTGACTCATTCATTGGACCACGAAAACTATTGTCCTTCAAGAAATGTGTTTCTTTGACTCCATTAGCTTAAAGAAAAACATACCAAATTATCATTATACAAACTTAAGATAATATATCATAATAGATTGGACAAAGCTGTTATGTATATGCTTCTGATTTGTTTCAAAAGAACTAACTTCCTCAGAAACAGAGTTCCTTTGATATATAAACTCCTTTTCTTGTTCTACTACAATTATTATTATTATTATTGTTCTTGTTGGTTGATTAAAAAAAAGTATCAGGGTGCTTTTTCTTATGCTTAACCAGTTGACATGTCACGAGAATTGTGTCTTGATTGAGATATAATTGGAAGTGTTGCAACTCTATCCTCCTGAAGCTAATAGTGTCTATCATTAGAAAATGTTTTTTGTTTTTGTTTTCTGTCTTGATGAATCGTTATAAAATATTTTCTGCCTGTTTCTAGAAATTTGGAGAAGGTTGGTTTATTTAGTTCTTGTATAACTATGTAAAGGATAAACTAACTTCGATATAAACATAGAAAATAAAAAAAAAATTAAAACCTAACAGGTCCTAATATTTTATAATATAATCAAAACTTAAGGCCTCATCAAACAGTAGTTGGCGTTATTCTTTAATTTTGTTTATTGGGGTTAGTATTATACGGATACGTACAGCTTAGTAAATATATCTCCACCAAAACAATTCCAACAACCATATCACCCCAGCCTAGGTTGTCTCACCTCTTGTACTACCGATGCATCAACCTCTTTCATCACGTTCAATGATTTTGTTTATTTCTAGTTGTTTGATGTTGAATCTGCTAGCAACATTGTTATGTGTAATTCAGCAATTTCAACCATCGAAATTAGGACCAAGGTCTTTAATTATAGGCATAAAATTTACAAAACACTTGAACATATGTAAGTTCGGCATACACTGAAACGGAAGATTTCTTAGCCTATAATCATAGTTAAACATAAATAGGTACAGTGAATATGGTAACAAAATACGATGCAGCTGCATGAAACACAGCAGAAGTTTCTAGTTTTTAAATATGTAAGACAAAAAGTTGACTTACCAATTTTGCTAAGATGCACTTCTTGAGGGTCTCCCATGTGGATGGTGAAACCAGTTTCAGGGGAGTGTTGCACTTCTTGAGCTTCTCCCATCTGGAAGGTGAAATAAGTTTTCAGAGGAGGGAGTTGGAAATGAAGATAGAGTTAAGAGGAGGGTGATCCCAAAATCCAATTTATACATTATAGAATTCTAGATGTCATCAATAACCTCCTCAACTTTGCCATAATTGCGTTATAAATTGGGCTGTATTTGATGTGATCAATGAAGCACAAACATATAGGTATACAAATCATTTAATTTATCTCTATAAAATCTAGAAGTGAAAAGAAGATGTAATTCATTTAAAACATTTTACTTTTTTATTGAGACTTTCCAAGTTAGATTAATCTAAAAATATTATTTTTAAATTTGACTTTTCATCATAGTATCTGACACATGTTGTAGGCCTGTTTCGTAATGGATTATGCCTCAGACAACATCCAAAAGAGTTATAAAAGTAGTGTATTTCAGACATTGCTTCTCAGTGAGAGTTTTTACTCTGCCATGCATGCATCTCACTGCTATTATAATGTTGTTCTTCACTATCTGTCTGGACAGATCATATTTAGTGGGATAGAGAAATAAATGAATATCATTGTTCAATTGCAATTGCTTGCAATTGTACAGAACTTGGCTCAAAAACTGTAATCATTTCTATAGATTATTAATGATGATTGATGATAAGTTAAATACACTGTGCACGGTCGCAGACATATCCCCGTTAGTTATTGAGTTCTAAGTTCTAAAATAATTTTGTGGTGTACAATGAAATTGGAGCCATGATATCCATTATTATATGAAATGTACCTGTGCGATCATTTATTCAGTTTTCGTGGAAGTATACAATTTACAAAGGTAAAAACATAATCTCTTTGCAAACAACTTTGTTGTTACACTTGCACAAACTGGTGAGTCCATATCTAGTTAAATATAAGTTCAACGATTAAGAAATTGAATTTTATTACTATTGCAGCCCTTCTAAAATTCTATCTCAGGTGACCAAAAGTCAAGACAGATAGTGAAGGACAACATTATGATAGCAGAGTTGACATGGTTGAAGAATATTGCAGGTAAGTTGTTCTGCAATCTCAAATTCAATGCCATGGTTGACATGTATCAGGATAAGTTGTGTTATAGTTAGTTGGCAATAATTAGTTAGAGGTCAGTTTAGATAGATTCAGAGTTTGCTATTTTAACATTATCAAGTTCTCTTCTTCATTCATAATAATAATATTATTCATCTCTTATGTTATTACAAACCTTATTGTTTAATGTTGGACTTATTAGTATGTCAGAGATTTCCTATCAACAAGTGATATAGTTAAAGTATATATAAAAGTAAGTTTATTGCTTATATGTATATAATTTAAGACTAATCATTATCCTACAGATTGAATTAGAGGTAATTTTTCAATTTGTAACAGCATGGTGATTATGCAGCCTAAAAGCTAATATTTGATATTATCATCCAATCACAAAATATAATGTACAGTAACTTTATTACTTTTTCTATTAGCTTCTTAAAAGTCATATCATTGATAATTGGTTCACAGTGCATAGCCATTAAACTCAAAATTCAGTTACTGATATTTAATATATGCATATTTGTAAGCGTTGTAAATTTGTAATACAAACAAGGATAGTGTTTCTAAGTCTCAAAATTGATGACTTAAAAAGGCTACCTAACTCATCTATGACCCTCTTCTAGGGGTACAGAAGCTTTTGGAACGTGACCAGTGATTCTGTTTTCGGACTTGGTATCATCAATGTACTGTTGATACACATATGAAACAATGCCCCAAATAGCTAGCACCATAGAGATAGCCTTAACACCGTGCATTTTGTCATGAAAGAATATCACTGCCAACATTGGAACAATAGGCACTCCCAAAGCGCTTATGGCATTTGAGAAGAGGGAAGAAACCTCACTAATGAGTCCCAAACAACCAATTGTAAAGAGTTGCCAAAGTATGGCTGTGAAAGTGAGGTTCAACACATATGAAGCCTTCCCCATCTCATACTCATTCATTTCATTCTTCAAACGACTCCATTCACCACTAGCAAAAAGTCCCACTACAGTAGCACATGTAGCTACAAAAGACGTGTATATTATCATGTCCAAGATCACTTTGAATGTTTCCCTTTTCATAACCTTCTTGAACACAAGTTGTGTGATGGAAAGCCATAGTGCATACCCTGCTGATGCACCAACTGTGCATATGAATCCTATCACATACTTTTTCTTGGATATTTGTGCGGAGTCTGAATCATCTGATGACTCGTTTTGAAATACAAGAAGGGTAGAGGAAATGGTAAGAAGGACTAAAGAGTTTACTATGTAAGGTGTGAACTTGAGTGAATTGAGAAAGTATGAGAAGAAAGCATTAAAAGCCAACTGGGATGAGCAAATGAGTGAATAGGTTGAGACAGGAAGGTACAATAGCCCAACTGAATATAAATAACAATCTAATGCCTGAAGTAGGCCAATTGAGACATAGATAAACGCTAGCATTGAAAGAGATGGCTGATTTGGATGAATGCTATTGTTTGTGGTCAAATTTTTGGGTGCTGAGATGAAGTAATAAGGAAGCAAAATAGGGAAACCACCCAATTGAACAAGTGTTCCCATCCACTTACTCTTTCCACCCTTTTCATAGTACAATCTTCCAAGGAGTATTGCAGCTGATCCACACACCAACAGAAGTGCAGAATGGATGGCTATTCTGAACCAACGGTAATACATTTTTTTCTTACTCATCATCGACTCATTCATTAGACCACGAAAACTATTGCCCTCCAAGGAATTTGTTTCCTGCACTCCATTACCTTCTACGAAAGCATAAAAAATTCTCATTATATAAAGTTAGACAATACGTCATGATAGATTGAATAAAGCTGTTATGCATATTTGCTTCAAAAGAACTCACTTCCTCATAAGCAAAGTTGCTATATATGTGAACAAGCTTTTCTTCTTCTGTTATTATTACTATTACTGTTACTATTATTATTGTTTTTGTTATTTATTATTCTTATTGTTTTTGTTTACCATATCAGTTCAGGGTGCTTAGGTTGGATGCTTAACAGGTTGGCATCTCACAAGAATTGTATCTTGATTGATATGAAATTATGAATTTTTCTTCCATATTCTTTAAATTTGGAAAAAGTTGGTTTAATTTCTTGTATAAATATTTGAAAACAAGAAAACAAGAATAAAACAACTTGGGTAACTATTATTATAAGCATAAAATTTAAGAATCTCTCAGATCGTAATACTTTATAGTATAATCAAAACTAAAAGCATCACCAATCAGTGGATGATACTGTTCTTTAATTTTGCTTTTTTGGGGGGAATATTATATTGATACAGCTCTTAAACTAGACCTCCACCAAAACCTCCATCGTCCATACCACCTCAACCTAGGTGGCTTCACCTCTTTTACTAGTACCAACTACACTGTGGATGGTGACATAGATTTTCACGTTTAATGATTTTATTTCTTGGTAGTTCAGTCTTGTCTGAACTCTGCTGACACCATTTTTATGTCTAGTTCAACAATTTACATCCTAGGAAGCATCGAATTTAGGACCAAGATTTTCCATATGCATAAAAATTACACAAAACTGGAACATATGCATGTTCTGCATAAATGAAATGGAAAGATATCTTATCCTACCATCACAGTTTCTCTGAATATGTAACAAAATAAGATGCAACTCCAGGAAAGGACCTTTAACAAACATTCTGCTCCTGATTTGGTTTCTTTTTAAGATAATTGAACCCTTTTGTTTTTAGTATGAAAGATAAAAAACTGACTTACCAGTCATGCTAAGTTGCACTTGTTGAGATTCTCCCATGTGGATGGTGAAACAAGTTTCATGAGGGTGTTGCAGTTCTTGAGTTTCTCCCATGTGGAAGCTGAAATAAGTGTTCAGAGGAGGGAATTGGAGATGGAGATAGAGTTAAGAAGAGGGTGGTTGGAAAATGCAATTGAATCATACATTATACATGTATAAATACATCAATAGAAAGAGAAATTGTGCGGGTTTATCCTTCTCAACTTTGCGTTAATTACTATTAGTACCTGTGTAGCCTATATATACACACACTGACACCACTTTATACTTGCAATTGCCTTAACTTTTGCTAATGATGTGAGAGCAAGAGAAGTCTCCTTTACCATTTGTGTTAAAAATGAAAAAAACAACCATGTGTTCAACATGATGGCTTCTTTATTGGTCAACAGAGGAAGGTGGTGAAGTGTACTATGCTTTTTAAGAGAAACTATTAAGTATTTTATGTGTTTATAGTGTGGATTAATCTATTTAACATTTTTTCAAGTTTTCCAATTTTCAAGAAAAGTTCATATTACTCGACTATCATGTTTCAAGTGAAGAACATTCAAAAAGTACATTAGGAGTCCACCATTTAATTATTTTATCTGTTTTTTTTTTTTAATGAAGGTAGGGTGAAAAAGAAAGGATGGAGAAGAGAGTGAGATTGTTTAAAAATATGAAAAATAAATAAATTTAAATAAGAAATTTTGTGATTAACATTTGTAGTGAGGCAGGTTGGTGTGGTGGGGGAAGAGATTATCCGTGGTTGTTGTGGTGAGTTCATCAATGAAGATGATAAACACAGAAGAAATGAGAGGTATATAAATAATTTATATGTAAAAAGAGTGAGGAAAATATATTTGACCAGTTATGAATTATGTGGGGAACATTTTCTGCTGTGTGCTTACTTGTGCTTGCTATATTAATGGCAATAACCAGCAGTGGTTAACAATACCTATCAGATAATAAATACATTACATAATTCACAAACAAGTGGTACAAGAATTTTTAGCCTATAATAGGGGAATAGTTAATTTTTGGTTACACATGGTTATATAGTATTCTAAAATTGATAATTAAACTTTAATATATTTATAGGATGTGATTTTGATTGGTCAACCTTATCTAGACAGAATTAATATCTAAGATTCCATATTTATTATTATTATTATTATTAAATGAATATTAGTAGGATCTCACCTCTGGTATTTGGGTTTTCTTTTGTTTTTATTGGTTGGTCTTTATTATGTTTTTGGTTCTTTATTTATTTCACTTTGTTGTGTATTCAGTTTTGTAATTATTGGTTTACTTAAGTAGAGTGCTTATGTTTAGATAGATGTATTGGTAGTTTTGATAAGTATATCTAGATTTGGTATGTTGTTTAAAGGCTGAAACATTTTCTGAAGTATTCTTTTTATTTAATTTAATTCATTTTTTATTGTTAAAAAATAATATTAGTAAATTAATAATCTGCAATATAGAGAAACCGTAGAGAAAACCATGATTTTTTTGAAAGCAAACGGTGGATGCCAACATCTATAATTAACGTGCAGTATTTGACCTATATTTACGTGAGATATATTTTTATTAGTTATTTATTTATGAAGTAAAATGAAAATATGAAATGTAAATGTGTTTTATTTATCTGTGAAACATTTAAAAGTTAAAATAAGAGCATAATGTAGGTTAGAAGAAGAGGTATTTAAATTACTTTTAAAATTATATTTTAAATTTATGTAAACTCTAAATAAGTTTTATTTTCAAAAAGACTATTGAAAGAAAGGAAAGGTTATGAATAGTATATGATGTGCACGTTCATTTGTCTTCATAAAATTATGCTTTTCTTTAGTAGAAAACTAATCCAAATAAATGCAACACTTGGACTAAAACACTTACATTAATGAGTCATTCAAATGCTGTTAAACCTGAGAATAATAACTAACTAAAGACTTTTCCGACAAATTAATTAAAAGAGATAAACCCAAACAACCATACCGCAAGTTGTGTTGAATATGTGTACACATCTAGAAGATATCGAAGTAATGTGTTGAATATTTGTTACACTTCTAAAATGACAATTAAAATTAATTATAATTAATGTTAATTTAGTATTTTAAATTAATCTCTATTATTAAGATTAATTTTAAAAGTTGTGACAGTCTAAGATAATCATTAAATACTTTTATCACTCATTTCTATAAATAACGTAGTACTAAGATATATTTTCAAACGAACACTTTAATACATCAAATATCAAATAAATTGAAAAACCTTTTATATATACCACATATTCTAATCAAAACCTCAGACAAAAATTAACACGAGAAATTTTCTTAACAAAAAATACTACCCATCTATACAAGAATACAACTTAGTTACGTATTTTCAATAATTAATTTAATAAAGAATGTTACATCCGCTCCATTTTGTTAATTCACAAAAATCAAACTATATAAATTACAATGAAAATATTAAAAATTAATTAAAACTCAATTCTATAAAAGTAATTTGTAAAATAAAATTTGCATTTATTTATATATTAGAATTCAATTATATCTAATCTAGGTGAAATTTTTACACTCTTCTCACATTTAAAATTAAACATCTATAGTATAAAAATAGATATTTATTGATGATTTAATAAAAAAAATATAATAGATTTAATAAATCTAGTTAAGATAGAATATAATATTATTTTAGAAAGTAAACTAAAATATAATTTAATTTCACAAAATAAAATGTGTACATATTTATATATTATAACTCGCAGTAATCAATTAAATAACGTAAGGCACCAGATATCAAACTCAAGAATAATCAAATCAAGACGAAGACGAAGACAACCAAGCAATGTTTTATAATATCGACAAAGCTTATTTTCATGCAACGAAATCTAATCAAACAAGCCAAAAAAATTGAAAATGAGTGATGTTAAGAGCTTATTTATCAATCAACCATCCAATAATTTCATTCATTTCATTTTCCACATTTCATACTTAGGATATGTTTATAAACAACCTAAATAGTCACTTTAATATAATAAATATCTACATATTTCATTTTTTATATAATAAAATAATTACAATCTTAATATAAAAATTTTAATTTCAATAATTTTATTTAAATTTCGTTAATAGTTGATATAATTAAACACATGTTTAATTTTAATAATTATTAAATATGTTTGTTAGAGAAAATATTAACATTAACATGCAATTAGTATTGAAAGAGTCTTTCCTCCTTTATTTCCTACTTTTGTAAATTTTAGAATTCTCAGTGTTTTTCAAAATTAATTACATATTAAGATTATTTTTTAATAAACATATGTAACAATTATTAAAAACCAAATTATATATTTATTTGTTTTAAAAATTAAAATTTGGTGTACTATTATTGTAATTCTTTTGTTATAATAAAAGCAAAATATATACCGAACCAACTATTCACACTTATAAATATAAACTCTATTTGAAATATAGGGCTTACAAGAGTTTAATTTAGACTTTGTTTTACTAATTCTATATTTTTAGAGAAAACTTCCAAGATACTTCTCTCTTGTATTTCAAACATATCCATTCATATACACAATAAATATTTATATTTGAAACGAAATATAAATAAATTTGTGCTAATTTAAATATATTTAATACTATTATTTTAAAAATATTAGACACGTTGTTTATTAAAGATATGAAGTATAATATTTTTTTAAACAAAAATTAGATAGATTTAAATACTATCATTTTTAATCAATGTAAAATTAAGTAATTCTTAAATTAGATTATTATAGCTCCACAACATTGTTGTCTTATAAAACGTAACATTTACTTTTCTTAACTGAGTGATTCTTCGGGATTTTGATTATTGTGGATGTTATGAAATAAATCATATTATTATGAGGGTAGGTGTGCTTAAGATCCTCATGAATACTAATTGTTACCAATATCATATTTAAAAGCAAAAGTAAATAGTTTATTAATATACTCACAAGTGATTTGAGAGGGGGTGTTTTTTTAAAACTAGGGCACATTGTTTATGAAACTAGGGTGCCTATTTCTAATCAACCCTAACTAGTTCACACTGATTTAATTAAAGCACACAACCATAAATATCCGTATATATTAATTTATTGAAACACGTTGATTAACAATGGCCCAATAATATATATATATATATAATGTTGCAAGTTGTAGTACATTGACCAAAAGAGTGAATTATAAAGAAACATTAATGATTTGGAATTAGAGAAAGAAGTATTTGATGGGCTAAAAAGACCTAAATTGCATGCGTGTTGATATTTTATAGATGCCTTTTTCTTCCAATGAAGAAGGACCAGTGCCTCTACAATCATAAATATCATTAAAAATTGATATTAATCACTATGCAAGATGTCGGTATTGTTGCTTTCAGAGGATTTAACTGTGCAAGTTGGGTGTTTCTCTCCTCATTTATGGTAAGAAAGGCATTCAATAATCTTCATCTTAAAAGCTTTTAGGGAAAATTTAGTTTTTTAAAATAAAAATTTATGATATCACCAATCATCAAGATCTAAATCTATATGTGTGACCCCTACTTAATATTAAAACCCTAAAGTAATGTGAAAAGAGGTAGAAGATTTGTGATTTCTTTTTCTGCATACAAAGAAACAAATGTCATTCCCATCAGATTTGAATTTAGATCTTGATGTCACATATCTCCCTCTATGTGAGCTAAGAAAGAAAGAATTCAAATATTAAAAAAAAATTATCCTTTTTTCATAAGATAAAATTAAAGTATAAAATAAAAAAAATTAGAAAAATCAATTTAGATAGTCACTATGAATTAATTTATATGTAAATTAATTTCAGTTCATAAAAAGTTATAATTTCGATCTTTTTTTCTTTTACAGAAAACATGTAAAGAAGCTTGTAGTAGTTTTGGGAAAACTATGGTAGGAAAAATATTTTTTATTTTTTATTTTTAAGTATTTTTTATTTTTATTTTTAAATCCACTAAGAATATATATATATATATATATATATATATATATATATATATATATATATATATATATATATATTACATACGTTGTTGGGAAAATTCGAAGGAGAAACACCACCTTCAACCCAAAACCTTAAGTCATTAGGTTTATAGGTTTTATTTCTTATATATTGTTCAACTTTCTCATTCCCATCCAATGTGAGACTTAGACTCACACTTGAATAGCTAACAATCTCCGCCTCAAGTGAAAACCTACCTAACAATCTGCCCCCTTAAGTGAAAACCTTAAGCCATTAGGTTTGTGGGTTTTTTTTCACTCTGGGGAAACACCGGAGAGATATCAAGAATGAAACTGAGCCCAACCTACATAAGAGAATGACACCACCTTCAACCCAAAACCTTAAGACATTAGATTTGTGGGTCTTCTTTCTTATGTTGCTAAACTTTCTCATTCTTATCTAATGTGAGACTTAGACTCATACTTGAATACTTAACAAAGAATGAGAACTGAGTCCAACCCACATAAGGGAATAACACCACCCAAAACCTTAAAGCATTAAGTTTGTAGGTCTTCTTTCTCATTCCTACTCAATGTGAGATTTAAACTCACACTTTAATTTAATACCTAATACACATGATACGAAATATTTAATCACAACATTATTGAGCAAATGTTTAATCGTAAAATTATCACAATTTAAAAAATAAAAGTGTAAGTTGTGATATTCTCATTCTAAATCCATTAAGTTAAAAAGTAATTAATTTTTAGGAGAGGAAAAAATGTCTGTATATATTATTTAATCCAACCCTCCATGACGTTAACACTTCACTTATTTGCCACATACAAGTAGTACGTTTTTATCGTTGCCAAATTAATTGCTCTATTACCAACGCCATATTCAATGTTACCAAATTTTAATCCAATATATTTTTCATATTAGTCCTTCTTTTTAGTACTAAAAGTTGTTCCATAACTTTTGACAACTTATAGGAATAACAACATGATTATGTAAGTATGATTTTGAATATAACTGTATCCATTTTTAAAGTAAAAATTAATACACAATATGTCTTGATAGCATGAAATTTGTATTTTATTTCTATCTGATTCGTGTGACGAGTAGATCTTTATCGTACCTATATTTTTAATATTTTAAATATTAATAAAATATTTTTTTATAAAACATTATAATAAAAAATGATATGAAAAATTTAATTTCAAAAGGACAGCTTGAAGTACCAATTAGTTTTGAGAAAATTATAAGAGATTAAAACATCACATTTCACTTAATAAATCATCTTGTCTTTTCTCTTTCTTCTTTTTGCTTTCTTTATCATCTCCTTGTAATCCTTCTTCTTACTTGCATAGTTATGGCGGAGATCTTAGAGATCAATATTTAATTTGACATTCTCATCTTTTAACTCTTCAACCTCTCTCTTTAATCTTTTTATTTGTTTGGGTTTCTCATTCGGTATTGATTCTTCATTTATTATGTTAGGAGAAATTAGCCTCAAAGGTAACTTGACTCTCCTAACCCTTTCTGTCATCCATTGTTGATATGTAACTTCTTTGTCTATAGTTCACGATCTAAAGTTTCTTTCCATATATGTTATATTTCTCCAAGTGGCTCTGATCCGCTTTAACACTTTTGTGGCAAGGCCGTCCTCATAATATGATAAAATTGGGGCCAGAGTAGTAAGTGTTATAGCCCCTTTTATTGGATATCCGAATTGCCTTTGAGCGAGCACTGGATTGTAATTAATGCAACCTTTGGTCCTTATGAGCGGCATGTTAGGATATTTTGCACAATAGTAAATAAGGCGAGATTGTTGCTGCCATGATGCTCGCCATTGACCTTTCCTCTGGGTCAGAATAGCAAAATGTTGGGTCCAATCATTGCCCCCCTTCGTCTCCATCCTTCGTTGTACTACTACCTCCACTAGACAAGTGATCCCAACTATCTTCTCCCCAAGACGAGAAACCAACCAAACATAAAGGATAGGTAGACAACATAACATCAATTTCTTCTTTCTCAAGTGGCATAGATCTAGTGCTATATAGGTGTCTGCCAAGATCATTGTGACTAGACTCTCTAACCGAATCTAAAAAGCGACGAATACATCTATAGTAGCACGATCCACGAAATTCTCAAAGTTAGGGAACATCAAAACCCCATAGATGGCTAAAGTAAATACATCCATGAACGTCTTCCAATCTTTCTTGTCACTTAACTGATGCAGATATGCCTCTAAGAATTTTGGAGAAAATCCTTTCATATCTTTCATGGTGACCAGCTTGTTCTCCAACTCCCTTGAATGCATCTTCATGATTTTGGATAAGGTGAACACTGAAGCATGTTGCTCCAAATGTTGATATGGAGTCTTCCTTTTAAAGGTATATCCAAAATCTATTCAAACTCCTCAACCATGGGTACTAACTGGAAATCTTGAAAAGTGAAGCATCTTAGCGGTGGATTATAGTATTGGGCCAGAGCTGTAATCGCAGGTGTCTAGACCTCTACTTCTAACAATCCCATTAAGTTCTCATATTTACTCTTGAAGGCTCCTTTTTGTATTGCTTTAAGCTTTTGGCCTAGTTCCTTTAGGCCCACCAAGTTATTCTCTACCACCATAATTCTTGTCTTCTTCCTCAAACCTCCCAATTCAAACTCTCCCTCAATTTCAGACCTCGTGCTAAAATCCATAGTGGTGTGCACACAATTTTATAATTTGACTACTTTAAAGAAAAAGAAGTAATAAACATGTGAGAGACATGTGAGATTTCTTTTAGTAAAATGCGTCTCATGCATTGATTACAAAAAAATTGAGATTAAAATTATCTTGCAAATTATGTAATGTGTAATGTGTATTGATTTTTTTTTTAGAAGTTGAGACCTTGCGTAGTCCAATCAATTAAATTGGCTTCGCCATGCATTTCTTCTAGACAAGATTGGCGTTAGGTCTCCCTCCTCCTCCATCTTGCAGGGGCGTGTAGACTCTCTCTCTATTCATAAGAAACAATCAATTGTAAATGATGCACATACATCATAACAACCCTTAATCAAAACTTATGTTATCCCTTAATTATAACTTATGTTATCTCTTAATTATTTTTGTCATCCTGCACATATCTTTCTGTAGTTTTCTGTTACAATTTTTCATAAACAAATCCTATTGTAATATGTTCTCAATATATAAAAATCATATTTCTTTAGAGTATGCTATAGTATGTAGACAAACCAGTATTGAATATTGCTTGTCTTACAAATTATTGTCTGATTAATTAGTACCAAACAATACTTTACAAAAGATATTAAAAATATGATTTAACCTCATTTTTACTCTGTGTTAGATCAAACACTTATCATTACATAAAAAAGAAGAAGTTATAGCTCATAATTAAGCACAACTATTCCTACTTAAGAATATAACAGTCTAACTTGATTGTGAGTTGGCTCACCTGACCTATGTCACGCGACAATTGATACATCATATAACAATTTTTTTACTATGAACCAAACTCTTTAACTATAACTGTCCACCTGACCTACACTACGAGATAATTATGTAACTTGTAATAATTTTCTTTACACAATTGTTTTACTATGAATTTGACTCATAATTTAACTAATATGAATTAAGCGTTTAATATTGAATAAAAAAATTATAATTAATAATTAAATTATAATTCTTTCTATTTAAGAATATAATAAATTAAATATCATAATTATAACTTGACTGACTTAATTTACACCACCAAAAAATTTATATATTTATGTAAAAAAGTTAATGTATAAAAAGAGACAAATTCAAAATTAATTACAAAAGAAGGAGAGGTAACTATAAGTAAGAAAGAATATAAAAGAAAAGTATCAAATACCGTGCTACACGATTTTGTCAATTAGAAGGTTGTTAGTAAATCTTTTTCCTTATTAAGTCTCTGTTTCTTGAATCCTCTTTAAACATTCCGTTTCTTCTGAGAATGTGGGAACAGACTCAAAATTGTGACTCCCTTATCATACAACATTCTTATTTGATCCTACACACTCTTTATGTAATTATTGAATGAATTGAGCACAATGTATTAAATTTATTCGGATAACAATTCTTTGTTATTATCTGATATTTAATTTTGTGCACTATTGGATGATGTTGTCTTTCACCTTCAAACAGGTGTTGTTGCTTTCCATCTAGTTTTCTAAGAGACCATCCAATTTTAGTTCGTTGCCGTGCTTTCTGTGGAAGTCGGTGAGGTTTCAAATTTTGTATTTATGTGTCATGGTTGAAGATGACGGCATGTGGGACAACAGAAGCCACCGAAGCTATGGCCTTTTTAATACTTTTAAATTCATAAATGATATATTCTACTTTCAATTATTAATCATGTATTTATTTTATGATATTATTATAATATAATTCTGAAGTGGTTATTTACTTTGTAAACTGTGACAGTAATATTTCTCTTTTAAAAACAACTACGGTAGAGTATTAACTGCAACGACAAGACAGCCGTGTCGGAAACATATTATGAAACAGACAAACGCAGAAGATAATCAGATAAGTGTGGCATGTGTTGATGTTAGAACGTTGCTTTGTCGGATTCATTCATTTCAATCATTTAAAGAGACAGAATGTTATTTAAAAATATATAATTCATTTTTTAAGTAGGTTCCAAAGTTGACGCCATTGAATCAACGTTGTTTCAATCTACTGAATTTTAATTCTTATTATTTTGTGTTATAGTCAATATGAACTAATCGCTTTTCTTTTGACTTAGATTGGATTAAGTGCGGTCTCAAATTTTGAAGAAAAAAAAAATCTATGAAGAATAAAATATACATACAAATTGGATCAAAACTTAACATTATTACATCTCATAAAATTCACGGTATAGTTCAAACATACCCTTAAATTTATAAATTAAAAATTATATTTGTCTACTAACACTTTTTTTTGATAGACTGAAATTTATTAAAAATAGTTCATTTTGATAAATTTCACTTCTCATCTTGACTCTCGCAATTGTGAAATTCACTAAAAATTAATAATTTTCAATAAATCTCAGTCCAATATTAGCAATAGAAAGAAAATGTGAATTCTGGTCCATTCGCATTTAAGATCGACTTAATGTGTCCTGCACCCCTATCATTTTAACTTACTTCACTGTAAATTTCAAAATTATTAAATTTACTTTTTGATTCAGGATGTTGATTTTTAATTTTGGATTCTCTACTTGAGAGATGTTCTGGATTAATCTAGAATATGAAATATTCAATATTTTTTATTTTAAAATATATAATTTGAAAAATAATTTATATTTAATATAATTTTTCATTTTAGATTATATAATTAAAATAGAAAATAAAAATTATATTTAAAAATATAAAATAAAAAATAAATTTTAGATTGTATAATCTAAAATGTATTTTTGGATCTAGAGATGAATTCTAAAATGTCTAATTCAGAATATATTTTTAAACACCGAATGTATTAAGAATTTACATTTAATAATGTATTAATGCATTTTTTATTGGACAATTCAGAATATATTTTTAATCTGAAAATCGATTATGAAATGTACAATTTAAAATATATTTATAAATCTGAAACATGGACACTTTTGTGTTTTCACTACGTCATGAGAATGTATCAAACTATGGCAGTGCAGAATGAGATAGCCTTAAGAACATGGTATTTACTGTTTTGATTTTTGGTTCATTTGAAAGCATCTTCATTTTGCAACCCATCATTTAAATATGGACCCCATGCTGTTTGTTAAATGACACAAAAGTACCCCTCTTCAAGTTATAAAAATCTTTTCACTTCTCCCATTCCTCAAATGTGCACCCTCTTGTTTGTTGTACCTGTCTGCAATGTTAAATATGTTCTTTTTTTTGCATTTTTTTTTTGCTTTTAGAATGGTTGATTTGGATCATGTCCAGATGTTCTATTTTATTTGTGATACTTCATTTAATTTTTTTTATGTTATTTACACTTCAACATAATCTTTAATTGTTGATTTTTTAAGTCAATTATAGCATTTGATTTTTAATTATTTAAGAAAACAGAACTTGTAATATTTAATGAGACTCCTCAGCTTGCAATGAAACTAGTTATTTTCATTTCCTCTTGAGGAAGTACAATTTCTTTTATCTAGTTCAGTGATGCATATGTGATCAATTTCTCCAGAGGGGACCATGCTGCCTTTGTTCTTACATTATTCTGAATCATTTGGAAAGATTGTGGTACCAGGAGCTTTCTACCACAAAAATGTGATCAATCTATAAAAAGATATATTGGAAAAATTTTCATCACTGTATTATTAGGAAAGATATAAACTGTTTCAACAAACAGAATCTGTCACATCCTTAGTCTAATTGAGGAAGCTTGCAACAACATCTATAACAAACACAATTCATACTTTCTATTTTTTTTTTTTTTTCTTTTTGTTTATGGACAAGTTGAACTAAAGATGTCATAATTCAATAGGCTGGAATCTACTAAAGAAACAGAGTAACACTCAGAAAATTTATTCATTATAGCATTTATCACTCATTCCTGCCACTCTCATTATAGTTTCTGTATTTTCTCCTGTGTAATCTAACCAACCATTATAGAAAAAAAGCATAACATTGCAATGACTTTCTTGAAAACTAAAATTCCAATAGAAGTGTGAGATCAAGAATGTTAACTACATTAACTATAAGCCTATGTTGGTTACCTACAACAGCGTCCCCACGTTACAACACGGACAAATTCTTCCTCCACCCCGTATCCTCTTCCTGCAACCCATATAATTTTTTTTATTCCATCCCTTCATGAAATTACATAAATACCCATATCTTAATAAAATTCCTCTCCTTCCCAACCGGATAACCAGGCCATCCGGTTTAATTTTTTGAAAATGAGAACTGGATGCACCCCCATCCGGTTCTCATTTTAAAAAAAAAATACAAACCGTCCGGTAAGAGAACCTTCGTCCGGTTTACATAAGCCATTCGCGACTTCCGTTCCTTCGTTATTCAAAATCTTTCAATTAATCCTTCATAGAAGCATTAGGTAACCAATTTATGATGTTTATTAGCAATTAGTAGGTGATATTGATGATTAGAGTAGTTGATTTGGGATTTGGGGGGCTGTCGACGGCGAATTTGAGGATTTTCCGATCTGCTGGGTTGAGAATCGGATGGAGTCGTCCGGTTTGTATTTTTTTTTTTAAAATGAGAACCGGATGCACCCCCATCCGGTTCACAATTTCAAAAAACGAAAGAGATGGTATTTATGTAATTTCATGAAGGGCAGTCGTGGAAAAAAAATTATATGGGGGTGCAGGAAGAGGGTATGGGAGTGGAGGAAGATTTGTCTACAACACGTCGGCCTAAGGCCCATTTAGCTCGGCTTTGTTTCTTTTTTTTCCGTTCAGCACGATTTTTTTATTTTTTCACCCCAACTGCTGGGCAGATTTAGCTGGCTCACCGTGATTTTTGAAAAAACAAAAAAAAAGGAGAAGAGAAAATATGGCCCTGTGTTAGTGGACCATATGCGTCATTTACCCCATTTTTTATGGAATGCACTCCTGTTTTATTTCTTAAAAAAAAAACAAATAATAAAATCTGGGTCAATGCTTTTGGCCAATATTTTTACCAAAAAAAACTATACATTTTATATACATTATATAATTTTTTCCAAGTTTTGACATTTCAGTTTTACAGTTAATTTTAGATATTTGTACGCAATACACGTCATTTTGTATTTAATTTTATTTAGTTACAATATTTTTATACGATAAATAATTTGTTTAAATATCAAAATGACCTCACACATTACATTATAAGATACATAATGTAAAATTTAAAAAAAAAAATTGGTATTTGTATAATCATCCACGTTGTCTTTTACTTAATAGTTTTTTTTCCAAAAACAAATATTTTCTTTTAAATAATATTTAGGTATTTATAATCAATCCTCATATCCTAAATCCAATTTCACATACCATATCCTTATATTGGATTGTTCATTTTCTTATAAATTTCGATAACGACTTCTTTTATATTTTTAAAAGTTTTATCTTTCTCCCAAATATAGTGATCCCCTTACGACAAATGAGATAAATTCTAAAAATTTAATAATTAAGAGAGTTAAATATGAAATTTTACGAGTTTTACAAAACTTGAATACGTTAAATTTGAATTATTTTTAATTTACATTATTTTATTTTAAAATATTTTGTTTGAATAAAATAATTTAAATTATTAAAATCTAATTTTTAAAGTATATAAATTAGCATCCACTGTTTATATAAATTTATTTAAATATTAAACAATATTTAATAATTCAAACACATTTTAGATATATTTTAGTCAAATATAAATTTTAAATGAAAATTGTTTTTTAAGTGAAGTTATTAAGATTTTTTCAATTGTATTTTTATTACTTTTACTATTTGTCTTTCTTTTATGCTGCTTGAGTCTTTTATATAGTGTTTGTATTCTTTACTGCTTGTAAGTTGATTGTTTTTACCCTTATTTGGTTTCTTCCTTAGTGGCCTTAGTCCACTTTGTTTTATTTTGAATTTTTTTATATGTGTGGTTTGTTTGTTTAACTTGTTTTTACATTGACGTTGCAGGTCATTAAAAATGTCATAACAGTGACTTTTACTTTATGTGTGAGCGTGAATGTCTGGTTCAACCTTTATCCCATTGTCATTTCTCTTAACAAGTTAGTATTTTTGTAAAATTTATTAAAAATAGTTAGAAATTCGTTTTAAGTCCAATTTTTTCTTTTTTAGCAACAACTTGTTTTATTGTAAATTTAATAGTAGAGTCCTTACATCATAGATTTTTAGTTGTTAATTTTTAAGACAAAAAAAAAATTCAAATGAGCATAATTTTTTATAGATAGCACCAATTGAGATGCTCAAAAAATGAAAGTTGTCTTAGATTGGATAACGAATGTGGTGGCCAATCTCCAAGAGTTTTGGGGTTCCAAATTTTTAAAATTCTATCATTTATTATTACTCTTTATTCTTTTTAATATTTTTGAACCTTTTCTTATATACTTTAGTATTTTATTTCACATATCTATATTTGTCAAAAAAATTTAATTTTTTTTTTATGTTTTCTTATATGGATTAAAGATTCCATTAATTTCTTTTTTTAAAGAAAAGAGATATTATGAGTTGTAAATAACAACAAACTTTTTTCCATCGATAATAACTAAAATCCACTTGCAACATATTGTTAATTATACTATAATATTAATAATAAAAAAAAGAAAAAAATTGTTACATAGAAAAAAATCTTTTATTCTTTACATTTTAACTTTTGCATAGAAATGTGAAACTTTAGTTAGCACGTAAATTTATTCCGTTTATAATGAGGGCAAAATCATCTTCATCCAAAAATTCTTAAACAAAATGCTTTTTAATTGATTGATCTCTAATTAAAAGTCACTATAAAATTATTAGTTAGTATATAGTTTATTATTTTGTTTTTCAATATTGAAAAGAAATTATACTAACAATATTAAAATTAAACTTATAAACTAACATTTTAGTTAGAAATATTGACAATATATTAATTTTTTTCCCATAGTTATCTGTTTATGGGTTAATTGTTACATAATTAATAATATTTATTTCTCTAAAGACTATTTTGCAAGTTACTAACTTACAAATTTTAAACAGCTTTGAAATTTAAAGTAGCAGACACTTCCACAGAGAACAAATCTATCACGGAACAACACATTCCAAATATGGGAGAATCTGAAGCTCCTATAGGAAATAGAATATATATATATATATATATATATATATATATATATATATATATATATATATATATATATATATAATATAATATAAGCTATTACATAGAAAGCTACCCATCACGTGCAGAATGTAATGGGATTGAAACTTGAGAGCACATACAAAATTAAGAGATTTGGCCACAGGTTTGATTATGGAAGCACAAAACCAAATAAAAGACCCCATTGTATCTTAAAGTTGGGTGAAAACAAAATTAAGTTTAAAATTTCACATATATAATATTATTTTTGTCCATTTTTATTAATTGTGTCACTCCATACTTGACTCCAAGAAAAATTAAACAAGTAACTTAACCTTACAAATATAGAAGCTGAAAACTACAAATCAAGGAGAATGCTAAGCAATGTGTATATAAACAGCCACCAGTAGGATCACACCAGCAATAGAAATCTCTTTTCCATGGCTACACTGTTCTTCTACTTCTTAGTTTTTATTTTATGTGTCTTCACAACACTTATAGTGAGAAAAATAGGAAACACACAGAAGAAAGCTGAGGACACACCTTGTAACTTGCCCCATGGGCCTAGAAAGCTACCTATCATAGGAAATATACACAATTTGCTATTCTCTCAACCCCATAGAAAATTAAGAGACATGGCCTTAAAATATGGACCCTTGATGCATCTTCAACTTGGTGAGGTTTCTACCATTATCATCTCATCCCCTGACTGTGCTAAGGAAGTCATGAAAACCCATGATATTAACTTTGCCACACGGCCTAAAATCCTATTTACTGAAATCATTTCTTACAATTCCACTGATATAGCTTTTGCTCCTTATGGAAATTATTGGAGGCAGCTAAGAAAAATTTGCACTTTGAAGCTTTTAAGCCTAAAACGTGTCAACTCATACCAGCCAATTAGAGAAGAGGAGCTCTCCAATCTTGTCAAATGGATAGATTCGGAGAAAGGATCCCCCATCAATCTCACTCAAGCTGTACTTTCATCAATTTATACAATTGCTTCAAGGGCTGCCTTTGGCAAGAAATGCAAAGACCAAGAAAACTTTATATCAGTGATGAAAAAAACCACAGCACTTTCAGCAGGTTTTAACATAGGTGATTTCTTTCCTTCTTCTCCCTGGCTTCAACTTGTCAGTGGCTTGAGACATAAGCTTGAGAGGTACCATCAACAAGCTGATCAGATATTGGAGAACATCATCAATGAGCATAAAGAGGCAAAGTTAAAAGCCAAAGATGACCAGAGTGAAGTAGAAGACCTTGTGGATGTTCTCATACAATATGAGGATGGTAGAAAGGAGGATTTTTCCTTAACAAGAAACAACATCAAGGCCATAATTCTGGTATGGATTTTCTTTTATTAACACAATCTTGCTCACACAGGTTACTATACTAGAATTACTAAGATAAATGTGTGCCCCTTTATATCTTATGTTTGTAGTAGTGGAACATTTGCCATATAATTCTGGCATCATGCAGATTGTCCTTTAACTGTTTGGACATCCTTGCACTCTCCTGGTCAGAAAATTACTCTAAGATCCTCTGGGGCCTCGAATTGCATATGACCCTTGTGCTTTTTTAACGTTTGCATCAACCCTCCTCGTAGTGGTATATGGTATAATGTGTGTCCTGGGTAATAATAGGAGGTTTCAGTGTAATCTGTTTCAAATAATTAAAGGATTTTAGGGTAGGGATAAAAAAGAGAGGAGAATTTGATGAAAGCTCAAGAAGTGTCACTGTAGTTTCCATTGATAAATTACTTTTTCAGGACATTTTTGCTGCTGGAGGTGAGACATCAGCAACAGTCATAGTTTGGGCAATGGCTGAAATGCTAAAGGATCCAAGAATAATGAAGAAAGCACAATCTGAAGTGAGAGAGACATTCAGCGTTAAGGGAAGGGTTGATGAAAATTCCATCAATGAACTCGAATATTTGAAACTAGTAGTCAAAGAAACCTTGAGGTTGCACCCTCCAGCTCCTCTTTTGCTTCCAAGGGAATGTGGTGAAGCATGTGATATACATGGTTATCACATACCTGCCAAAAGCAAGGTCACAATCAATGCTTGGGCAATTGGAAGAGATCCAAACTATTGGACTGAGGCAGAGAGATTTTATCCTGAGAGATTCACTGCTAGTACTATTGATTACAAAGGGAGTAATTTTGAGTTCATTCCCTTTGGTGCTGGAAGAAGAATATGCCCAGGCAGCACATTTGCTTTGAGAACTGTTGAACTGGCCCTTGCAATGTTGTTGTATCACTTTGATTGGAAACTTCCCGGTGGAACCAGAAGTGAAGAATTGAACATGAGTGAGGTGTTTGGAACCACAGTTAAAAGAAAATATGATCTGCTCTTGGTCCCTTTTCCTTATCATCCTTTGCCTGTCACATGAACTTCTCTGTGAGAGACTGAAACCTCCGGTTATCTCTATAATGCATACTGCAGAACAAAAATCTACTGTCAATTGAAATAAAGCTTTGTTTGACTATGCTTGGCTGTACCAGAAAATGAAAATTGTGTAATAAAGCTGTTTTATTTTGCTTACATTTTCTTAAGGTGTAGCTCAGAAAGACTGTAATATTATATACTTTTATGTTTATAACTTTCAGGTATTTTAAGTTTAATTTACATATTACTTTTAAATAAGTCTCCACAATGTAAATAGTTAGTGTGGAAGCCTCCATGGTGAAATCTATTACGAAAGAAATATTAGAAATAAACAGTTTCAACAAACAGAATCTATCACATCCTTAGTCTAACTGAGGAAGCTTGCAACAACATATAGAACAAACACAATTCATACTTTCTACTTTTTTTGTTCCTTATACGTGTTTACGGACAAGTTGAACTAAAGATGTCATAATTAAATAGGCTCAAATCCACTAATTAAACAGAGTAACACTCAGAAAATTTATTCATTATAGCATTTATCACTGTTCATGCTACTCTCATTCTAATTTCCGTATTTTCTCCTGTGTAATCTAAACAACCATTATAGAAAAAAGCATAACATTGCATTGACTTTCTTGAAAAGAAAAATTCCAAAAGAAGTGTGAGATTAACAACGCTAACTATATTAACTATAACACTATGAGAGATTAGTAGTTATAAAAAAAGAATCAGGCACTATATTATGGAGGCCTCGTTAAGCACTTTAGTCTGCGCTCTGAAGTGTGGATTTTGTCAATACTCTGAAAAGGCAAGTTTGATCCAGCATGGACAAGGAGGAGACACCGCATCTTACGAAGTGGAGCAAAGAAGACTCGGTCTCATAGTACGACGTTCCTTCACCTTAATGCCCCACTCCGTCTCATAGACAAAACTTCTAAACAATTTAAATACTATAGTTTTTGTTTACTCAGTAGTTAAGTGATTTACAGTGAATGGAATAGTTGGATCTGTGATTAAGGAAAATAAATTACATTTAGCTTAAAGAATAAATTTAAAGTTGAAAAAGAGATAAAAAGAAAAAAAAAAAGTTTAGAGGATGACATTAAAAAGAACATAAAGATAAAAAAGTGACTTATTATCGGGTTACATAATATATGCTTAAAGTATTTTTATACTTCTATGACATAAGAGCAATTAAAAAATATTAAAAAAATGTGAAAGTTGAAGATAGGAGATGAAGAGAAGAATTTATACATATTTAACACAAATAATTTTGTGGGAAGACAAATATAAGAGTTTGATTCTGAAACATGAACTTCTAAAAAAAGAGTCCAAGAAGAAGCGTCTCGTCAAAATTTACTTTTATCAAGTACTTATTAATTTATTATTTTTATCAAAACCTCAATATTCACCTGTATTATTATTATTATTTATATTTATATTTATTTTTACTATCAAAATTTGTTATTACACTAAAAAAATGTTATTATTAACAAATAAAATTTTATCGATAAAATATTATTATTAATAAATTTTAACGATAAATTTTTGTATAATAAATTTATCAAAATATTTACTCACAGACAAAATTACTATAAAATTATCCATCAGTAAAATAATTACCAATTTTCTTACAAACTAATCTGTCAGTAATAATAATAATAATAATAATAATAATAATAATAATTAAAATAATAATAATAACCGTAATAATATTATTAAAAAAGTAATAATAATAATAATAATAACTACTATAACAATAATAATACTATTATTATTATTGTAATTATAATAATAAGTATAATAATTATCGTAACATAAAAAAGAATTATTCTGATAAGTTCGCCCAAAAATTCTATAGCATATGCAATCAAACTCTTATAAATAAACAAAATATATATCCAAATCATAAAATATTTAATACATGCAAGATAAATAAAGGAAGGAAAGAAAAAATGAGAAGAAAAGAAAAGAAGAACAAAAATCCACCTCACCCGAGCTAGAAATAAGTCGCTTGAGCGAAAACAGTTCAGAGAGCACTCCTAATTTTTGCATGAGCGAAACTACTCTCACCTTACTCTAGAACAAGGGACCTCTAGAACAAATATGAACTTACTCTGTTTGAGATTCTGATCGATTTGAAATGATCCTAAGATCCTCAGCTACTGCAGAACTTAATCAAATTCTGAAATAGATGGAATATAAAGGGTGAAAATCAAGAGAGAAGAAAGAGGGTTATAGAGGATGGAAGGTAGGAGAGAGAGAGCTAAAGTGAAAAAGGAGACTCTTTTGTTCTTATCCCCTTCATGTGTAGGTGGGGTTACAAGTTCCGTCAAACTGCTAGTAATAATAATAATAATAATAATAATAATAATAATATTAATAATAATAATAATAATAATAATAATAATAATAATAATAATAATAATAATAATAATAATAATAATAATAATAATAATAATAATAATAATAATAAAATTTACAATAAACATAATATTTATTAATTTACCGGTAATTTCGTCAATAACAATCATAGTATTTATCAACCAAATAAATATAATTTTTTTAATAGTATTAGACATCTAAATCCTTTACTAAATTTAACTTTTTTTTCTTTAAAATAGAATTATATTTCATTTTTGGTTTCTAAAAGACTTTTGTTTAACTTTGATTCTATAAAATTTTTAAAATATGATCATACTTTAGAGACAAATAAATATATTAAGTTATTATTTAATTATTTTAAAATTATTAATAGGGACAAAAAAATATTATATATTTTGAAAAAATAAATTTTAAATTTTAAATCTTCAATTTTGTTAATATTTCTTTTCTTATTTTTTTTCTCTCTCTTTCTTTTTTTCTCTCTTTTTTTATTTCTTTTTTTCTTTCTCTCTCTCCTTTCATTCTTTCTCTCTCTCTCATTCTTCCTTCCTTTCTTTCTTTTTGTTTTGTTTTTTTTTTCTTTCTTTTTTATCTCTCTCTTTCTTTAATCCTTTCCTTATTTCATTCATTCTTTTTTACTCTCTTTCTTTCATTCTCTCTTTCTCTCTCTCTCTCTCTTTCTTCTTTCTTCCTTTCTTTTTTTCTTTTTTTTTCTTTCTTTCTTTCTCCTTTTTTTTTT